>JACCDW010024581.1_pt1 | contig 25283 bp, 24 predicted proteins | sample 7449781 | NCBI WGS metagenome assembly JACCDW01 (sample SAMN15323449, study PRJNA562643) | freshwater metagenome | isolation source: river surface water | place: USA:Blue River Watershed | collected 2017-08-18
ATGATATAAAATTCCATTTTTAATTTATTCAAGGTATTAATATGGCGACCACCGTTGCATCTCAATTGGCCAAACTCCGTAAAGAGCGTGAGGCGCTGGAAAAGCGCGAAAAAGCGCTGATGGCCCGTACCCACGACAAGGCGTTGGCCAAAATCGTGCAATTGGCTCGTGACGCTGGGTTAACGGCCAACGATATTGCCAAGGCGTTGGGCGGTGGCAAGCCCGCCAAGGCCAAAGCAGCGCGCGCAACCGGCAAATCGTCCGGTCCCCGCGGCAAAGTGGCCCCCAAGTACCGCAACCCGGCCCAGGCCGACCAAACCTGGACCGGTCGCGGCAAGGCCCCGGTTTGGGTGCAAGCCCTGAAAACCGCTGGCACGCTGGACTCCGCACTGATCAAATAAATCACGCATCGGCCAATCAGCCGATGAGTGGTCGACGGATAAATACAAAACCCGCGAAAGTTCTTCGCGGGTTTTTTTATATCAGCGCATGAATTTTTTGACGTAATCTGCACCCAGTCCCACCTGCTCGAAGTGAGCGCGGTATTTCTCAATGCGGGTGAACACATCGTCGTAGCCCGTGGCGTTGCCTTGCGGGTCCACATACATCAGCGATCCGTGCACGGTGAACAAGGTGACCATGTCCGCGCAGTCATCTGGCACGATCAAGGTGTGGGTTTCGCCCGGAGGTTCAAAGACATAGCCGCCTGCTTCTGCCACCCAGTCATGCTCCAGGTAGTACCACTTGCCGCGAATGACATAGGCATGCACCTGGCCAGAGTGGCGATGACGCTGCAGCAGCCCCGAGCGTTTGACCCGCAACAAGTGCACATAAAAACCAGAGGTGACATTCAGGTGGATGGGACGTGACCACACGCCATCACCCACCGGTGCCCACAGCTGTGGGTCTTCACCCATCAGATCGGGAATCACCATGTCCGGCGACATGCCCCAGGGTTGGGGCTTCTGGTAGGGAATTCGGTCGGCGCTGGCTTGTGTCATGGAGTCTCCAGGGATCAGTCGTTTCACATTATTGCAAAAGGATCTACATCCACAAGCCATCGTCGCTGGGGGACTTGTCGTCCGTGCAGCACCATGGCCCTCATTCCCGCGGTGACAGCTGTCACCGGCGACGCATGTCGGGATCTCGACCAGGGGAGCGCGCGCCATAATGAACGCTCCTTTGTCCCCAGGAGCCTCCCTTGCCTCTGCCCGCGCCTGCCGCCCGCCAACACTTGCACAACCGTGATGTGGCCTACCGCGGCTACCGCCGGGACGACGGTGGCTGGGACATCGAGGGCGAGATGCGAGACACCAAAACCTACGATATACGCGTGCTGGGAGAGCCGGTGCGACCGGCCGGTCAGCCCATTCATCACCTGGCCATCCGCATGACACTGGACGAATCCTTGGTGGTGCGAGACATTGTGGTGGCGATGGATGGCACACCGCATGAACCCTGCAGCCAGGCGCAAACCTCGCTGCAGGCCATGGTGGGGGTGCAGGTAGGCGGCGGATGGCGTAAAAACATCGAACAACGCGTGGGTGGGGTTCAAGGATGTACTCACCTGCGCGAGTTGCTGTTCAACATGGCCACGGTCACCTTCCAGACGGTGCATCCGGGAGAGGCGGTCCTGAAGTTTGAAAAACCCCCGGCCTACCTGGGGCAGTGCATGGCCTGGGACACCCGAGGGCCGCTGGTACAACGACTGATGCCGAAGTTTTATCAGCTCGACATCAACCGCAACGTCAAGTCTTAGCTGGTTCCTGGCTGGCGATTTCTGGGCTCGCCTGTGGGGGCCTTGCTAGCGCATCCTGCTCGAAGGTGGTGGCGCGAATGCGGGCGACTTCCTCTTCAGTTTCGTCGCGCAGGGCGTAGGCCAGTTGGGCGCGCAGCCAGCGCCAAAAGAAAAATGCAGAGACCAGACACGACAGCGCAATGCCGATGAAATGCAGCACGTTGAGTCGACCGTCCGACGCAGGCATGGCCACCGGCAGGATGCACGCGATCACCAAAAAGAAAACACCCAAGATACCGTTGAAGGGATCGAGTGTGACGCGATTGGATTTCAGCGGTGAATGATTCGGTGAGGATGTGGCCATGAACGGTCGGACAAGCTTGGGTGACACCAGGGAATACGCTAATCCATGCAGGCATCCCAGCAAGACACGCTTGGATTAGGATCGTCAGTCTCTTATCTTACTGTCAAAGTTCACACCATGTTGCTGACCTTACTGCGCCGCGTTGGCGGGATGATCTTACTGTTCCTGACGTTCAGTGCCTCTGTGCAGGTGCAAGCGGCCTACCCGGACCGTCCGATCAAGATCGTGGTGGCGTTTCCACCGGGAAGCTCCACCGACATCATTGCCCGGGCCCTGTCGCAGCCCTTGTCCGAAGCTCTCGGTCAACCCGTGGTGATTGAAAACAGGCCTGGCGCTGGCGGCAATATCGGCACGGTGGCGGTGGCACGCTCAGCTCCGGATGGGTACACCCTGTTGATGCACCGCGTGGCCTACTCGGTCAACCCCTCGCTCTACAGCAAGGCGGGTTATGAAGTGGGCAAGGACCTGGTGGGGGTGGTCATGGCGGCTGTGTCGCCCAACATCCTGTACGTCCACCCCTCCGTCAAGGCCAACGACCTGTCTGAACTGCTGGCCCTGGCCCGAACCGAGAAACTTGCGTATGCCTCCTCGGGCAATGGCACCACGACCCATCTCGGGGCCGAGCTGTTGCTGCGCACACTCGCCAAGGTGGACATTACCCACGCTCCCTATGCGCCGGCCTCCGCCGCCACGGCCGTGGTAAGCGGGCAGGTACCGGTGGGGTCCACCTCCATCCCCCCGGTGGTGCAACTGGCCAAGGCCGGTAAAGTCAGGCCCATTGCCGTCACCAGCCTCAAGCGAAGTGGCGCCTTGCCGCAAGTGCCCACGGTGGCGGAGCTGGGCTATCCCGGCTTTGAGGCCAATACCTGGTTTGCGATGCTGGCCCCCCAGGGCACGCCCGCCGAGGTGCTGGACCGTCTCAACACCGAAATCAACCGCATCCTGCAAAACCGGGGGTTGGTGGAAAATTTTGCGTCTCAGTCGCTCGAGATGGTTCGGATGGACCGTCCCACGTTGGACAGTTACCTGGCTTCCGAGGCCCGAAAATGGGCGGGCGTGGTGCAGCAGACGGGTGCCAAGGTCGATTGACGCCAGCGGGCTGCCACGCGCATTTTCTCGTATCGATTTTTTCTGCCATTTTTCATGAAACTCATCAGCTATCAACATCAGAACGCCGTGCGCTATGGCATCTTGCTCGACGCGGGCGTGGTGGATGCACAGGCTTGTTTGCCCGGTGCTCCGGCGTCGATCAACGACTTTGCCGCTTGGGTGGCTGATCATCCTGACTGGAAATCCACGCTGCAACACAAGGCCGCCACCCAGACCCCCACACCGCTGGGCCAGGTCACGCTCCTGCCTTGCGTGCCGCGCCCCAGCAAAATTCTGTGCCTGGGGGTCAATTACCACGACCATGCCGCCGAGGGAGGCAACAAGGTGGCCGACTATCCCACCATTTTCTACCGTGGTCCGTCCTCGCTGGTGGCGCATGAAGGCATCATTCCCATTCCCCCCATTTCCACCGCACTCGACTACGAGGCCGAACTGGCCCTGGTGATCGGTCGTACCGCTCGCAACGTGAGCGAGGCAGATGCACTCCAGCACGTGTTTGCCTACACCTGCTTCAACGATGGCAGCTTCCGCGACTACCAGCGCAAGACCACGCAATGGACGGTGGGTAAAAATTTCGACTCCACTGGCGGCTTTGGCCCCTGGCTGGTGCCTGCCGACGAATTGCCCCCTGGCTGCGTGGGACTGCACATCGAGTCGCGCCTGAACGGTCAGGTCATGCAAAGCGCCTCCACCACCGACATGGTGTTCCACGTCGCGCCCACCATTGCCATGATGTCGGCCTGCATGACGCTCGAGCCCGGGGACGTGATCGTCATGGGCACCCCCGCCGGTGTGGGCTATGCGCGCAAACCTCCTGTGTGGATGCGTGACGGCGATGTGATCGAGATCGAGGTGGAAGGCATTGGGGTACTGCGCAACCACGTGAAAAACGCCCACTGACGCGGCGGTTGACACCGCCCTGCCATCAGGCCATCCGGGTTCGGGTGGCAGGGCTGGCCTCACAGGCGCAGCCGGTCGAAGAGGTGGTGCCCAGGTCTTGTCAGGCGGGACGATCGCCCTTGAGCGTGATGCGGTGCATGATGCGCCGAAAGCCGTGGTAATCGTTGACCGGGTTGTGCATAGCGCAGCGGTTGTCCCAGAAGGCCAGCGAGTTAGGCTGCCAAGTGAAGCGGCAGGTGAATTCAGGCTTGACCTGGTGCTCAAACAAAAAGCGCAGCAGCGGGGCGCTTTCTTCCTCGGTCATGCCCTCCAAACCAGCGGTATGGGCGGTGTTGACATAGAGGGCGGCGCGGTGCGTCTCGGGGTGTGTGCGCATCACGGGATGCACGGCCTGGAACTGCGTGGGTGCGCCGTCCTTGGCATCGGATTTGAGCCTGTCCTCGCGCGTTTTGCTCACATCGGCCTTGGCCGAGCTGCTGACCCCCTTCAGCGGGCGCAACACGTTCTTCATGGTGTCTGACAGCGAGTCCCAGGCCAGGTACTGGTTGGCAAACAGGGTGTCGCCGCCGTAGGGTGGAATTTCACGAGCCAGCAACATGGAGCCCATGGGAGGCTCTTGCAGGTAGGTGGTGTCCGAATGCCAGACGCCACCAAAGTTGGAGCGCTCGTTCTCGAGCTTTTTGACTTCGATGATCTGGGGGAAGCCGTCCAGACCTTTGACGAAGGGATACTCGATGGGTTCGCCCATGGCATGAGCGAATTGCATGAATTGCGTGGGGGTCAGGTCCTGGTCGCGGAAAAAAATCACCAGGTTGTCCAGCAGGACCTGACGGATCTCCTGGGCCAGCGATGCAGACAGCGGTTGGCGCAAATCCACGCCGTGAATCTCTGCGCCCAATGCGCCAGCAACTTTCTGAATCTTCATATTTCTATTCTGTCACAGGCTCTTTGTGCGGGGCTGATGTCCCTGTTGATCAGGTGACAATGTGCCACAGATCCCCGTCCACATGGTGTAACCTTGCGGGCTTCGTTTTTGCTGGATTGATCATGATCAAACACCTGTTTCGCGCTGTCCTGTCGGGCGCTGTGATGGCGCTTGCCACCGTTGTGTCTGCGCAGGAATTTCCCGCACGTCCTGTCAAGATCGTGGTGCCGCAAACCCCAGGCGGCGCCTCGGATGCACTGGCCCGTATCGTGGGACAAAAGCTCAGCGAGAAGTGGCAGCAACCCGTGGTGGTGGAAAACCGCCCGGGTGCCGGTGGCAACGTCGGCATGGAGTTTGTGGCCCAGGCACCTGCTGACGGCTACACGCTGCTGATGAGCTATGTGGGTTCGCACGCCATCAATGCTGCGTTGTACAAAAAGCTGCCCTTCGATCCCGAGCGCGATTTCGCGCCGGTGGCCACGCTGGCCACCTTGCCTTTTGTGCTGGTGGCCCGCCCTGACGCGCCGTTCAAGACCGTGCGCGAACTTGCCGATCTGGGTCGACGTCAACCCCTGACTTTCGGCTCGGCTGGGAATGGGTCGGTCAACCACCTGCTGGGCGTGATGTTCAACGCTGCCTCAGGCAGCAAACTCGAGCATATTCCCTATCGAGGCGCTGCACCGGCCATGCAGGACTTGATGAGCGGGCAGATCTCCCTGGTCTTCACCAGCCTGCCGTCCGTGGCCGGCGCTATTCGCAACGGAACCTTGCGCGGCATAGCGGTTACCAGTGCCCAGCGGTCGCAATCCTTTGCGCAAATTCCCACCATTGCGGAGGCTGGGTACAAGGACTTCGACGTCTCCCCCTGGTTTGGGTTGTTTGCCCCGGCCAAAACGCCGTCCGCTGTGGTGCGACGCATCAACCAGGACATACAGGAGATCCTGAAAAACCGTGAGGTGGTGGAGAAATTTCAGGCGCAGGGAGCGGACCCCTTCATCACCCAGCCGTCTGAGTTCGCGGCCATCCTGAAGTCCGATCTGGCCAAGTGGAGCGAGGTTGTGAAGGCCTCGGGCGCTCAGATCGATTGAGCATGGCACGCTTGCCCAGGCGGGCGGCTTCGATGGTGCGCGCCAGGGTTTGCATTTGCGGGTTGATGCGACAAAACATTTCCTGACCCGTGCCCTGTTTGACGAAGAACGGGGTCTGAGCCGCCTGGTGTTGAAACTGTTGAATCAGGTGCTGCTCGATCTGGCGGTAGCTCACCACGCCCGAGCGCCGTTGCAGCACGGCCTCCAGCCAGGTGAGTGTGAAGTCGCTGCCAAACAGATAGGAGTAGGACGACTGCTCGCGGGTGCAGGAGCACATGCTGATGAACGATTCCAGCCGACTGTGCTCCAGGGCGCGACGGAATGCAGGTGGGTGTCCCTTGATGTAGGGGGCGCCGGATTGGCAGGCATCGATCACCTTGACCACCACCCGGGGCTGCAGCAAGCGCAGCAGATCGTCGACTTCGTGGTTGCTCAGTGAGGTGGCCTCCAGCAACTGTGGGCTGTAGTCGCGACCGCAAAAACGGGCGTCCCCGTAGTAGATGCCATGACCGGTGTAGTACCAGAACACTTCGTCCACCAGTTGCCCCTTGTAGCGCTTGACCCAGTCCTTCAGGCGGGCGCGCATGTCGGGGGTGCTGGGACTCTGATCCATGACCAGGATATCGTCGAACCTCCCGGTGAGTTGCAGCATCTGCTGCATGTGTTGGGCGTCTAGCTTGCACCCGGGTAGGGCGCTGACATACTGGTACTCGGAGACGGAAATGATGACGGCAAGATTCATGGCGACCTCTGAAAGTGGAGTTGCAACACGACACCCCGGTGGGTGCTCGACAACCGAGGGCTCGGCTGTGCAATCAGCTTATCGTCGAGAGCGCACAAGAGGGTGTGACGTGTTACCGACCAGCCCGGTAACCATGACCATTTCTCGGGCCCGATGGGGGATCAGGCAATGTCGATCTGGTGCAAGTCGTATTGACCGCGAGCGCGGTCGGCAAAGAAACAGCGCAGGGTCTCGCGCACGGTGCGAAAGGCGATGTCGTCCCAGGGAATCTCATCTTCACGAAAAAGTCGCACTTCCTGGGTTTCGTGTCCGGGGTCGAAGGTGTCGCTGAGCAAGCGGGCTCGAAAGAAAAAATGCACCTGGCCCACGCGCACCACATTCATGAGGGTGAACAAGTCCAGCAACTCGATCTGTGCGCCGGCTTCCTCGGCGGTCTCGCGCTGGGCTCCCTCGGCCACGGTTTCACCCAGTTCCATGAACCCAGCTGGCAATGTCCACTTGCCTCTTCGAGGTTCGATGTTGCGCAGGCACAGCAGCACCCGGTCATCGATGAAGGGTACCGTGCCCACCACGTTGAGCGGGTTTTCGTAATGGATGACGTGGCAGGCGGGGCAGACGGCACGCTCGCGCGTGTCGCCGTCGTCTGGTAGACGGTACTGCACCGCAGTCCCACAGGCCTTGCAATGCCGAATGGCCCCGCGGTGCAACATGTCAGACACGGATTACTTGCCGTGCTTGGCAATCAGGCTCTTGGCGGTCTCGAGCAACTTGTTGCCATCAAAACCGCGCTTGTTCATGTCTGCCACCCACTCGTCATCGATCATGCTGGATCGCTTGACGAAATCGGCGGCATCGGCCGTGGTGATCTGGTAGATGGTGTTGCCACGATCCGCGGCCGTTTTGCGACCCACGGCATCGTTGCCTTGTTGCACCTTGCCCAGCCAGCCCGAGGTGGCCAGCCCCGAGTTGTTGTCGATGATTTTCTTCAGGTCCGGGGCCAGGCCGTCGTAGCGGGCCTTGTTCATGGCCATCACAAAGGTGGTGGTGTACAGGGCCGGCGCGTTGGCGGGGAATTCGCTGTGGAACTTGGTGAGTTCATGCACCTTGACCGACGGCACCACTTCCCAGGGAATGGCGCATCCCACGATGGTGCCTTTAGACAAGGCGTCGGGAATGGCCGGCAAGGGCATCCCCACCGGGGTGGCGCCCAGGGAGGCCAACAGCTTGGTGGACTGACGGGTCGGCCCACGCATCTTGAGGCCGCGCAGATCGGCTGTGGTTTTCACCTGCTTGTCAACGGTATGGAACATGCCGGGACCGTGCACATGCAGGGCCAGGACCTGGGTGTCCTTGAATTCGTCGGGGGCAGCCGTTTGCACGTACTCCCAGAAGGCCTTGGAGGTGGCCTCGGCGTTGTTCATCATGAAGGGCAGTTCAAACACTTCAATGCGCGGGAAGCGGCCAGCGGTGTTGCCCGGCAAGGTCCAGACCACATCCACCACGCCGTCCTTGGCCTGGTCGTACAACTGCACCGGCGTGCCGCCCAACTGCATCGCGGGGTAGCCTTCAAACTTGATGCGGCCACCGGACTCTTTTTCCACTTTTTCCATCCAGGGCTTGTGCATGGTCAGCCACACGTTGGACTGTGGCGCCATGAAGGTGTGGAACTTGAGGGTGACGCTTTGCTGGGCCAGGCCACTGAGGGTCGGGGCGGCCACCGCGACAGCAGCGCCTGCTTTGAGAACGGAACGACGTTGAATCATGAGGGTCTCCTAATGAACAAGAAATGAAGGAAGCCTGGGGCAGTGAAGAGATGTTGACTCAGGCAATCTTGATGCGCAACTCGCCCACGCCGGCCACCTGGCCCACGAGCAGATCGCCCGCCACCACCGCGGCGACCCCTTCGGGGGTGCCGCTGTAAATCAGGTCGCCCGGTTGCAACTCCCAGGCGGCCGACAGGTGTTCGATGGTTTCGGCAATGTTCCAGATCAGCTTGCTGACATTGCTGCGCTGGCGGTCCTTGCCATTGACTTGCAGTGAGATCTCGGCCTTGGTGATGTCACCCGCCTGAGCGGCCGGCACGATGGGGCCGATGGGCGCGCTGTGGTCGAAGGCTTTGCCGATGCACCAGGGGCGGCCCTGTTTCTTCATCTCGCCTTGCAGGTCGCGGCGGGTCATGTCCAGGCCGACGGCGTAGCCGAAGATGTGGCGCATGGCGTCTGCCGCCTTGATGTTGCGACCGCCTGTGCCAATGGCCACCACAAGTTCGATCTCGTGGTGCAGGTCTTGGGTGAGGCTGGGGTAGGGCATGGAGCCGGTCTCGCCTGCGGGGACCACCACGATGGCGTCAGCCGGCTTGAGAAAAAAGAAGGGCGGTTCGCGGCCGGTAAAGCCCATTTCCTGAGCGTGCTCGACATAGTTGCGGCCCACGCAATAGATGCGGTGCACGGGGAACTGCTGGCCACTTCCTGCAACAGGAACAGACACGGCAGGGGCGGGAGGGAAAACAAAGCTCATGGTTGACCTCAGGGGAACACTACAACCCGCCAGTGCGGGACTTCGAGCCCTCAGTCTACCGGAACCCGCCCCTCGACGGTGGCTGGGTAAACACTGCCTGAGCGGCCTCGATCGCGGTATCCTTGCCGCCATGAAGCTTTACAACTACTTCCGCTCGTCAGCCTCGTTTCGCGTGCGCATTGCCCTCCATCTCAAAGGGTTGTCCTACGAGTATGTGCCGGTGCATTTGGCCCGCGGCGACCACAAGCTGGCGGCCTATGCCGACGTATCGGCCGACCGGTTGGTGCCGGCGTTGGACCTGGATGGCCAGATCCTGAGCCAATCCTTGGCCATCATGGAATACCTGGACGAGACCCACCCCCAGCCGCCCTTGCTGCCGGCCGACGCGTTGGGCCGGGCGCGGGTGCGCGCGCTGGCGCAGTCCATTGCCTGCGAGATTCACCCGCTGAACAATTTGCGTGTCCTCAAATACCTGGTGCGCGAGTTGAAGGTCGAGGAAGAGGCCAAGAACACCTGGTACCGTCACTGGGTGCGTGAGGGGCTGGAGGCGTTTGAACGTCAGTTGGCTCAAGGCCCAGCGTCGACCTATTGTTACGGCCATACGCCCACCTTGGCCGATTGCTGCCTGGTGCCCCAGATCTTCAACGGACAACGCTTCAAGGTGAGTTTTGATGGACTGCCGCGCACCATGGCAGCGTTCGATGCCTGTATGAAGCTGGAGGCTTTTCAGCGTGCCCAACCCTCAGCCTGCCCCGACAACGAACCCTGAGGTCGCCGGTATTCCCATGGCCGGGCCAGGCGTTTGGCGACTGCCGTGGGAGGCGCCAGGCGTTCAGGCCGCCCTCACCACCCGTGCAGGCGGGGTGTCGCATGCGCCCTACGACAGCCTGAACCTGGGAAGCCATGTGGGAGACGACACCGCGGCCGTGCAGACCAACCGCCAACGGGTGGCGCAGGGGCTGTCCACCAAACCGGTGTGGCTGAACCAGGTCCACGGCACCGAGGTGACCTGGCTGGACAACACCAGCCCCGATGGTTTGACCGCGGATGGGGTGTGTTCTCTCGAGCGTGGGGTGGCGTGCACCATCATGGTGGCCGATTGCCTACCGGTGCTGCTCTCGGACTCGCAAGGCCAGGTGGTTGCCGCCGCGCACGCAGGCTGGCGAGGCCTGGCTGGCCATGCCGGGCGGGGGATTTTGGACAACACGGTACGGGCCCTGCGCGAGCGGGCCCCCCCGCAGGCCGAACTCAGGGCCTGGCTGGGGCCTTGCATTGGCCCTCAAGTCTTTGAAGTCGGCCCCGAGGTGGTGGAGGCCTTCGTGGCGAATGGCTTCAACCCCCTGGGCCTGAGCGAGCCTCACCCGGCGCGCGCGGGCAAATACTTGTTGAACCTCTGCGGACTCGCGCGACAACGGTTGCAGCACCTGGGCGTGCGTTGGGTGGACGGCAACGATGGCAGTGCAGCGTGGTGCACCGTCACGGACACCACACGCTGGTTTTCTCACCGCCGAGATCGGGTCAGCGGTCGACTGGCAGCCCTCATTTGGCGGACCTGACAGGGCGGGATCTTCACCGGTCAAATTGACATCTGTCAGCAAAACGAAGGCATTGCTCTGTGATACTCTCGACCATGTCACTGAGGAGACAAGACATGACATCCAACGGTCCGCCCGGGTGGGAAGCATCAGCACAGCAATGGGGCAAATCCATGGCCGACAGCTGGCAACGTGCCCTGGATTCCTTCCAGAGCATCGATCTGGGCAACGGGGCCTCGGGACAGCTGAGCTTCGCCCCTGACAAGCTGCGACAACTTCAAGCCGACTACCTCAAGGAAGCCGCCAGCCTTTGGAACCAGGGGCTGACCTCGTCCACGCCTCTCCAGGATCGGCGCTTTTCGGGCAACGCCTGGGCGCAAAACCCGGTGGCCTCCTTCACCGCTGCCACGTATTTGCTCAACAGCCGCACGCTGCTGTCGCTGGCCGATGCGGTCGAGGCGGACGAAAAAATCCGCTCGCGCATCAGATTCGCGGTCGAGCAGTGGGTGGCCGCGTCGGCCCCCAGCAATTTCCTGGCCTTCAACGCCGAGGCGCAGAAAAAAGCCCTGGAGACCCAGGGTGAGAGCATTTCCAAGGGCGTGCAAAACCTGCTGCACGACGTGCAGCAAGGCCATGTGTCCATGACCGACGAGAGCCTGTTCGAGGTGGGGCGCAATGTCGCCACCACCGAGGGCCAGGTGGTGTTTGAAAACGATTACTTCCAACTCATCGAGTACAAGCCACTCACCGCCAAGGTGCACGAGCGACCCTTCCTGCTGGTGCCGCCCTGCATCAACAAGTTCTACATCCTCGACCTGCAACCCGAGAACTCGTTCATCCGCTACGCGGTGTCCCAGGGGCACCGAACCTTCGTGGTGAGTTGGCGCAACCCCGACCAGAGCCTGGCCAATGCCACCTGGGACGACTACATTGAAAATGCCGCCATCAAGGCCATCGAGGTCACGCGTGACATCGGCGGCACCGACCAGATCAATGCGCTGGGCTTTTGCGTCGGCGGCACCATCCTCGCCAACGCGCTGGGGGTTTTGGCGGCACGTGGCCAGAAACCGGTGGCCAGTACCACGTTGCTGACCACCTTGATCGACTTCACGGACACCGGCGTCCTCGATGTCTTCATCGACGAAAACTTTGTGCGCTTTCGCGAGATGCAGTATGCACAGGGTGGGTTGATGGCGGGTCGTGACATGGCCTCTACCTTCAGCTTCCTGCGGCCCAATGACCTGGTGTGGAACTATGTGGTGGGCAACTACCTCAAGGGCGAAACCCCCCCGCCGTTCGACCTGCTGTACTGGAACAGCGACTCCACCAACCTGCCGGGCCCGCTGTACGCCTGGTACCTGCGTAACACCTACCTCGAAAACAAGCTGATCAAGCCGGGCAAGGCGATGGTGTGTGGCGAGCCGCTCGACCTGCGCAAGGTCGACATGCCGATCTACATCTACGGTTCACGTGAAGACCACATCGTGCCCATCGGCGGCTCTTATGCCTCTACCCAGGTCTTCCCAGGCAAGAAGCGATTCATGATGGGTGCCTCCGGGCACATCGCCGGCGTGATCAACCCCCCGGCCGCCAAAAAGCGCAGCCACTGGGTCCGCAACGATGGCAAGTTTCCGCCCAAGCCGGACGACTGGATCGCCGGCGCCAAAGAAGTGCCGGGCAGTTGGTGGGAAGATTGGGCCTCGTGGCTCAAGGGTCACGGGGGCAAGCTGGTGGCCGCGCCCAAGCGCTACGGCAACGCGCGACACAAACCTATCGAGGCGGCACCGGGGCGTTACGTCAAGGCAAAGGCCTGAAAGTTCAATTCACACAAGAGAGACAGAGCACATGGAAGACATCGTCATCGTATCGGCGGCCCGAACCGCCGTTGGCAAATTTGGGGGCTCGCTGGCCAAGGTGGCCGCCACCGACCTGGGCGCGGTCGTGATCCGCGAAGCACTGGCGCGGGCCCACCTGGATGCCGCGCAAGTGGGTGAAATCATCATGGGCCAGGTGCTGGCCGCTGGTGTGGGGCAGAATCCTGCGCGCCAGGCCTTGATGAAGGCAGGCGTACCCAAGGAAGTGCCGGCCCTGACCATCAACGCGGTGTGCGGCTCGGGCCTCAAGGCCGTGATGCTGGCCGCCCAGGCTGTGGCCTGGGGGGACAGTGACATCGTCGTGGCCGGTGGCCAGGAGAACATGAGCGCCTCGCCGCACGTGTTGCTCAATTCGCGTGACGGTCAGCGCATGGGTGACTGGAAAATGGCCGACACCATGATCGTCGATGGCCTGTGGGACGTGTACAACCAGTACCACATGGGCATCACCGCCGAGAACGTGGCCAAGGCGCACCACATCACCCGCGACATGCAGGATATGCTGGCGCTATCCAGCCAGCAAAAAGCCTCCGCAGCGCAAGACGCGGGCAAATTCAAAGACGAAATCGTGGGCGTGTCGATCCCCCAGCGCAAGGGCGATCCCATCGTGTTCGACACCGACGAGTTCATCAACAAGAAAACCAACGCCGAGGCACTGGCCGGTCTGCGTCCAGCCTTTGACAAGGCGGGCACCGTCACGGCAGGCAACGCCTCCGGTATCAACGACGGTGCTGCTGCGGTGGTGGTGATGACCGCCAAGAAGGCGGCCGCCCTGGGCTTGAAGCCCCTGGCCCGTATCGCAGCGTTTGGCACCAGCGGACTCGACCCGGCGACCATGGGCATGGGCCCGGTGCCGGCATCGCGCAAGGCCCTGCAACGCGCTGGCTGGAACGCCGGGGATGTCGATCTGTTCGAATTGAACGAAGCTTTCGCTGCCCAAGCCTGTGCGGTCAACAAGGAACTGGGCATCGACCCTGGCAAGGTCAACGTAAACGGCGGCGCCATCGCCATCGGTCACCCTATTGGGGCTTCGGGTTGCCGCATCCTGGTCACCCTGCTGCACGAGATGCAGCGCCGCGATGCCAAGAAGGGCCTGGCCGCCCTGTGCATCGGCGGCGGCATGGGTGTGTCACTGGCGCTCGAGCGCTGAATTTTTTTCGCCTTCCATTTTTCATATCACTTCAAGGAGACAACCATGAGTCAAAAAATTGCTTACGTGACGGGGGGCATGGGTGGTATCGGTACTGCCATCTGCCAGCGCTTGCACCGTGATGGGTACAAAGTCATCGCCGGCTGCGGCCCGACACGCGACTTCACCAAGTGGATCGATGAGCAAAAGGCGTTGGGGTTCACTTTCTACGCATCCGTTGGCAACGTGGCCGATTGGAACTCCACGGTCGAAGCCTTCAGCAAAGCCAAAGCCGAACACGGCCCGATTGACATCCTGGTGAACAACGCTGGCATTACGCGTGACCGCATGTTTCTCAAGATGACCCGCGAGGATTGGGACGCTGTCATCGACACCAACCTGAACTCCATGTTCAACGTGACCAAGCAGGTTGTGCCTGACATGGTGGAAAAGGGTTGGGGCCGCATTGTGCAAATCTCGTCGGTCAACGGCGAGAAGGGTCAGGCCGGTCAGACCAACTACTCGGCTGCCAAGGCCGGTATGCACGGTTTCACCATGGCGCTGGCGCAAGAACTCGCCAACAAGGGCGTGACGGTCAACACCGTGAGCCCGGGCTACATTGGCACTGACATGGTTCGCGCCATTCGCCCCGACGTGCTCGAGAAAATCGTCGGCACGGTGCCGGTCAAGCGCCTGGGCGAACCCAGCGAGATCGGATCCATCGTGGCTTGGCTGGCGAGCGAAGAGGGCGGTTACGCCACGGGTGCTGACTTCTCGGTCAACGGGGGTTTGCACATGGGCTGATTCCCTGAGCGGGATGAGTCAATACCCGCCTGGTGCGGGTATTTTTTTGTCTAACACTCAGTCCAGGTGACGTGCCAACACCTGCGCCACATGCAGCGCCTGCCGTTTTGACCCATGGTCGATTTGATGACGGCAACTGGTGCCATCGGCCACCACCCAGGCGTCAGGATGCTTGTCAATCGTGGGCAGCAGCGACAGTTTGGCCATGGCCATCGACACGTCCTGGTGCTTGGCGTCGTAACCAAAGCTGCCCGCCATCCCGCAACAGCTCGTCTCGATCAGGGTGGTGGATGACTGAGGGATCAGGGCCAGCACCCGTTGAATGGGTGACACCAGATCAAACGCCTTCTGGTGGCAATGCCCGTGCAACAGAAAGGGCGCCTGGGCGGGGGTGAGTTGCGACCGCAGCGTTTCCAACCGGCCGGCCTGGTGCTCGCGGTCCAGAAACTCTTCCCACAGCAAGGCATGCCGAGCCACCTCGTGTGCCGACTCGCCCAGGCCCAGCTGCAAGGCCTCGTCGCGCAGCGTCAACAGGCAACTGGGCTCCAGCCCCACGATGGGAATACCCTGCTGTGCGAGCGGCAGCAGATAGTCGATCAGTTGTCTCACCTGGACGCGGGCTTGATCCACCATGCCGCTGGCCAGGTAGGTGCGGCCGCAGCACAAATGCTGATCCGGGCGGTGCGCCACATGCACGGTGTAGCCGGCAGCCTCGAGCACACGGTAGGCAGCACGGGCGTTGTCGGACTCAAAATATCCGTTGAAGGTGTCCACGAACAACACCACACCGCGTTCGGCGCGCAACACCGTGGCGATGTCCACGCCGGGAGTCGGTGTGTTGAACGCATGCGTGGACTGCCAGGCCGGCAGCGCGCGGTGCGCGCTCAAGCCGGTCAAACGCTCGGTCAGGCGTGCCAGCCACGACCAGCGGTTGCGAAGATTGAGCAGCGGCGCCAACTGGCTGGCCAGTCCCGCGTAGCGGGGCAGGTGAGCGATGAGTTGATCCTTCAAGGTGTAGCCGTGGTGTTGCTTGTACTGGTGCGTGAACTCGATCTTCATCTTGGCCATGTCCACGCCCGTGGGGCACTCGCGCTTGCAGCCCTTGCAACTCACGCACAGGTCCATGGTCTCCCACAGCGCAGGATCGGTCAGCGCTGACGTACCAAGTTGACCCGACAGCGCCAGACGCAAGGTGTTGGCGCGTCCGCGGGTGAGGTGTTGTTCGTCACGCGTCACGCGGTAGCTCGGGCACATGGTGCCGGCGTCAAATTTGCGGCAGTGGCCGTTGTTGTTGCACATCTCCACGGCCTTGGCGAAGCCTTGGGCCGGGTCACCCCCGGTGCCGGGGGCACTCACGGTTTCTGTCACTGGGTCCGCGGTGACATTCCAGGCGCTCCAGTCCAACGCCGTCTCGATGGGGATCACACGGTAGGTCGACGGAAAGCGAAACAAGCGCTCGTCGTCCATTTTTGGCGGATCGATCATGCGCGACGGGCTGTACAGGCCGATCGGGTCCATCCATTGCTTGATCTGACCAAAGGCGTCGTGAATCTTGTCGCCAAACTGCCAGCGGATCCATTCGCCGCGGCACAGGCCATCGCCGTGCTCGCCGCTGTATGCACCCTTGAATTTTCGGACCAGCTCGGACGCTTCGTTGGCAATGGCGCGCATCTTGACGGCACCATCGCGGCGCATGTCCAGGATGGGCCGCACATGCAGCGTGCCCACCGAGGCGTGCGCATACCAGGTGCCCTTGGTGCCATGGCGAGCAAACACCTCGGTGAGTGCATCGGTGTACTCGGCCAGATGCTCGAGCGGCACGGCACAGTCTTCGATGAAGCTCACCGGCTTGCCGTCGCCGCGCAGGCTCATCATGATGTTCAGCCCCGCCTTGCGCACCTCCCACAAATTCTTTTGCGCGCTGTCGTCCACCATTTCGACCACGCTGCCGGGCAAGCCCAGGTCGCCCATGAGCGTCACCAGATCGCGCAAGTGCGGCAACAGGGGGTCCTTGGATTCACCGCTGAACTCCACCAGCAGGATGGCGGCTGGCTGGCCGTGGTTGATGTGGGGCGAGAGCGCGGTGCGGATAGTGGGCGCAAAGGCCGGGTTCTGCAGGCTGAGGTCGATCATGGTGCGGTCGACCAGTTCCACCGCCGACAAGTGCGGACCGCCCAGGCGCACGATGTGCTGGGTGGCATCCATGGCGCTGTGAAAGTCGGGGAAATTCACCACGCCCAGCACCTTGGCGCGCGGCAGCGGCGAGAGTTGCAGGGTGAGCGAACGCGTGAGCGCCAGCGTGCCTTCGCTGCCGACAAGCAGATGCGCGAGATTCACCGAGCCGTCCGCGGTGTAGGGACGCACGTTCTGGTTGCAGAAGATGTCGAGGTTGTAGCCCGCGACGCGGCGCAGCACCTTGGGCCAGTGCCGTTCGATATCGGGTTGCAGTTGCAGCGCCAGTTGCTGCACGCGCTCACCCAGGTGTCGTGCTGCTCCCTGGCTCTGGTCGAAGCGCCCCAGCGACAGCAACGACCCATCGGACAGCCAGGCGTCGGCGCCTAGCACGTTGTGCACCATGTTGCCGTAGGCGATGCTGCGACTGCCGCACGAGTTATTGCCCGCCATGCCGCCCAGGGTGGCCTGACCGCTGGTGGAGACATCCACCGGGTACCACAGCCCGTGCGATTTGAGTTGCGCATTCAGGTGGTCCAGCACCATGCCGGGCTCCACTGTGACGGTGCGCTGTTCGACATTCAGGTCGATGACACGGCGCAGGTATTTGCTGAAGTCGATCACCAGACCGGCCCCCACGGTCTGTCCGCACTGGCTGGTGCCGCCGCCGCGCGGCACGATGGGCACGTTCAGCTCGCGGCAGATACCCAAGGCCGAGACCACGTCGTCTTCGCTGCGAGGCACCAGCACGGCCAGTGGCATGCACTGGTAGATGGACGCGTCGGTGGCATAGCGGCCGCGATCGGCCTGGCTCACCAGCACTTCGCCTTGTGTGTGGCGTTGCAGTTGCTGAGTCAGTTGGGCCAGCTGCTCCGTGCTGCGACGGGCCAGAGAATCGAAGTCGCCAGCTTGGCTGGTGTAGGGATGCGGAGCATTCATGGAGGAGATTCTTGCATGCATAATCAACAGACAACAGGAGACATTGTTGATGCAGTCGCTCGATTTTCACGCGTCCGGACGCCATTTCCTTCAGATTCCCGGGCCTTCCCCGGTTCCTGATCGCATCCTGCGGGCCATGAGTCTGCCCACCATTGACCACCGCGGTCCAGAGTTTGGTGTCTTGGGCCTCAAAGTCCTGTCGCAGGTCCGGCAGATTTTCCAGACCCAGCATCCCGTCATCATTTACCCCGCTTCAGGCACGGGTGCGTGGGAAGCAGCGCTGTGCAACGTCACCAGCCCGGGCGATCACCTGCTGATGTACGAGACGGGCCACTTTGCCTCGTTGTGGATCAAGATGGCCAAGCGCCTGGGCCTGAACCCCGAGGTCATCGCCATCCCGGGTGAGGAGGGCGGAGTGCCCACCAGCTGGCGTCACGGCGTGCAGGCCGATTTGATCGAGGCACGTTTGAAAGCAGACACCCAGCACGCCATCAAGGCTGTCTGCGTGGTGCACAACGAGACGTCTACCGGGGTCACCAGCGACATCGCTGCTGTGCGCCACGCCATCGATGCCGCCCAGCACCCGGCGCTCCTGATGGTCGACACCATCTCGGGCCTGGCCTGTGCCGACTACCGCCATGACGAGTGGGGCGTGGATGTGTCGGTCAGTGGCTCGCAAAAGGGCTTGATGCTGCCGCCCGGCATCAGCTTCAATGCCATTTCACCCAAGGCACTGGAAGTCAGTCGCACTGCGCGCATGCCCAAGGCGTTCTGGGCCTGGGACGAGATTGTCGAGATGAACGCCAAGGGCTACTGGCCCTACACCCCCAGCACCAACCTGCTGTACGGCTTGTCAGAAGCGTGTGACATGCTGCTCAACCCGCACCATGGCGGTTTGTCCGGTGTGCTGGCGCGTCACCAACGCTGGGCGGCAGCGGCTCGTGCAGCGGTCAACACCTGGGGCCTGGCGATCCAGTGTGCGGATGCCTCGGTCTACTCACCGGTCCTCACCGGTGTGATGATGCCCCAGGGGTTGGATGCCGACGCTGTGCGCCAGTGCATTTACGAACGCTTCGACTGCTCGTTAGGCACGGGCCTGGGCAAGGTCAAGGGCCGCATGTTCCGCATTGGTCACCTGGGCGATTGCAACGACCTCACCGTGGTAGCCACGGTGGCAGCGTGCGAGATGGGGCTCAAGCTATCGGGCGTGAAATTGCAAGGATCAGGCGTGCAAGCCGCCATGCAATTCTTTGCCGACCATCCTGTTGCCCCCCCTCAGGCGCTCTGAGTTGTTGCGTACTTCAGGCGCCGATCCCAAGGACCACGACCTCTGTTTCTACCCAGGAGCTCTGCATGAAACGACGCACCCTGATTGCAGCCACCGCGGCCACCCTGGCTGCGCCCATGGTCCGCGCACAGAGCCTGCCCAAGGGGCCGGTGCGCATCATCGTGGGGTTCCCACCTGGTGGAGGCACGGATGCGCTGGCCCGTGTGGTGGCGCAAAAGCTCCAAACCATGTGGGGCCTGTCCATCGTCATTGAAAACAAGGCTGGTGCCGCCGGTGTCATTGCTGCCGATTTTGTGAGCAAACAAGCTCCCGATGGCAACACGCTGTTGATGGCGCACATCAACAGCCATGCCCTGGCGCCTGCCCTGGGCACCCGGCTCAACTACGATGCCGAACGCGACTTTGCGCCGATCTCCATGGTCGGCGTCACGCCCAACATCCTGATCTGCAACGCCGATCAACCGGCAAAGACCGTCACCGAGCTGGTCGAGTTGTGCAAGCGTCAACCGGGCAAGATCAGCTTCGCTTCGGCCGGTGGCGGTTCGGCGCAACACTTTGCGCTGGAGATGTTCAAGTTGCAGGCCGGCATCGATGCCCTGCACGTGCCCTACAAGGGATCGGGGCCCGCGCTCACCGACCTCTTGGGTGGGCAGGTCAACTACTGCTTTGAAACCATGACCTCGGCCACGCCCCACATCAAGTCGGGCAAGGCGATTGCCCTGGCGCAGACCCGGCTCAAGCGCGCCAAGGGATTTCCTGGCGTGCCCACCATGGCCGAGTCGGGCTTTGCTGGCTTTGAAGCCACCGTGTGGTACGGGCTCATGGCCCCTGCGCGCATGCCAGTCGGCATGACCCAGCGCATGAACGAGGACGTCAACAAAGTGTTGGCCATGCCTGACGTGCAGGAAAAAATGGATCAGTATGGCGCCGAGGATGGTGGTGGGTCCATCGAGAAATTTGCCAGCTTCATCAAGAACGAACAGCAGAAGTGGGCGCAAGTGGCCAAGGCGGCCAATGTGAAGATTGACAATTGACTGCCTGAGGTTCGCGCCGACCGTGCTCCCTCAGAACCCGGGCCTGAGAGCCCCTTAAACGCTGAGAAACACCATGATGCAACGCACACATTGGGGATGGTTGGCTCGCCTGGCGACAGGCTTGACCTTGGCTGGGTCGGCGTGCCTGGCCATGGCGCAGCAGGCGGCCCATTGGCCGCAGCGACCTGTTCGCGTCGTCATTCCACATCCGCCGGGTGGCCCCAGTGACCTGATTGCCCGCACCGTGCTTGAGCGCTTGAGCACCACCCTCAAGCAGCCCGTGATCCTGGAGAACCGCGCGGGTGCGGGGGGCAACATCGGGGCACAAGAAGTGGCGCGATCCGCGCCCGATGGCTACACCTGGATGCTCGGCACCGACACCATCGTCACCGTCAACCCGCATGTGTACCGCAACATGCCCTTCAAGCCAGACGACTTCAAGCCGGTGGCGATCCTCTCGCAATTTGGGCAGACCTTGGTATGCCACCCCGCCGTGGGGGTCAAGTCCTTGCAGGAGTTGATCGCCAAAGCCAAGTCAGGACCCATGTCCTATGCCTCGGGAGGGCCGGGTGTGCCGGGACATTTGTCGATGGAGTTGCTGCAGTACATGGCCAACTTTGACATGACCCATGTGCCGTACAAGGGGCCGGCACCGGCCACCCAGGATGTGCTGTCCGGTCAGGTGCCGTGCGGCTTGCTGGCTGGCCCCACCGTGTTGCCCCATGTGCGTGCCGGCAAGCTGGTGCCCCTGGCCGTCTCTGGTACCTCTCGGGCGCCCACCTTGCCCGATGTGCCCACTGTGGCCGAAGCGGGCGTGAAGGGGTATGACGCCATGTTCACCCTGGCGCTGTGGGCTCCGCGCGGGGTGCCCGATGACATCGTGGCGAAATTCCGTCAGGCCTGGGCCGACGCCCTGATGAGCCCCGAGGTGGTGGAGCGCCTGAAGCAAACGGATCAAGTGCCGGTGGCGAGCACCTCCGAGGCGGCCGCCGCACAACTGGCCCGGGACTCGGTCAAGTGGGGTGCCGTGGCACGGCGTATCAACCTGGGCTTGGATTGACCACCGACTTGGGTCGCTTGCCCCGCGCGAAATCCACGATGCAACCCAGCCCCTCGCGGGCCATGTGATCAAAGCACTCATCAGTCCAGCACAGGGAGTGCGGGGCCAGCAGCACGTTGTCCATGGAGAGCAGAGGATTGTCCGAGGCGATGGGCTCTTGTTCGAACACGTCCAGGCCTGCGCCCGCGATGGTGCCCTCTCGCAGTGCCTTGATCAAGGCCAGTTCATCGACAATGGGACCGCGCGCCATGTTGACGAGGTAAGCCGTGCGTTTCATCAGCGCCAGGCGTTCGGCGTTGATGAGGTGCCGGGTTGATGGGTTGAGCAGCACGGTGGTCACCACAAAGTCGGACTCGCGCATCAGCGTCTCCAGTGCCACGGGTTCTGCGCCCAATTCCTTTACCAGACTGGCATCGACATAGGGGTCGGCCGCCAGCATGCGCCAACCAAAGGGGCGTGCTAACTTGAGCAGTTCACGTCCGATACCACCAATACCCACCACCCCCAGGGTGCGTGTGGTCAGGCCCAGACCCATATGATTCGTGCGTTCGTTCCAACGGTTCTCTCGGGTGAGCTTGTCCTTGATGACCAGGCGACCTGCCAATGCCAGTATGAACGTCAGGGCCGCCACCGACACCGGCCGTTGAATGGCCACAGGCGTGTTGGTGGTGATGACGCCCCGGTCTGCCAATGCCTTCACGTCCACCGAGTCATAGCCCACGCCGTGTCGCGCAATGATTTTGGTGCGCAGATGAGGTCCCGAGACCGAGGCGGCCGTCACCCGCGGGGTGTTGACGTAGATGCCGTCATACCGAGCCATCAACTCAGGCGTGATCTCGGTGACCGATTCGGGGATGAACTCCCACGTCAAGTCCAGCCCGGGTTGAGACAACAGCGCCAAGGGAGAAGTGCCAAAGGAGGGATCGCCACCAGGGGTCAGCAAGTCTCGGGTCAGGCCAACGAAAAATGTCATGATCGAAAAGAAGGGTTGGAAGGGACAAGGGCAAGCAAACCCACCGGGAGCCAAGTTTACAAGCGGCTGCAGGGCTGAGTCTCCTGGCGGACTTCTCGGGTTTGACACCTTGGGTACAGTCCGTCACAGAACTCCTGCGCCGCCGGCGCTTTGCATGGATGACGACTGCATGAATTCTTTTCACTATCACCGGGCCAACTCCTTGAGCGAAGCGGCCCAGCGCCTGAGCGGCAACGACCAGGCCAGGCTGCTGGCTGGCGGCATGACACTGATTCCGTCGATCAAACACCGGTTGCTGGCGGTGAGTGAGTTGATCGACATCGCCCGCCTGCCGGATTTGCAAGAAATTCGCATCGAGACGGACACAGTCTGGGTGGGTGCGGCGGTGCGTCACCACCAGGTGGCCTCGCAGGCCGAGCTGGCCCACGCGCTACCTGCCCTGGCCGAGCTGGCTGGGCTGATCGGCGACCCGCAAGTGCGCGCGCGTGGCACCCTGGGTGGCGCGATCGCCAACAACGACCCCGCTGCCGATTACCCGGCCGCCGTGCTGGCCCTGGGGGCCACCGTGATCACCACCCAGCGCGAGATCGCCGCCGATGACTTCTTCCTGGGCATGTTCACCACGGCGCTCGAGCCGGGTGAGGTGATTCGCGCTGTGCGCTTTCCTCGCCCCGTCAAGAGCGCCTATGCCAAGTTCCGTCACCCCGCCTCGGGGTATGCCATGGCGGGCGTTTTCCTGGCCGACTTCGGGTCGAAAGGGCGCCGCGTGGCGGTGACCGGTGCGACCGATGCCGTGTGTCGCTGGCCGCAGGCCGAAGCTGCCTGGCAGGCCGGACAGCCCCCCGCCCCCTTCGCGCATGACGGCTTGCTGGGGGACATCCATGCGCCGGCCCGCTACCGTGCGCACCTGACCGATTTGATGTTTGCGCAGGCCTTGCAGCAACTGCGCTGATCGCCCAGCCTCCACGATTCGCCCCATTCAAGCCCCAGGCCCATTCCTTTTTCTTTGCCATGAAAATTCAACTCACTGTCAATGGTCAGCCTCACAGCGCTGATGTCGAGGACCGCACCCTGCTGGTCGACCTGTTGCGCGAGACCTTGCGCCTGACGGGCACCCACGTCGGGTGTGACACCAGCCAGTGCGGTTGCTGCACCGTGCATGTCGATGGTCAGGCGGTCAAGTCCTGCACCATGCTGGCAGCGCAGGCCGATGGCACGCAGGTCACCACCATCGAGGGTTTGAGCACCCAGGGCTTGCACCCGGTTCAGCAGGCGTTCACCGAATGCCACGCGCTGCAATGCGGCTTTTGCACGCCGGGCATGGTGATGGCCACGGTGGACCTGTTGCGTCGCTGCCCAGCGCCGTCTGACCAGGACATCGCGGAAGGCCTGGCGGGCAATCTGTGCCGTTGCACCGGCTATGTGAACATCGCCGCCGCGGTCAAGCAGGCGGCCCAGCAACTCAAGGGAGGTGTCGCATGAGTGTGAACACCGCCCAGACTGGCGTGGCATACGCCCGCACCGAAGACCACCGGCTGATCACCGGTCAGGGGCAATACACCGCCGATGTGCAGTACCCCGGTATGCTGCACCTGCATGTGATCCGCTCCATGCACGCGCATGCGCGCATCCTGCGCCTTGACCTCAGTGCCGTGGCGGCTGCCCCGGGGGTACGCTGGGTCATGACTGCCCAGGACATCGAGGCGAACGGTGGCCAGGACCTGCCCAACGCCGTGTCCGTCAAGGACCGGCATGGCGAGCCCCAGCGTGTGGCCCGCATGCCTGTGCTGGCCCACGACACCGTGCGATTTGTCGGGCAACCGATTGCCTTTGTGATTGCCGACACGCCATACCAGGCGCAAGATGCGGCCGAGCTGGCCGACATCGAATTCGACATCCTGCCGGCAGCGGCCTCTATTGAAGCTGCCTTGGCTGCCGGGGCTCCCGTGCTGCACGAGGCCTCGCCGCACAACGTGTCGGCTGAGTTTGAAGCGGGTGACCGCGCCGCGGTGGATGCAGCCTTTGCCCGGGCTGCGCACACCAGCACCTTGCGGGTGGTCAGCCAGCGATTGATCCCTGCGCCCATGGAGCCCCGTGCTGTGGTGGCCCTGTACGACGAGGCGCAGGACCGCACCCGTGTGCACACCCCCACCCAGGGGATTCTGGGCATGCTGGGCTTTCTGTCTCAAGCCACGGGCATGCCGGCCGAGAAATTTGAAATTCTCACCCTCGATGTGGGGGGCTCGTTTGGTATTCGTGGTGGCGCGTTCTCCGAGCACGTGGGCGTGGTGATCGCCGCGCGTGTGCTCAAGCGACCGGTGCGCTGGGTGGGTTCACGCTCCGAGGTGTTCGTGAGCGACTGGCACGGTCGCGGCCTCGTGCTGGAGGGCTCGGTGGCGCTGGATGCGCAAGGCAAGATACTGGCCATCCGCTTCCACGACCAGGTGGACCTGGGCGCGTACAACGCCTACATGAGCACCTTCATCGGCACGCGCAACCTGTCGGTCACCATGGGCGGTGTGTACAAGGTGCCGGCGCTGTACATGCGCTCGGACCTGGTCTATACCAACGCCACGCCGGTGTCGGCGTACCGCGGGGCAGGGCGCCCCGACATTGCCTACGCCATCGAGCGCCTGGTGGATTACGCGGCCCACGAGCATGGTTTGGACCCCGTGGCCTTGCGTCGGCTCAACTTCATTCCACCGGCGGAGTTTCCCTACACCACGGCCAACGGCACGGTCTACGACACTTGCGAATGCGAGCGCGTCATGGACCGTGCGCTGGTGCTGTCAAACTACGCCGGCTTTGCACAGCGCAAACAGGCGGCCGAGGCACGCGGCAAATTGCGCGGCATCGGTTTGGCGACGTACCTGGAGGCCTCGGGTGCTGGCGGCGCACCCAAGGACCAGGTGCAAGGCGAGTTCGATGAGCATGGTGTGTTGCATGTGTATGGTGTGACCGGCGCCTCCGGCCAGGGTCATGAGACTTCGTTTGCCAGCATCATCGAGTCCGAGCTGGGCTTGCACGCGGACCATGTGCGCTACCACGCGAGCGATCCGGCGCGCAGCCTGATTGGCAATGGCACCGGCGG
>JACCDW010169623.1_pt1 | contig 25234 bp, 24 predicted proteins | sample 7449781 | NCBI WGS metagenome assembly JACCDW01 (sample SAMN15323449, study PRJNA562643) | freshwater metagenome | isolation source: river surface water | place: USA:Blue River Watershed | collected 2017-08-18
AAAACCCGTATGGAACAGCTATCGGTGCGTGAAGAAGCCTTCATCCGCCCTAGCCCGTCCTCCGGTTCACTTGGCGGCGTTGCCGAAAAGACGCGTGAAGCCATGCTGCTATGCGAGGCCTCGGGCTACGACGTCATCATTATCGAAACCGTCGGTGTCGGCCAGTCGGAAACGACGGTTGCCGGCATGGTCGATATGTTCTGCCTGCTGCAACTGCCGAATGCGGGTGACGATCTGCAAGCCATCAAGAAGGGCATCGTCGAAATCGCCGACCTTGTGGTCATCAACAAAGCCGATATTGACCCGCGCGCCGCCGCTGTGACGGCCGCGCAATGGAAAAATGCGTTAGGCATGCTGCGCCCGAGCAGCCCGAACTGGCAACCACCCGTCATTGCACTCAGTGCCTTGCACCACGATGGCATTGAAAAGTTCTGGGAAGCGATTGAAAATTACCGCACCGCACTGGTGCCTACTGGCGAGTTCGCCGAACGGCGTCGCCACCAGGCGCAAGCCTGGATGTGGAGCCTGATCGATTCGGGCTTGCGACGCGCATTCCACGCCAATCCAACCGTCATCGCCAACCTCCCCGCCATCAGGCAGGCCGTGGCTGATGCACGTCAAACACCTGCTTCAGCAGCGCGACAGCTGCTCGGTGCATTTATCAATGCCAGTGTTGGCACAACCCTTGCTCAAACATCGCCTATGACCACCGGTCTAGGCCACTAATTCCGGATATCACCTAAGGAGTCCCACTATGCAAGACATCATCCATCAGCTCGAACAGAAGCGCGAACAGGCGCGTCTGGGCGGCGGACAGAAGCGCATCGACGCGCAACACGCCAAGGGCAAACTCTCCGCCCGTGAGCGTATCGAACTGTTCCTCGATCCGGACTCGTTCGAAGAATGGGATATGTTCAAGGAACACCGCTGTACCGATTTCGGCATGGAGAAGCAATCGCTGCCGGGTGATGGCGTGGTGACCGGTTACGGTACCGTTAACGGTCGCTTGGTATTCGTGTTCTCGCAAGACTTCACCGTGCTCGGCGGCTCGCTGTCGGAAACGCACGCCGAGAAGATCTGCAAGATCATGGATCAGGCCATGAAGGTCGGCGCACCGGTCATTGGTCTCAATGACTCGGGCGGCGCTCGTATTCAGGAAGGCGTTGCCGCACTGGGTGGCTACGCTGAAGTGTTCCAGCGCAACGTGATGGCTTCAGGCGTGATTCCACAGATCTCGATGATCATGGGCCCATGTGCCGGCGGTGCCGTGTACTCGCCATCGATGACCGACTTCATTTTCATGGTGAAGGATAGTTCGTACATGTTCGTCACCGGTCCAGAAGTCGTGAAGACCGTGACGCACGAAGAAGTGACCGCTGAAGAGCTGGGCGGTGCCGTTACGCACACCAGCAAATCCGGTGTTGCTGATCTGGCCTTTGAAAACGATGTCGAAGCACTAATGATGCTCCGCCGTCTAATCAATTTCCTGCCATCGAGCAATAAAGAAAAGCCACCGGTACAACCAACGCTTGACAGCGCTGACCGCCTGGACTTCTCGCTTGACACGCTGGTACCAGCCAACCCGAATCAGCCGTACGACATGAAGGAACTGATCATCAAAACGGTTGATGACTGTGACTTCTTCGAGATTCAACCGGATTACGCCAAGAACATCATCATCGGCTTTGGTCGTATGGAAGGTCGCCCAGTTGGTATCGTAGCAAACCAGCCGCTCGTTCTTGCCGGCTGTCTGGACATCAAGTCGTCGATCAAAGCTGCCCGCTTTGTTCGCTTCTGCGATGCCTTCAACATTCCAGTCGTCACCTTCGTTGACGTACCGGGCTTCATGCCAGGCACCTCGCAGGAATATGGCGGCATCATCAAGCACGGTGCCAAGCTGCTCTACGCCTACGCCGAATGTACCGTGCCCAAGGTCACTGTCATTACCCGTAAGGCTTACGGCGGTGCCTACGATGTGATGAGCTCGAAGCACCTGCGTGGCGACGTTAACTTCGCCTGGCCATCCGCAGAGATTGCCGTGATGGGTCCGAAGGGTGCCGTGGAAATTATCTTCCGCGAAGAAAAGAACGATCCAGCCAAGCTGGCTGAACGCGAAGCCGAATACAAGTCAAAATTTGCCAACCCCTTCGTGGCTGGCGCACGTGGCTTTATCGATGACGTGATCATGCCAAACGAGACTCGCAAGCGCATCTGCCGCTCACTGGCCATGCTGAAAGACAAAGACATCCAGAATCCGTGGCGTAAGCACGGCAACATTCCGCTTTGATCTGCTCTGACATCGTGAATCGCTTCGTTGGCTTCGTTCTCTGCTTCTCGCCGTACAGCTCGTACTGTATCGGCGCAGAGTGCCTCGCCGCCTCGCCCTTCACGTGCCAAAGCAGCCAAACTCATTGAAATAAAGACTGAGGCTTACTCATGTTCAAGAAAATCCTGATTGCAAACCGCGGCGAAATCGCCTGTCGTGTTATCAAGACTGCCCGTAAGATGGGCATCAAGACCGTTGCCGTGTATTCGGAAGCCGATGCCTCGGCACGTCACGTCGAGCTCGCCGATGAAGCCGTCTGTATCGGCCCGGCAGCTTCGAAAGAATCGTATCTGGTCATCGACAAAATTATCGCCGCCTGCAAGCAGACCGGCGCTGAAGCAGTGCACCCGGGCTATGGTTTCCTTTCGGAAAACGCCGAGTTCGGTAAGCAACTCGAAGCCAACGGCATCGTTTTCATCGGCCCGAAGGTGTATGCCCTCGAATCGATGGGCGACAAGATCGCCTCGAAGAAGCTGGCCAATGCCGCCAAGGTGAACACGATTCCGGGTTACAACGATCCGATCGACACCCCGGAACAAGCCGTCGAAATCGCCAAGGGTATCGGTTACCCGGTAATGATCAAGGCATCGGCGGGCGGTGGTGGCAAGGGTCTGCGCGTCGCTTTCGACGACAAGGAAGCCTACGAAGGTTTTGCCTCGTGCAAGAATGAAGCCAAGAATGCCTTTGGCGATGACCGTGTTTTCATCGAAAAATTCGTTGAAGAGCCACGCCACATCGAGATCCAGGTGCTGGGTGATTCACACGGTAACGTGGTCTATCTGAACGAGCGTGATTGCTCGATTCAGCGTCGTCACCAGAAGGTGATTGAAGAAGCGCCGTCGCCCTTCATCGACCCTGCCACCCGTAAAGCCATGGGTGAACAGGCTGTAGCGCTGGCTAAAGCCGTGCAATACCAGTCAGCTGGTACCGTGGAATTTGTGGTCGGTAAGGACAAATCGTTCTACTTCCTCGAAATGAACACCCGTCTGCAGGTGGAGCACCCCGTCACCGAACTGATCACCGGCCTCGACCTCGTCGAGCAGATGATCCGTGTCGCAGCCGGCGAAGCGCTGTCGTTCAAACAGGAAGACGTGCAACTCAACGGCTGGTCGATGGAATGCCGTATCAATGCCGAAGATCCGTTCCGCGGCTTCCTGCCTTCGACCGGGCGTCTGGTGAAGTTTGCCCCGCCGGAAGAAGTAGCGGGCCAGGTGCGCGTCGATACCGGTGTTTACGAAGGTGGCGAAATCTCGATGTTCTACGACTCGATGATCGCCAAACTGATTGTCCACGGCGCAACACGTGAACAAGCCATCGAGCGGATGCGCGATGCCCTGAATAGCTTCGTCATCCGCGGTATCTCCTCGAACATTCCGTTCCAGGCAGCGCTGATGCAACACCCACGCTTCCAGGCCGGCAAGTTCACCACGGCTTTCATCGCCGAAGAGTACCCGAAGGGCTTTAACGCCAGCGATGTACCGCACGATGATCCGGCGCTGCTGATGTCGGTGGCTGCTTTCGTACATCGTCGCTACATCGACCGTGCCGCTAAGGTCAGTGGTCAGCTACCGGGTCATGAATTGCAAGTGGGCGATGACTGGGTTGTGATGCGTAACGGCGAGCAGCATCTGGTCACCGTCATTCCTGCTGAAGGCGGTTACGACGTTGTTTATAAAGGCGAAACCCTCAAGCTGCGTTCAGATTGGAAGCTGGGTGAATCGCTGTTCACGGGCACCGTTAATGGCGAGCCGTTCACCATGCAGGTCGAGCGCCATAAGCTGGCTTACCGTCTGTTCCACTGGGGTACCCAGGCTGACCTGACCGTGCTGCGCGCCCGCGCTGCCGAGCTCCTGGCCATGATGCCTGAGAAGCAAGCGCCGGATATGTCGAAGTTCCTGCTCTCGCCAATGCCGGGGCTGCTGCGTGAAGTGACCGTCACCGTTGGACAGGATGTGAAGGCCGGTGAAAAGCTGGCTGTCATCGAAGCCATGAAGATGGAAAACATCCTCAAGGCCGAGCAAGACGGCAAGGTGAAGAAGGTCTCAGCCGCTGCCGGCGAATCGCTGTCAGTCGATCAGATCATTATCGAATTCGAATGATCTGAATTTAGCACCAACAAAAAAGCGGCCTAGGCCGCTTTTTTGTTATCTGCAAGTGGATCAACCGGCCAGTTTGGCAAATGCGTCGATCACTTCCTGCGGTGCCTGAACAAGCTCAATCAGCACACCTTCGCCGGCGATTGGGAATTCATCATTGGCTTTCGGGTGCATGAAGGTGATGTCGTAACCGGCAGCACCCTTGCGAATACCACCTGGCGCAAAACGAACGCCGTTGTTGGTGAGCCACTCAACGGCTACTGGCAGGTTATCGACCCACAAGCCAATATGGTTAAGCGGCGTGGCATGCACGGCTGGCTTCTTTTCCGGGTCCAGCGGCTGCATCAGATCGACTTCTACCTTGAATGGGCCTTTACCCATGGCGGTAATGTCTTCATCGACGTTTTCACGCTCCGATACAAAGTTACCAGTGATTTCGAGGCCCAGCATGTCGACCCACAGGGTACGCAGCTTTTCTTTCGAAGGGCCGCCAATAGCGATCTGTTGTACACCCAGAATTTTGAACGGACGTGTCATCGTAGTACTCCTAGTCATCAAACAGGTTGGCGCTGGCTATAGCGATACATCACAATGCCAGCAAGAATCATAGGCAGGCTAAGCCATTGCCCCATCGACAGGTTGCCGAAGAGCAACCCGAGAAAATCATCCGGTTCGCGGCCAAATTCGGCCACAAAGCGGGCAAGGCCATAGCCCATGAGAAAGACGGCGGAAACGGCAGCTCGAGGTCGCGGCTTGGACGCATACCACCAGAGCAAGGCAAAGAGCAGCAGGCCTTCACAGGCAAACTGATACAGCTGCGATGGATGGCGCGGGAAATAATCGGTGCGCGGAAAGATCATGGCCCAGGGTACATCGGTTACCCGACCCACAAGCTCTCCATTGATGAAGTTACCCATGCGACCGGCGGCCAGCCCCAGCGGCACGAGCGGCGCAATGAAGTCGGTGACTTCAAAGAAGCTGCGACCGTGTTTGCGGCCGTAAAGCCCCATCGCCACCAGAACACCCAGCAAACCACCGTGGAAGGACATACCACCTTGCCAGAGGGCAAAAATTTCCAGAGGGTGCCCCAGGTAGTAGCCGGGCTTATAAAACAGAACGTAGCCCAACCGCCCGCCAAGAACCACGCCTAAAGCCCCGTAGAACAGCAGGTCATCAATGGCTTGATTGGTCCAGCCCGCCTGCGGCAGCTGTCTGGCATGGACTCGGCCCATGACTACAAAGAGCAGAAAGGCCAGCAGGTACATTAATCCATACCAATGGATCGACAGCGGGCCAATGCTTAATGCCACGGGATCAAACTGGGGGTGCATCAAGGGCGTCATGAAATCCTGCGGGGGCGATAGAATAACGAAATTATAGGTCAATCACCGATCACATCTGATCGACCACCCAAACGTTTTCAGGTTTTAAGGATCTGCTATGCCGCACTATCGTTCCCGAACTTCCACCCATGGCCGCAACATGGCGGGTGCCCGCTCACTCTGGCGTGCCACTGGCATGAAAGACGGCGATTTCGGCAAACCGATCATTGCTGTCGTGAACTCCTTCACGCAGTTTGTGCCGGGTCACGTGCATCTGAAGGATCTCGGCCAACTGGTTGCCCGAGAGATCGAGGCTGCCGGTGGCGTGGCCAAGGAATTTAATACGATTGCTGTCGATGACGGGATCGCCATGGGCCACGGCGGGATGCTGTACTCCCTGCCGTCGCGCGAGCTGATTGCTGATTCGGTGGAATACATGGCGAATGCCCACTGCGCCGATGCGCTGGTGTGTATTTCCAACTGCGACAAAATTACCCCGGGCATGCTGATGGCCGCCTTGCGCTTGAACATTCCGGCAATTTTCGTCTCGGGCGGTCCGATGGAAGCGGGTAAGGTCAAGATTGCCGGCAAGGTGATTTCGCTAGATCTGGTGGATGCTATGGTCAAAGCGGCTGATAGCCATTGCTCGGATGAAGAAGTCGACGCAGTCGAGCGGTCGGCCTGCCCGACTTGCGGTTCTTGTTCAGGCATGTTTACTGCCAATTCGATGAACTGTCTGACCGAAGCCTTGGGGCTGTCGCTACCGGGCAACGGCACGATCGTTGCCACCCACGCGGATCGCAAATCGCTGTTCCTCGGTGCGGGCCAGCGCATCGTCGAACTGTGCAAGCGCTACTACGAACAGGATGACGCCTCGGTGCTGCCGCGCAATGTGGCTAACAAGAAGGCCTTCGAAAACGCGATGGCGCTCGATGTGGCGATGGGTGGTTCGACCAATACCGTGCTGCATATCCTGGCGGCTGCCCAGGAAGCCGGTGTCGATTTCACGATGCAAGACATTGACCGCATTTCGCGCCACGTGCCCTGCCTGTGCAAAGTGGCACCGATGACTGACAAGTACCATATCGAGGACGTGCATCGTGCTGGCGGCATTCTCGGTCTGCTGGCCGAACTGGATCGTGCCGGTGTCATTCATCGTGACACGCCGACCGTGCACGCGCCAACCCTCGGCGCTGCAATCGACCAGTATGACATTACCCGAACCACCGACGAACGCATCCAGACGCTTTTCCGCGCATCGCCCGGCGGTATTCCGACCCAGACAGCCTTCTCACAGGATCGTCGTTACGATGACCTCGATACTGATCGTGAAAATGGTTGTATCCGTAACCGTGCCCACGCCTATTCGCAAGATGGCGGCCTTGCCGTACTGCACGGCAATCTGGCACTGAATGGCTGTATCGTTAAAACGGCCGGTGTGGATGAATCGATTCTGCAATTCACCGGCAAAGCCCGTGTGTACGAGAGCCAGGAAAGCGCCGTTGAAGGCATTCTGTCTGGCGAGGTCGTTGAAAACGATGTCGTGGTGATCCGCTACGAAGGCCCGCAAGGCGGCCCAGGCATGCAGGAAATGCTCTACCCAACCTCGTATCTGAAGTCACGTGGTCTGGGCAAAGCTTGTGCCCTGCTCACGGATGGCCGTTTCTCGGGTGGCACATCGGGACTCTCGATTGGTCACGTTTCGCCAGAAGCCGCCAGCGGTGGTTTGATTGGCCTGGTAGAAACCGGCGATACGATTGAGATTGACATTCCGAACCGTCGGATTCATCTGGCCGTGAGCGAAGACGATCTGGCCGCACGTGAAGCTGCCATGCAAGCCCGTGGCGATAAAGCCTGGAAACCCGTCGCACGCGAACGTGTCGTGTCTCAAGCGCTCAAGGCTTATGCGCTGTTTGCCACGTCAGCTGATCGCGGTGCCGTACGAGATATTAGCCAGGTTTCACGCAAGGGTTGATTCAGCGTACCTGCTAGCCATTAACAAAAAACGGTGCCTAGGCACCGTTTTTTGTTAGGTACAACGTCACCAGATCAATTGCCGCTGCTGGTGCTACCCGCTTTCTTGCCTGCTTGGTACCCCTGGTTGTATTCCTTCTGTTTGCTCTTCTCGTAGGCATCGTAGGCATAGCCACCAATCGCACCAACCGCCGCACCACCCACGGCACCCCAGATCGGATTACCACCAGCAATTGCTGTAATACCTGCACCGGCAGCCGCACCAATCGCACCACCAGACAGTGTGCGTTGCTGCGTATCACTCATACCTGAGCAACCGGCCAGAAACGCGGCGATCACGGGAACAATAACCAATGTTTTTTTCATGTTTGCTTCCTTGTATAAATTCTGATCGTCGTTTACTTCGACATCAGATAGCCGCCCGCCGTACCAACAGCCGCACCGCCAATAGCACCCCAGATCGGGTTGCCGCCGGCAATCGCCGTAATACCCGCACCGGCAGCCGCACCAATCGCACCGCCCGACAGCATCTTTTGCTGGGTATTGCTCATACCTGAACACCCGACGAGAAGCGCCGCAGCCAGCGGTACTGCAATCAGAGTTTTAGTCACGATGATGCTCCGAAATTATTTCTTGCAGGGATAACGCTGGTCCAGGAAATTCAGCACTGCTTCTGCAGCTGGTTTGCTGTTGTAATTTGGGTTGGCTTCTGTCCACTTGATAAAGGCTTCAACGATACCGGGATCCTTGGCGTCTTGAGGAATGCAGATTGTCTGACGCATCTTCTTCGGGTTGACCATCTGCAGATAGCCGTCATAAACACCCTGGCCAAAACCACCACAATAGCTTTGATCTTGCGGGTTGCTCTTATTCTTACACATGGCCACGATCTGCTCAGTGCTAATGAACTTGACCGTCGGTGCGGCCGGCACAGCAAATGCAGTTGCAGAAACGATGGCGGCCGAAGCCATGATGAGTGTTTTTTTCACGGAGTTTCTCCTTGGGTTTGCAAACCGTCTAAAACGGCATGGGTTAACTGTATGCTCTCTGGCCATTTGCAGCAAGCGATCAACGTTTAGCCGTCAACGCATCCATGACGGCCATCGCTGTCATGTTGACCACACGTCGCACGGTCGAGGACGATGTCAGTATATGAACAGGATGCGCTGCGCCGAGCAAAATCGGCCCGATCGTCACACCGGACCCCCCGATCATCTTGATCAGGTTATACGAGATGTTCGCCGCATCGATATTGGGCATGACGAGTACATTGGCCTCCCCTTTGAGGGCAGAATCAGGATAGGCGCTCAAACGGATTTCTTCGGACAGTGCCGAGTCACCGTGCATTTCACCATCGACGTCCATTTCGCCCGAAGATAGCGCTGGCAGCAACGCGGCTGCACGGCTCATCTTGAGGGCCGATTCAGAGGAAGATGAACCGAAGTTGGAGTGTGACAGCAGCGCGACCTTCGGGTGGACACCGAAACGCTTCACTTCATCCGCAGCCAGCATGGCAATCTCGGCCACCTGTTCGGCATTCGGATTTTCATTCACGTGTGTATCCGCAATGAACAGTGAACGGCCCGGCAGCATGAGGTAGTTCATGGCAGCGAACACATTGACGCCCGAACGCTTTCCGATCACCTCACTCACCACTTGCAGGTGATCGCTATACTGACCCAGAACGCCGCAGATCATGCCATCGGCAAAGCCCAGCTTCATGAGCATGGCACCCATCAACGTGGTATCACGACGCATGGCCGACTTGGCAACCGCAGGCGTGACGCCACGACGTGCCATCAGCTTGTGATAGGCTGTCCAGCAGTCGCGATAGCGCGGATCGTTTTCCGGATTCACCAGTTCGAAATCCACGCCTGGCTTGATACGTAGACCGGCGCGTTGCAGACGTTTTTCGACCACAGCCGGGCGACCAATCAGAATCGGTGTCGCCAGTTGCTCTTCGAGAATGATCTGCGTTGCGCGCAAGACGCGTTCGTCTTCACCTTCTGCCAGGATAATGCGCTGGCGCGGGCCCTCCTTGCAGGCAACAAACACGGCACGCATGCCGATACCCGTGTGATACACAAATTCTTTGAGACGTTCGATGTAGGCATCCATGTCTGCAATCGGCCTACGGGCGACGCCCGAAGTGACGGCAGCGCGTGCCACGGCTGGTGCAATTCGCGTTATCAAACGTGGATCAAAGGGTTTGGGAATCAGATATTCCGGGCCAAACTGCAGATTGTGTCCGGCGTATGCCATGGCGACTTCGTCGGAGACTTCCACTTCAGCTAATTCGGCAATGGCATAAACGCAAGCCAGCTTCATCTCTTCCGTAATGGTGGTCGCGCCCACATCAAGCGCACCACGGAAAATGAAGGGGAAGCACAGCACGTTATTAACCTGGTTGGGAAAATCCGAACGGCCTGTAGCGATGATGGCGTCCGGGCGCACTTTACGCGCCTCTTCCGGCATGATTTCCGGCGTCGGATTGGCTAAGGCGAAGATAAGCGGATTTTCGTTCATCGGCGGCAGCCACTCTGCCTTGAGCGCACCGGCAGCCGACAGACCGAGGAACACATCGGCACCCACCAGTGCATCCTTCAGGGTACGCGCTGCGGTTTGCTGCGCATACTTGGCTTTGGTAGGTTCCATGTTTTCTTCACGGCCTACGTAGATCACACCCTTCGAATCGCACACCGTAATGTTTTCACGCTTGACGCCGATCTCGCACCAGAGATCCAGACAGGCAATGGCTGCCGCACCAGCACCCGAAACGACAACGCGTACCTGGCCGATATTTTTGTTGATGACTTTGAGGCCATTGATCAGCGCCGAGGCCGAGATAATGGCCGTGCCGTGTTGATCATCATGGAAGACAGGGATTTTCATCCGCTTCTTCAGCTCGCGCTCGATGTAGAAACATTCGGGTGCTTTGATGTCTTCCAGGTTGATGCCGCCGAGCGTGGGCTCGAGCGCGGCAATCATGTCGATCAATTTATCCGGGTCGTTTTCTGCGAGCTCGATGTCGAAAACATCAATGCCGGCAAACTTCTTGAACAGACAACCCTTACCTTCCATGACCGGCTTCGATGCCAGGGGACCAATGTTACCAAGCCCGAGAACCGCTGTACCGTTAGTCACCACACCGACCAGATTGCCACGCGCTGTCAGCGTATCCGCTTCATCCGGATTGGATTCAATCTCTTCGCAGGCGTAAGCCACCCCCGGAGAGTAGGCCAGCGCCAGATCACGCTGGTTAGTTAAGCCCTTGGTAGGCGTGACAGAGATCTTTCCGTGGGTCGGAAAACGATGGTACTCCAGCGCGGCTTCGCGCAGGTCCTTCTGCATGGCAGGCTCCAACTTCACCCGGCGCTTGAATGTCCGGATGGATTAAACGAATAGCAGTGTTTCAACAATGAGAAACACAAACGAATCGATGATTTTCCTCTTTTGTTTGACGAAACGCAAAGTGCGCCGCAATAAAAAACGGCCCGCTGAAGCGAGCCGTTTTTTGCGTGAAAGGCGCGATTACTTGCGCTTGTTCACGGCATCCTTGAATGCCTTACCGGCCGAGAACTTAACGGTCTTGGCAGCCGGGATCTTGATGGTTTCGCCGGTTTGCGGGTTACGGCCGGTACGAGCAGCACGCTTACCGCTCGAGAACGAACCGAAACCAACCAGGCTCACCGAGTCACCCTTGGTAACAGCCTTAACAACGGCAGCAACCGTAGCGTCCAGAGCGGCTTGTGCAGCAGCCTTGCTCAGCTTGGCATCTTTAGCGATAACTTCAATCAGTTCAGCTTTATTCATAAGGGTGTCTCCCAATGGTTTGTACAAAATCGGTAGGACCAGCCACACATCAACTGATCGTGTGAAACCATTATGCCCTGATTTCTGGAGGTTTTTACAAGTGTTTTCATGAATTTTTTCTGGGTAAGCGCCCTGTAAGCCTTGTCAGCTGGCCGTTTCAGCGTGATAGCCCGTTTGGCCTCGCACCAAAATCGTGACATGAGCGACATTGCCCATCCGAAAAATAGCCTTTGCCAACAAGGCGTTGCCTCTGCCTGTTCACAAACCAACTGATTGTGTGTGTGCACCATCCTGGTCCGTCACAAAAATTCGTGCAACGTTCTGCCGGGTCGCGCTCGACAATTCAGCCAACGGCATTTCTCTCAACATTGCAACGGTTTCGGCGATACGTACGAGCTGGGACGATTCATTGCGTTGACCGTGCCCCCAGGCGGGTGACATATCCGGCGCATCCGTCTCCAGCACTAGGGCTGAAAGCGGTAATGTCTGGAGCAGTGAGCGAATTCGTAAAGAGCCTTCATAGGTGCAACTGCCACCAAAGCCCAGAACAAAGCCCATGCGGATTAACTGCTCTGCCTGTTCACGGCTGCCATTGAAGGCATGTGCGATGCCGCCGGGAATACGTTGGGCAGTGCCCTGCACGCGTTTGAGCCGCTGAATCACCTCTTCAACAGCGTGTCGGACGTGCAGCACCACGGGTAAGGCATAGGTCGCAGCGAGATGCAGTTGCGCTTCAAACAAGGTGTACTGCGATTTGAAATCCGGCGCCCCTGCGTAGCGATCTAGACCGATCTCGCCAACGGCTACCGGCCTCGCTTCCCGAAGCATCCGTTCCAGCAAATCAAGATCCTGTCGATGGCTCTCGATGACGTAGAGCGGGTGTATCCCGAATGCCGGCAGAATGCACGGCCAATCGGGTCGTTCTGCAGACACCATGGCTAATGCCCGCACCGCATCGATGCCGGCCGCAGTCACTGAAGGATTAATACAGCAAACAACCCCGGCAGCCCGCGCCCGCTGCAATGCTGCATCACGATCCAGGTCGAATTCCGGCGCGTCCCAGTGTACGTGTGTATCAATCCAGGTCAGTGTCTGATCTGACATGGCCGCGGTCATCTAGTAGCGATACAGAAAGGGAAAATCCGTCTCCGGCCGACGCCCCGAGACAATGTCTGCCAGCGCCTTACCCGAGCCACAGGCCATCGTCCAGCCCAATGTCCCATGCCCCGTATTGAGGAACAGATTCGACGGCTGCGCATGTCCTATCAGCGGGACGTTCGACGGTGTCGCCGGCCGCAACCCCGTCCAATATGCCGGCGCTCCGATCGTGCGAAGGTGCGGAAAAATCTGTCGGGTACGTTCGGCAATCGCCGCACAGCGCACAGAGTTGAGCCCCATACCGTAACCGTTCATTTCGGCCGTGCCCGCGACGCGCAGCCGGTTACCCAACCGAGAAAACACAATCTTACGTCCGTCATCGGTCAGGCTCACCGTCGGCGCAAAGGACTCACCTTCGGCCAGCGTGAATGTTGCGGAATAGCCTTTGGCCGGATAAATAGGCACGGCCAGACCGAGTGGGGCTAACAGACTATTGCTGAAGCTACCGCAGGCCACCACAAAGGCATCAGCCTTGAGTTGTTCGCCGTTATAAAACTCGACACTTTCGATACGCGATGCATCACCACGTAAACGCGCCACTGGCCTACCCATCATGAATCGAACCCCTCGTTCACGTGCCAGTGCTGCGAGACGATCCGTGAATGTATGCGCATCACCGGACTCATCAGATGGCGTGAAATGGCCGCCGACGATCATGCTTCGCGCATCGGCGAGCGCCGGCTCAATACGAACGCATTCCGCTGCATCCACCGGTCGACGATCCAGGCCATGATCCCGCATGACAGCCGCCGCCATGGCCGCATTCTGATATTCGCGCTGATCCGTATAAAAATGCAGAATGCCCCGGGTAAGCTGATCATATTGCAGCCCGGTGTCTGCACGCAGCTGTTGCAAGCAGCTGCGACTGTATATGGCGAGGTTGACGATGGCGCGAATATTCGCGCGCGTTCGAGTTGCCGTACATTCACCCAGAAAACGGAGTCCCCAGCGGAACAACTCCGGATCCATGCGCCAGCGGAATAGCAGCGGCGCATCCTCACGCCCCATCCAGCGCAGAATTTTTCCAATCGCGCCGGGGTTTGCCCATGGTTCCGCATGTGACACCGAGATCTGGCCACCGTTGGCAAAGCTTGTTTCCTGGCCTGCACCCGGTTGACGGTCAATCACCGTCACCTCATGACCTGCTTGCGACAGATACCACGCCGTGGAGGTTCCAACAACGCCAGCACCAATCACGATGACTTTCATGACACGCGCTCTTCGCTATCCCGGATACGAGAAATACGTGACACTTCGGGAATATGCCGCACACCCCGCATCACATGGGCCAGATGTTTACGATCTCGAACCTGCAACGTAAAGAACAATGTCGTATACATGCCGCCTGCATCATCCATGCTGATATGCACAATGTTGGAGTCGGCTTCGGCAATGGCCGCCGATATTTTGGCAAGCACACCGCGCTGATTCCGGATCTCGACGCGAATTCGCACATCAAATTGGCTGTTGATTTCCGGCGCCCATTCGACATCTACCCATTTCTGCGCATCCTGGCCGAGATGCCGCCGGATACGCAGACAATCATGCGTATGCACCACGAGGCCACGCATCGCATCCAGTGAACCAACAATCGGATCCCCGGGAATCGGTTGACAACATGTCGATAGGTGAACCGCCACGCCGTCTGCACCATTGATCAGCACCGGCGCACTCGCCGCCGTTGGCAAAGCTTTTGCCGGATCCAGACCGAGCAATTCCACCACCACATCACCTGCCGGGCGCTGGCCCGTACCAATCTGACTCAAGATGTGGCCCTCGGCCTGGGCGCCCGAGCGATCAAGCACGCGCCCCCAGCCGGCCACCGGTACATCCTGTAGTCGCTGGCCGTAGCGGGCCAGCTCGCTCGACAACATCCGTTTACCCAATGCAGCAGACGATTCATGATGCGCCGAACGGAGGAAGTGCCGAATCTTGCTGCGAGTACGGCCGGACTTCACAAACTTCAACCAGGCCGGATTCGGATTCGGAATCACAGCCGTCACGATTTCGATCTGATCGCCATTCTGTAATTCGGTCCGCAATGGTGCAAATTCACGGTTAATCCGAGCAGCCACGCAACGATTGCCGATGTCGGTATGAACAGCGTAGGCAAAATCCACGGCCGTTGCACCACGGGGTAGCGTCAGAATCTTGCCGTTCGGCGTAAATACAAACACTTCATCGGGGAACAGATCGACTTTCGCGTGCTCGTAAAACTCCGACGAGTCACCACTCATCGACTGCATTTCGACGAGCGATTCCAGCCATTTAGTCGTTTTGTGATGCAGATCATCAGAGAACTTGCCGGACTCTTTGTATAACCAGTGCGAAGCAACACCTTCCTGTGCGAGCCGGTGCATATCGCGCGTGCGAATCTGGATTTCTATCGGTGTACCGTACGGACCAATCAGCGTCGTGTGCAACGACTGGTAACCGTTGACTTTGGGAATCGCCAGATAATCCTTGAACTTTCCGGGCAGCGGTTTATACAGAGCATGTAACGCACCGAGCGCCAGATAACAGCTGGCGTCATCCTCAACGACAACACGAAAACCATAGAGATCGAGCACCTGCGAGAAGGAGAGATGCTTCTCGATCATTTTCCGGTAGATCGAGTAAAGAGTTTTCTGACGACCAAACACCTCAGCCGTCACGCCCGCCTCCGCCAGTTTGTCTGACAGACTCGTCAGGATCCGCTGCACCATCTCTTTTCGGTTGCCACGTACTGATTTAACGGCACGGGCTAATACCTCATAGCGATGCGGGTAGATATTCTGGAAAGCCAGATCCTGCAGTTCGCGAAACAGCGTATTCAAGCCCAGACGGTTGGCTATCGGCGCATAAATCTCCAGGGTTTCACGCGCAATACGCCGACGCTTGTCGGGTCGCATCGCCCCAAGCGTCTGCATGTTATGCAAACGATCTGTCAATTTGATCAAGATGACCCGGATATCACGAGCCATGGCCAACAACATCTTGCGGAAATTTTCCGCCTGCGCTTCATGCTGGCTGGCAAACTCTAACCGATCGAGCTTGGATAAACCTTCCACAAGCTCGGCCACGGGTTTGCCAAACTTCTGGGCTAACTCTTCCTTGGTAACGCCCGTATCTTCGATCGTGTCATGAAGCAATGCCGCCATGATGGCAACGGCATCCATCTTCCATTCAGCAAGCGCACCAGCCACAGCAAGCGGATGCGTAATATAGGGCTCGCCCGAGGTACGATTCTGTCCGCGATGGCATCGCTCGCTGAAAACAAACGCCTCTTCTACCCGCGCAAGATCCTGGGCGGATAGATAATCGAGACTGTCTATAAAGACCCGATAGGCTGGGTCATCCGGCAACAAGGCCGGCGGCAGATCAGGCGGAATGTCGGGGTTCAGCGGGGCACGCGCTTCCGTGTTCATGATGCGCCCTCAATTCCGCCTCGTTCATTCACTCAAGCCTGCGGACGATTGAGAACTTCAGCGCCCACCAAGCCTTCGGCGATTTCACGCAAGGCAATCACCGTCGGTTTGTCACGCTCGGCTTCAACATGAGCCGTGGCGCCATTGGCCAGCTGGCGGGCGCGATACGTCGCAGCCAACGTCATCTGAAAACGGTTAGGGATGCGATGCAGGCAATCATCAACAGTAATACGTGCCATGGTGTTTTCCGTTCAAATTAGCGATGGAGATAGGAAGCCATCAGTGCCGCACATCGTTGCGACTGGTTAGCCAGTCGGACGCGTGCTGCCGCAAAAACTGCCAGCAGTTCGGCAAGCGCTTCATCCAGATTTTCGTTAATTATAACGTAGGGAAACTCGTTCAGATGCTGCAATTCCTCCCGGGCATTGGCAACCCGGCGGGCAATCACTTCGGACGAATCCTGCCCACGGCCCTGCAGACGGGTCTCCAGGACATCGAACGAGGGGGGGACGATAAACACACCCACCGACTCGGGGTAGACGCGGCGCACCTGCTGTGCCCCCTGCCAGTCAATTTCGAGAATTACATCGCGATCAGCAGCAAGAAGCGATTCAATCCCCTGGCGGCTGGTGCCGTAAAAATTGCCATGCACCTCGGCCGACTCCAGAAAGTCACCTGCAACTTGCATCTGCTTGAAGGTTTCGATCGATACAAAATGGTAGTGCACACCATTCTCTTCCCCGGGACGTGGCACACGGGTTGTCGTTGAAATCGACAAGGCCAGGCGCGAATTCTGCGCCAATGCCATGCGCGTCAGCGTCGTTTTGCCCGCGCCAGAGGGCGCTGCAATCACAAAGAGGCTACCGGGACCGGCGGTTTGAGTCTTCTGGGTCATATCGTTCTACCTGTGTCGATTACTCGATATTCTGAACCTGTTCACGGATCTGCTCGATCAGTAGCTTGAGTTCCATGGCAATCGCGGAAACCTCGCTGCTGACGGATTTGGAGCCGAGGGTATTGGCTTCACGGTTCAGTTCCTGCATCAGAAAATCCAGACGTTTCCCTGCCTGGCCTGCCGTTGAGACAACCCGGTCTACTTCATCCAGATGCACTTTCAAACGGCCAAGCTCTTCGGCCACATCGGTGCGCACGGCATACAAGGTAAGCTCCTGACGAATGCGCTCATCTTCGGCGCAGCCCATTACTTCCAGTAATTTGGCACGCGCCTTATCCGCAAAAGCCTGCTGCGCTGCCGGGACGAGGGGTTCGGCACGGGCCACGAGCACACGCATGGTGGCCGTCCGCTCGCGGATCAGTCCCGCCAGCCGCGCACCTTCGCGCTGACGCGCCTCTTTCAAACCGGCAATCGCTTCGGTGGCCATACGCTGATACTCGGGCAACAGTGTTCCCCAATCTAGTGCAACCGTACGCACCACACCCGGCCAGCGCAACACATCCGATGTGCTCAATCCGCGACCGTCTGGAAATACTGACTGAACCTCCTGAGACAAACGCAACAATGCCTGCATGCGTTCCGTATCCAGGGTTTCTGTCGAATCTCCGGCCGTAAGAGACCAACCGGCCCGACACTCCACCTTGCCCCGCGCCAATTGCTTTGCCAGCAGCTCACGCAGGGGCATCTCGAGCTCGCGCAGCTCATCAGGAAATCGGAAGACCAGGTCGAGAAAGCGCGAATTCACGCTTTTGATATCAAAGGTAAGGGTTCCACCGGCGATCGGTCGGGTAACGGCGGCAAAGCCGGTCATACTGGCAATCATGCGGCAATCCTGAATCACTGAATTGGGTTGGAAAATCGTACAATGCCGACGAGTTTAAACGATAGGAAGCACTATGCGCCCGAGCCAACGACAATCTGATGAATTGCGACCACTGTCACTGACCCGCGGTTACACCGCCCACGCGGAAGGCTCGGTCCTGATTCAGGTCGGCCAGACACGCGTGCTCTGCACGGCCAGTGTAGAAACCTCTGTGCCGCCCTTCTTGCGTGGCAAGGGGCAGGGCTGGGTAACCGCAGAATACGGTATGTTGCCCCGAGCAACACACACCCGCTCTACACGTGAAGCCGCCAAGGGAAAACAAACGGGCCGCACCCAAGAGATTCAACGTCTAATCGGCCGCAGCCTCCGCGCTGTGACAGACCTCGTAGCATTAGGCGAACGCCAGATTACGCTGGACTGCGATGTCCTTCAGGCCGATGGCGGCACCCGCTGTGCAGCCATTACGGGTGCCTGGGTAGCTCTGCATGATGCCTGCGCCAAGCTGGTGGCCGAAGGCACGCTGCCCGCCAACCCGATTCGTGATCACGTTGCTGCCATCTCTGTCGGCATCGTCGATGGGGAACCGGTGCTGGATCTGGATTACGCCGAGGATTCGAATTGCGACACCGACATGAACGTCATCATGACGGGTAACGGTGGCATCGTGGAAATTCAGGGCACTGCTGAAGGCACACCGTTCAGTCGCCAAGAGCTCAATCAGCTGGTTGATCTGGCCGATGCCGGCATTCGTGAGTTGGTCGCAGCCCAAACGCAAGCCATCAAAGCTTAAGACATGAAACAGCTTGTTCTTGCATCCAATAACGCCAAGAAGCTCAAGGAGCTGGGCGCATTGCTGCTGCCGCTGGGGATCGACCTAATTCCGCAAGGCCAACTCGAGATTCCCGAGGCGGAGGAGCCCTTCCCGACTTTTGTCGAAAACGCTCTGGCCAAAGCGCGTCATGCCGCCCGTTTAAGCGGCTTGCCTGCCCTGGCCGACGACTCCGGGCTTTGCGTCCGAGCACTCGATGGTGCGCCTGGGGTCCTCTCCGCTCGCTATGCAGGTGAACCCAAGTCTGACGCCCGAAACAACGCCCATTTACTCGAGGTTCTAGGGCACCAAACGGATCGGGCCGCGCACTTCGTCTGCGTACTGGTACTAGTCCGCCACGCCAACGACCCGCAACCGCTGATTGCCGAGGGCAATTGGCACGGCGAGATTCTGGAGACACCGCGAGGCGAACAGGGTTTTGGCTACGACCCGCTCTTCTGGGTGCCTACGGCCGGCCAAACAGCGGCTGAAATGACCGCGACGGCGAAGAACGCCTGTTCGCACCGGGCACTCGCCATGCAAAAACTATTGGCGCAACTGGCTGCACGCTAAGTGGCGCAAACCATTACTTTTGTCCCGACGCCAGGCTCGCAAAGCCTTTCTGCACCAGCGTTGCAACCGCAGTTCACACAAGCGATACCGCTATCGCTCTATGTGCACATCCCATGGTGCGTGCGTAAGTGCCCTTATTGTGACTTCAACTCGCACAATGCGCCAGAACAACTACCGGAAAATGCACTGGTCGATGCGCTGCTGAAGGATTTAACCGCGGCGCTTCCCGGCATCTGGGGGCGCCGTGTGGAAACCGTTTTTTTTGGTGGCGGCACCCCCAGCTTACTGTCGCCCGCCGCTATCGACCAGCTGCTAACCGGTTTCCGCACCTTGCTGCCACTCTCACCGCAGGCCGAAATCACACTTGAGGCAAATCCGGGCACGGTGGACGCTCAACGCTTCAGCGCTTTCCGGGACGCAGGCATTACCCGTTTATCGCTCGGCATTCAGAGTTTCAACGATGCCAGCTTACAGGTGCTAGGCCGCATCCATGATCGGCAGCAGGCCATCGCCGCCATTGAAGCCGCTGCCCGATATTTCGAAACTTTTAATCTGGATCTGATGGTCGGACTCCCGCATCAGGACGTCACCGCCGCGCTGGCCGATATCAATCAGGCACTATCTTTCGCGCCACCCCATTTCTCCTGCTATCAACTGACGCTGGAACCGCACACGCCTTTTGCGGCAACACCACCGGCCGGATTACCGGATGATGACACCTGCGCCGAAATTCAAGATGCGCTTGAATCTCGTCTGGCAGAGGCAGGTTATAGCCACTACGAGACTTCGGCGTTTGCCCGACCCGGACACTCATGTCACCACAACCTCAACTACTGGACCTTCGGCGACTACCTCGGCATCGGTCCTGGCGCACACAGCAAACTAACCAATCACGAGGGCGTGCGCCGACAAATGCGCCATAAATCGCCCCGAGCTTATCTAACAGGTGCAGCATCGACCGATTTTCTCCAGACCGATGAGGCTGTTACCGGCAACGAACTCAGCGGAGAATTCATGATGAATGTACTTCGCTTAAACGAGGGTTTCGACATCCAGCTGTATCAGCGGCACACAGGTCTTCCCTGGATCGTTGTCAGCCGACAAGTCGATTCCGCAGTGGCTGATGGCTTTCTGACCTGGATTGAACCCGGAAAACGCCTACAGCCCACCCCGCTGGGACGGCGTTTTCTCAACGTTCTTTTAGAACGTTTTATTTAATACAAGCCGGGGACAAATCCTGCGCACGCGCTCAAACGCGTTGGAAAACCAGGTCCCAGACGCCATGCCCCAGGCGCAGGCCCCGCGCTTCAAATTTGGTCAGTGGCCGATAGGCCGGACGTTCTGCATATGTAGCCGCTGTGTTTTGTAATTGCGGATCAGCAGTAAGCACTTCCAGTATTTGCTCGGCATAGTTTTCCCAGTCCGTCGCACAGTGAATCGTGCCGCCGGGCTTCAGTCGGGAAACGAGCATGCGCACAAATTCAGGCTGAATCAGCCGGCGTTTGTGATGGCGCGCCTTGTGCCAGGGATCTGGGAAAAATATCATCACGCCATCCAGTGAATCTGGGGCAATCATTTGATTCACCACATCCACCGCATCATGGGTCATCAGCCGCAGATTCGTCAGGCCATCCTGCTCGATCAGTTTGAGCAGGTTACCAACGCCCGGGCGGTGCACCTCAATACCTAAATAATCATTTTCCGGGTGGTTTCTGGCGATTTCTGCCGTTGCACCGCCCATACCAAACCCAATCTCAAGAAAACGCGGCGCCTTGCGACCGAAACGCATGTCCCAATCCTGCACCGTAGACACATAGTCCACCCCCCATTGCGGCCAACCCGATTCAATGGCGGCCGCCTGGGCAGGCGTTAAACGCCCCTCGCGGCGTACGAAACTGCGAATACGACGTAAACGCTCAGGCAAATCGCCAAGGACCTGTTGACTCTTTTCATTCATGATGAGGATTTTCTTCTGGGACCAAGTCCGGTTGTGGTGACGTGGTGACCTTACGTTTGGGGTTCAGATAATCAGGTTGCCGCACTTCTTTCAGCGTTTCCCGGTAACGCTGCTCCAAATCGTAATGCGCCGATGACAACGCCTGAGGCAAGGTCGGACAAGCCTCTTCCAATTGGGACTCCGACAAATTCAGCGTTGTCTTTAAATGCATCGCGGCGGCCACCTGGGTGCGCAAATTCGGCGCATTCGGATCTATACGGTAATGCGCCGCTAGGGTTTCTGTTAAGCCTTGGAGCGTGACCGCGTTCTTCTCTAGCCAGATTTGATAACCCACCGCAGCTTCCGGAAAGGCGCTACAGGCCTCACCCAGCATCACCGTAGCATGACCCACGCCGAACACACGCTGCGCACTCACCAATGCCGGCTGATCAAAGGCATAGGTATGCGGGCGTAGCGTTTCCGTGGCCAGGGCGGGCACCGACCCGATGCTTGCCACCAGGCTAGCGCAGATGGCGCCTTGCCAGAATGAACCGCTCAATTTAGTTGCGACCGATGAGACCCGTGGTGGGAGAGCTCGGGTCGGCACTATAAAACTTGCGCGGCATACGCCCCGCCAGATAGGCTGCACGCCCGGATTCGACCGCCAGCTTCATGGCCGTTGCCATGAGGACCGGATCCTGTGCATGGGCAATCGCTGTATTCATCAACACACCGGAACAGCCCAACTCCATAGCAATCGTGGCATCCGATGCCGTGCCGACACCTGCATCCACAATCACCGGCACCTTGGCCTGATCCAGAATCAAACGTAGATTCCAAGGATTCAAAATCCCCATACCTGACCCGATCAACGATGCCAGCGGCATGATGGCAACGCAGCCGATCTCTTCCAGCATTTTGGCCTGAATCGGATCGTCCGAGCAGTACACCATGACTTCAAAGCCTTCTTTGACGAGCGTTTCCGCGGCCTTCAGTGTCTCCGGCATATTCGGGAAAAGACTGGTCTGATCACCCAGCACCTCTAGCTTGCAGAGTGGGTGGCCATCCAATAGCTCACGGGCCAAACGCAAAGTACGCACGGCATCATCTGCGGTGTAACAACCCGCCGTATTAGGCAAAATCGTATAACGATCCGGCGGTAGCACGTCCAGCAAATTGGGCGCACCGGCATCCTGGCCAATATTGGTCCGGCGAATGGCGACGGTGACGATTTCCGCACCTGAAGCAGCAATCGCACGACCGGTTTCATCGAAATCTTTATATTTGCCCGTGCCAACCAGCAAGCGGGAACGATAGGTCTTGCTACCTATCGTGACGGTATTTAGAGAGTCCTGGGTATGCATGCTCAACCTCCGCCCACGGCGACGACGATTTCAATCTGATCACCCGGCTGCAACATCACCGATGCATGCATGCTCCGCGGCACAATCTCGCCGTTACGCTCAACGGCCACACGGCGACCTACCAGGTCGAGTTCGGCCAAAAGATCCGTCACCCGTGCCGAATCTGCGCACGTGCGTTCTGTCCCGTTAACGGTGATTTTCATGCGCGGATTCTAGCATCCGGGGCGCCGCATCGGCAGCCCCGGCGTGCGATCTTACATGTGACCGGTTTGCAGGTAGCGGAGGTGCCAGCTAAATGCGTCTTCGAGCAGATGCGGCGTTTGCTTGCCTGGCGCGTAATTAACCCCTCGGCGGAAATATTCCTTCAGTGCCGGACGGAAATCGGGATGGGCACAACGATCAATGATTACCTTGGCACGTTGCTTCGGCGACAGGCCCCGCAAATCGGCCAGCCCCTGTTCGGTGACAATCACCTGCACGTCATGCTCGGTATGATCCGTATGCGAGACCATCGGCACAATCGCCGAGATGGCACCCCCCTTCGCCGTCGATGGGGTCATGAAAATCGACAGGAACGCATTGCGGGCGAAATCGCCCGAGCCGCCGATACCATTCATGATGCCACTACCCATGATGTGCGTCGAATTCACATTACCAAAAATATCCGCCTCAATGAGGCCGTTCATGGCAATGACACCCAGGCGACGAATCACCTCCGGATGATTACTGATCTCCTGCGGACGCAAGATAATCCGGCTCTTGTATTGAGGCAGGTCTGCCATCAGTGTTTGCAACGCATCGGGACTCAGCGAGAACGCAGTAGCAGACACCATGTCCAGTTTGCCTTCCTGGATCATCTTCAGCATGCCATCCTGCAACACCTCCGTGTAGGAGGTTAGACCTTCGAAACGGCTATTGCTTAGCTCATCCAGCACCGCGTTGGCAATATTACCGACGCCGGATTGGAGTGGCAGCAAATTCGGCGGCAGGCGTCCCTTTTTAACCTCATGCTCCAGGAACTCCATGATGTGCCCGGCAATTGCCCGGGAGCTGGCATCCGGTGGCGAAAAGGGTGAGTTGCGATCCGGCGCATCGGTTTCAACGACCGCCACGACTTTATTCGGATCACATCGCAAATACTGCTCGCCAATCCGGTCGCCCACCTGCACCAGCGGGATGGGTTGTCGGTTCGGCGGCAATTCCGTCCCATAATAAATATCGTGCATACCCTCCAGCTCTGGGCTCTGCCACGAGTTCACTTCAAGAATCACCTGATCAGCCAGATCGATCCAGGTTTTGTTATTGCCCACCGACGATGAGGGAATCAGGCTACCGTCTTCACGAATACCTGCCACTTCAATCACAGCGGTATTCAGCTTGCCGAGAAAACCGAACCATACCAGCTGGGCAACATGCGATAAATGCATGTCGATGTATTCCATCTCTCCGGCATTAATCCGTTTACGCGAGATCGGATCCGACTGATAGGGCAAACGCAGATCCACGGCATCCACCATAGCCAGCGCACCATCGAGCTCCGGCGCCGTTGATGCCCCAGTCCACAAACCGACTTTGAAATCATCGCCCATCAGATGAGCATCCATAATGCGCTTGGCGAGCGCCGCCGGTACCTGCTTCGGGTAACCTGAACCGGTAAAACCACTCATGCCGATATTGGCATGGTTGGGAATCAGTGTTGCCGCTTCTTCAGCGGACATGATTTTGCTGCGCAGTTGCGCATTCTTGATACGACTGTGGTCTGGCATAAGGCTCTCGGAAAATCAAAATTTATGCGCTGCAATATCGCATTTTTTCCGAGGTCTGTCAGCCTTTGTTGTTGTTTTTATTAGTTTATTTTAATGCAACACTTTCACGATTTATACATCGTGCTGCATCACGCCATGCTAGACGCATGTACTTGGAGCGGGCGAAGGGAATCGAACCCTCCTCATAAGCTTGGGAAGCTTAGGTAATGCCACTATACGACGCCCGCATAGTCCGAGGAGTTATATTGTAATCGATATCGGTTATGTCAACGCCCCTTTAGGCTGGCATAAAATGCCAGCCTAAAGGTTCCCGTCCGATGAACACACCCAACACTTTGCAAAGAATCGTCAACGCCCAAGCGACACCCTATCTATTTGGGTTTCTAGGTTGGCAGTTGATGTGGCAGTTACAAATGCAACTTCCCAGCCTGGACTATGCGCTGGGTGTCTCGCTCATCTTCCTACCCGCCGGCATCAGAACGCTGGCCGTGCTTATTTTTGGCCTACGCGGTGCCATCGGGGTCTTTGTTGGCGCCATCTTTTCCACTATTGATTATATGGGCCATATTCCCACGATCGACATGGCTAATGTGATCTTAATCGCAGCGATCTCGGCGTTTTCAGCGTATTTGATGATGCAACTGGTCTGTTGGTGGCGCAAGATCGGTAACGACCTGGACGAATTGACCTTTAGTGATGTCCTCACCATTGTTTTTAGCCAAGGGATCCTGTCTGCATCCTTGCATCAGCTGCTTTACCGGCATCACGGTGTCGAGAACGTCTACGTTGACCCGACGCTCGCCGAAGGCTTCCGGTTATGGGCTGCCATGGCAACAGGTGACGTTGTCGGATCCATGGTACTGATGCTCAGCGCGGTCGCGCTGGTCAATCTGATACAGCGGCTTCGACTGGC
>JACCDW010884754.1_pt1 | contig 25220 bp, 28 predicted proteins | sample 7449781 | NCBI WGS metagenome assembly JACCDW01 (sample SAMN15323449, study PRJNA562643) | freshwater metagenome | isolation source: river surface water | place: USA:Blue River Watershed | collected 2017-08-18
AAGACCAGCAAAACCTCTTACCTCATCACGGTCATGGCCGACCGACCAGAGATGATGTCGGCTGGCGTATTAGAAGCAGAAGGTCTTTTCAGAGTGATACGCCGTGTGCCTCTCGGAGAAGAGAACGACTTCGACACACAACGCAGTGATGACCTTGCCACCGAACTAATCAGCAACCTATCCTTTGTTTCCCTTGCAGCAACACTCATCGGTTTGATCACCTTATTGGGCGCTGCCATCGGATTGATGAATATTATGCTCGTAAGCGTGAACGAAAGAACCCGTGAAATCGGACTTTGTAAGGCGATCGGCGCCAAGAACAGCGACCTCCTTCGTCAGTTATTTTATGAAAGTATTTTGATTTGTCAAGGCGGTGCTATCATTGGCATTGTACTCGGCATCCTGCTTGGAAACCTCATTGCAATCGGTGTTTTCGGAGGATCTATGTTGTTCCCTTGGGCTTGGATTTTACTAGGACTAGTTTTATGTTTTATCGTCGGATTAGTTTCAGGTATTTACCCTGCGATGAAAGCCGCACGCCTCGACCCAATCCAAGCTTTGCGCCAAGATTAATTCTTCGCAAAAATTCATTTCGCTCGCTTAACTTTGTTAAACACCCCCATTGCTATGTCATCGAAACTAAAATCGACGACAGGCCTATTATTGCTTTGTATAGCTTTGTTCGCTTGTCAGTCAACACCCAAGAAAAACCCTCAAAACGCGGTCGTTTACAAAGGGCAAGATGGTAAAAAATATTTAGCGCTTGCGGATGCGGAAGTCTTTGACAAAAGCTGGTCGCATAGCAAAACTTTATTCGTACAAATGGCGGCTGAGCCCGATAATATGCACCCTTGCAATAGCAATAGCGAGATGCGTTCGATCCTCAACAATTTCGTCCATAAATATCTCTTGACCCTCGACTTGGAGCAATGCGGTGTTATGCCTGATCTCGCGATAGCAATGCCTGAAGAAGATGCAACACATACCCAATACGTTTATACCTTGCGAGAAAATGCGAAATGGGATGACGGCAGTCCGATCACTAGCGACGATATCCTATTCTCTTATAAAGCATATTGTTGTCCACTCACTCAAAACCCGCATCAGAAGCCTTATTTGAACAATATCAAACGAATTGAAAAGGTGGCTGATAAACCGAATGCTGTACGCTTCGTTATGGAACGTGCCTATGTGCAGAATTTAGAAATGACCATCGATTATCCGATCATTCAAGAGAAGCTTTTCGATCCGACACATATTTTGCGCAAGGAATCTTTCGAAGGATTTAAAGACAAAAACTTTAAGGCGAACCCAGCATTAGAAAAATGGGCGCAGTTCTTCAACGACCCTAAAACAGGGCATGAGCTGCAATGGATCAGCGGTGCAGGACCTTATAAATTCGTGGATTGGAAGGCAGGCGAAGCAATTATCTTGGTAAAGAAAGCAAATTATTGGGCAACCAATTCTGCACAAATTTGGGATCAACAGGGACCAGATACCATTTACTTCAAATCGGTGAAAGACCCTAATACATTGATGTTGGAGCTAAAAAATCAAACAATTGACGCAAGCACATTCTTGTCAGCTAAGCCTTTGTTAAGTCTGCAAGAAGACTCTGCCTTCAATGCGAATTATAATAGCTGCTTCGTGAGTAATTTCAATTATAGCTATATCGCTATCAACTGCAAACCTGATGGTGTAAAGCACGGACCGCTTTTTACGGATAAGCGCGTACGTCGTGCCCTAGCCTATTTGACGCCAGTCGATGATATCATCAAGGTAGTCTATAAAAACAAATGTGGCCGTACCGTTTCGATGGTATCTCCACTCAAAGCTGAATACAATAAGGATCTTGCTTTGATTCCTGTTGATGTCGAGAAAGCAAAAGCATTGTTGGCAGAGGCTGGATGGAAGGATAGTGACGGAGACGGTATTCTAGATAAAGTCATCGATGGCAAGAAATGGTCGATGCGTGCAGATATCAATATCATGAATGCCGTACCAGATTGGAAAGACATTGCCAATATGGTGGCGGAAGTTTATCGCAAAGCGGGTATTGAATTAACTATTCAGCTGATGGACCCAGGTGTCTTTGTGCAGAAGAATAAGGAGCACGACTTCGATTTGAGCATGGGTTCTTGGGGAGGTGTCAGCAGCGCCGACGACTTCACTTCAATTTGGAGCAGTGATAGCTGGAAGACAAAAGGAAACAACTTCACCGGATTTGGCAATGCACAATCCGATGCGCTGATTGATTCTTGTAAATATATTGTCGATTTTAACCGTAGAGTTCCTTATATAAAAGCATTTCAGGCTTTGGTATATGAAGAACAACCATATATTTTCTTGAACAGCAGCACCCGTAGATTATTATTGCATAAGCGTTGGGGAAATGCGAAGTTCTTTATTCAACGACCAGGTATTGCTTTGAACAGTTTACAATTAATACAAGCTAAATAATGATTCATCCTTTCAAAGACGGCGATCAATTGCAGTACGAGCATACGGTAACGGAGCAGGATTTAGCATCCTTCGCTTCAGGGAATGTACATCCTGTCTATGCGACTTTCTCTGTTGCACGCGATGCGGAATGGTGTTGCCGACTTTTTGTATTGGAGATGAAGGAAGCCGATGAAGAAGGTATTGGAACCTTTATCGAAGTAGAACACGTATCCCCAGCCTATCTTGGCAGTAAAGTCTCGTTCACAGCCACATTAGAAAATCAAGAAAAGAACAATGTGATCTGTCGCTTTGAGGCAAAGGTTGGAGATCGTGTGATTGCGCGAGGCCGTCAAGGACAGAAGATTTTAAAGCGCGAACGTTTAGAACAACTTTTTAATTCTATCAGCGAATGAGTGGCTTGAGTACTGATTTTGTAGCGCATCTTAAAAAGAATCCCTATATCGATTTCGAACGATTATTGCTCGCGCACGCGCAAGAGCCCGTGATTAGCGTTCGACAAAACAAACACAAGGCGAAGAAGGAATGGGCCAACAGTGCCCCTGTCAATTGGTGCTCCGAAGGCGTCTATCTCCCTACCCGACCTTATTTCGCGCATGACCCGTGTTGGCATGCAGGCGTCTACTATGTGCAAGAAGCAAGTTCTATGTATCTAGCAACAGCCTTTGCCAATTTAGGTCTTGCGACACAAGACCTGCGTGTGCTCGACCTCTGCGCGGCTCCGGGAGGAAAGACGACTTTACTCCTGGATCAATTAAGTGCAGACAGTCTTCTGGTGAGTAATGAAGTAGTAAAAAATCGCCTGAGCATTCTACAAGAAAATGCGAGCAAATGGGGACGCAGTAATCATCTCCTTGCATCGGCAGAAGCAAAGCAATGGGGTAAGTTGAAAAACGCTTTCGATGTTATTGTCGTTGATGCGCCATGTAGTGGTAGCGGACTTTTTAGAAAAGACGCCGACGCCATCCATGAGTGGAGTGAAGCGCAGGTGGGCGTTTGCGCGGATCGTCAAGAAAACATTTTGAAAGATATTTGGCCGGCCTTAAAGCCAGGTGGCTATCTGATATATAGCACGTGTAGTTATTCGGTAGAGGAGAATGAAGGCATGCTAGAGCGCTTGCAAAACAATCCAGAATTGGAGTTTACGGTGACGGAGCATCCGAAGCGTTTCTCACCGGATATGATTGCCGGAGAGGGATTTTTCTTAATGACTCTACAGAAAGCAGGAACTAGACAGCCCTTTGCGGTGATGGATTATAAAGCGAAGTTACATTTACCCAAAGAGCTACAGCACTTCGTTAAAAAGGAGGTTTTGGAAAATCATACCCCTTTTGAGCATAAAGAAAATTGGTATTTGTTCCCAGCAAGACACTACCTGTTTATGCAGGATTTAAAGTCCTTGGTTTACATAGCGCAAGCGGGGGTGGAAATCGGCCATGCGGATAAAAAAGGAGCACATCCAAGTGCGGCATTGGCATGGAATGATGCCTTAGCAGAAGGACTCCCTTCGATACAAGTGGATGAAGCGCAGGCCTTAAAATACCTCAAAAGAGAAGAAGGCTGGTGGCCCGAAAGCCTCGACAAAGGATACTACTTAGTAAAATTTGAAAACTGGTATCTTGGCTGGGTAAAAGCGGTACAAGGCAGGCTAATTAACGCTTATCCGATGGAATGGCGTCTGCGAAAGTGATTCATGCGGGAAATTCCGTATCTTTGCCCACTGAATAAACCGGAGGGATATGCAAACTGTAGCAATTGTCGGTCGACCAAACGTCGGCAAATCAACATTATTTAACCGTCTAACTGGCTCTAGAAAGGCCATTGTAGATGATTTGAGCGGTGTAACCCGCGACCGTATCTACGGAGAAGTAGAATGGAATGGCATGGAATTTAACCTGATTGATACAGGTGGATATGTAAAGAATACGGATGACGTTTTTGAAAAAGAAATCAAAAAGCAGGTAAAATTAGCCATTAACGAAGCGCATGCCATCATTTTTGTATTGGATGTCATGACAGGTATTACTGATTTAGATGACGAAGTCGCAGATATGCTACGTCGCTCTGGTAAAGCAATATTCTTGGTCGTTAATAAAGTAGATAACTACGAGCGTCAATTATTGGCGAACGAATTTTACTCTTTAGGTTTCGATTATAATTTCTTCTTAAGCAGTATCAGCGGTAGCGGTACGGGTGAATTGTTGAATGATATCGTAGATCACCTCAAGACAATTCCAGCTCCAATGTCGGAGAAGTTGGATTTACCGAAATTCACTTTGATCGGTCGTCCGAACGTAGGAAAATCTTCCTTATTGAATGCTTTATTAGGTCAGGAAAGAACGATTGTGAGTGATGTAGCAGGTACTACCCGCGACTCTATTCACACCCATTACTCCTTGTATGGCAAGAATTGTATTTTGATCGATACTGCAGGTATTCGTAAAAAGAAGAATGTAGATGAAGATTTAGAGTTCTATAGTGTCATCCGTTCGATGCGTGCCATCGACGAATCGGATGTTTGTATGGTAATGGTCGATGCGACGCTTGGTATGGAGCAACAGGATTTGTTGATCTTACGTCAGGTAGAGCAAAAGAAAAAGGGCTTAGTGATTTTGGTGAACAAATGGGATCTGGTAGAAAAAGAGACCAATACCATGAAAAAGATGGAAGAAGAGTTGAAGAAAAAGATTGCGCCTTTCACCGATGTACCTATTATTTTCATCTCTGCATTAGAAAAAACACGTATTTCGAGAATCATCGAAACTTGTTTGGAGGTGTATGAGAATAAGAATCGTAAGATTACGACCTCTAAGTTGAATGAAGCGATTCAGGAGGCTATTGAGGCTACACAGCCGCCAGCACACCGTGGACACTTGATTAAGATTAAATACGGAACACAATTACCTGGTCAGGTACCAACCTTTGCATTGTTCTGTAATTATCCTCGAGAGATTAAAGAACCGTATCGCAATTATCTAGAGAAGCGTTTACGTGCCACCTTTAACTTTACCGGGGTACCGATTAACCTATTTTTCCGAGAAAAATAAATTTTTTGCTTTTTTTGTTAAATTTCTAAAAAAAGCTATCTTTGCAAGCGAATTATAATTCATTAACAACAAATCATCTTCATTAAAATGAAAAAATTATCCTTCTTGGTAGTTGCGGGCGCTATGATGGCTTTCGCTTCTTGCGGTAACAACGAAGCAACTGAAAATGCTACAGCTCCTGAAATGTCAGTTTCTACAGAAAACGCTACTGACAATGCTACAGCTACTGAAGCTCCAGCTGCTCCTGCTGCTGAAACTAAGTAATTTTTTATTACTGCAAAAAAGCCTCCCACTCGGGAGGTTTTTTTTTGCCCAAAAATTCCGCTCCAAACCGTATCTTTGGTGTCGAGATGAACTTTCTCTATCGTCAACCCCATATTGCCTTAGAAAACCTAAGTGATGAGGAATTGATTCGTCAATTTCGCATGAATGGGGATCAGACGTATTTTGTGACCTTGTTCCAACGCTATACCCACCTTATTTATGGCGTTTGTAAGAAATATTTAAAGCAAGAGCCATTAGCAGAAGATGCGGTGATGGAAATCTATGAAAAGCTCTTACGTGAAATTGGTCGCCATGATATTCAAATCTTCAAAGCTTGGCTTTATCAAGTAAGTAAGAATCATTGCTTGATGCATTTACGCCGTCATGCGGCCCACCCAGTTGATTATGTGGAAGAAGTAAAAGGAAATACGCCTTTACTTATGGAAACGGAGCAAAATGTGCATCTTGATGAACAACAGAAAGCTATTTTGGAAAAGGCACTTTTAGAAGCCCTTCAGCAGCTGAATCCTGAGCAAAAGCGCTGCGTGGAATTATTCTACCTCGCTGATAAAAGTTATATCGAAATCTGCAAAGAGACAGGATATACGCTTAAACAGGTGAAAAGCTTCATCCAAAACGGCAAACGAAATCTAAAAATTCAACTCTCGAAAGGGAACTAAATTATGTCGAAACTATTCGACCATATCAACCAAGGCTCTGCAAAGAGCGAATGCTTTAGCGAAGAGCAGCTTCTAGCCTATATCCAAGGGCAATTGAGCACCTCTGAGGTAAAGTCATTAGAAGAGCATATCAATTCGTGTGAGTTGTGTAATGATGCCTTGGATGGCCTATTAACAGACGATGGAAAGCTAAACGCAGGCACTAAACAGGAATTACCAGAAGTGCTAGATCGTATCAATAAACGTCTGGACCACCGCTCACGTAAGGAACATCGCCTCATTCCGATTCATATTTACTCCCCGTGGAGAATGATAGGAGTCGCTGCCGCAGTAGTTTTTATCGTTTTAGGGGTAGGCGTTTACTTCAATCTATTTGTCAATACCCGATTACAAATCGTAGCAGACAAGCTAGAGAAGATGAAATCCGAGTTGAGTAATATCAGCTTTAGTAAAGGACATGATACGATCACAATTATTAAAGAACAGGCAAAAATAGCGGCAGCAGATGAGAAAGCAGATGCATTCGACACCTCGCCTTTAGCTGAATTGGAAAACAATTCGAAAGATAGTAGTGGTCAGGTAGTGAATGTAGAAGAGCCAACATTAGAAAGCGCTCCGATAGCTATGGCCGACGCTGATGCAGGCGTTTCCCCTACTGTAGATGACAAATTAACAGAAACGACCGCGCCGCAAGTAAGCGCTAAATCGAAGGCCCCTGCGGATCTTGCTAACGCAAGCGCGAGCAACGAACAATTGAATGCCATTCAACAGAGCTTAAAGACCAATAACTTTACGCGAGCATCCGCACAATGCTATTCGATTTTAAATAAGGATCAGTCGCAATATAAAGTGCGTTACCTACTCGCTTTGAGTTTGATGGGGCAAAAGAAGTATATTGATGCCATTCAACAGTTTGATATCATTATGGTACAAACCAATGACGAAGTATATGAGGCTGCTCGTTATCAAAAAGCTTTAGCCCATATTAAAATCAGTGACCCAATCACTGCTAAAGCCATTTTACAGCAAATTGTTTCTGAAGGTGGCGCTTATAAAGCCCAAGCAGAAGCCAGTTTGAAAGAGCTGAAATAATATTAAAGGCCTTACAGAATTGTAATCTGCATTTTACGCCCTAATCCTTGCTCGATAATTCTTCGAAGCGTAGCTAGTTGTATATCACTTTTTCCATTCTCTAAACGAGAAATATAACTCTTTTTAGTGCCAACCTTCACGGCCAACTCCTCTTGCGTTAACTTCGCTTGTCGACGTGCCGCTTTTAAACATTCACTTAAAATAAAAGCTTCAGCGTCGGCTTCGAACTGATCTCTAGAGGGTGTACCATGCTGACCATACTTTTTTTCCAACAATTCATCAAATGTTGTAACAGTAGAATCGATTTTCTTTTTCATATCATTTATTTTTTACTTATCGCTTGATTTTGCAATTTCCTAGCGAGTTCGAGTTCCTTCGCAGGAAGCTTTTGAGACTTCTTTATGAAAGCATTCAATAATAATATTTCCTTTGAATCTGTGAATACACAAAAAATACGAATATTCTTTTCCCCGGTTTTCACTCGTATTTCAAAGAGTCCGCTTGCATTTGTTATGCTCTTGAAAAATTTAAGCGGTATTACATCAATAACCCTCAATAATGAAAGTACATACTCAATTTTCTTTTGTGTATTTAAACTTTGCTCATTGTAAAAATCTATATAGTGGCTCTCAAACAACACAATTTTTCTATTCTGACTTCTCATACTAAGTTAACTAATTAGTAAACATTTTCCAAATAAAATGTTCCTAATAAGAACGCGCGTACCACCATGGTTCTTGTACTCACAAACTATAAATCGCACAAAAAGGAAAGGTCCCACATTTCTGTGAAACTTTTAGCCACTGCATTTACCCAGTATATCTGAAAGAAAATTAAAATTAGTCGAAAGACTGATTCGTCTGACTAGCACGCTGCAAAATCTGCTCGTAGTCGGATGGCTTCAAATCGCTGAAGAAGAAATTAATCGGATCTATCTGTGTGCCACCCTTGATAACCTCATAGTGACAATGCGGACCAGTAGAAGAGCCTGTACTACCCACATAACCTATTACGTCGCCTCGCTTAACCTTCTGCCCACGTGTTGCCTTGAAACGACTCATATGCGCATAAAGGGTACGATAGCCATATCCGTGATTGATAATGATGTGCAAACCATAACCACTATGATCGGCGATAGAACCCTCTACAACCCCGTCTCCGGTAGCGTAGATCGGTGTGCCAGGACTAGCAGCGAAGTCGATACCGCTGTGAAACTTCACAATCTTATAAATAGGATGGGTACGATACCCGAAGCCGGAAGCAATACTGTTCAAGCGACGGTTAGAAATCGGTTGAATAGCAGGAATACTCTGCATCATCTGCGCCTTGCTCTGCACTAATTTTTCAATCTCATCAAAAGACTTCGATTGTATGTAAAGCTTTCGACTGATTTTATCGAGCGCTTTCGTGGTATTCACCATCAAATCGGTATTATCATAACCGTCTAAATCAGCGTATAAATCCGTACCTCCAAAAGCACCAGAACGTTGAGTAGGACTGATTGGATTGGCCTCAAAAATCACGCGATATGTATTGTCATCGCGATCTGCGATACTTTTCAAACTAGCATCCACACGCGCCATTCGACGATTCAACAATTCATACTGCGCACGTACTTTGTTTAATTCACGCTTCAAAATTTTCTCCTTAGGAGAATCTAAATATTGATAAGCGAAATATACGCTTACGATAGCAAAGACAAGGGTGGCACTTAAGAAACCAAATACACGCAATGTCCATTCCCACCACGAGAGCTTAACCGTCTCGTAGCTGAGGGTATGGGTATTGAACACATATTTTACTTTCTTTTCAGCCATAATTAATGAGTTGCAAAGATACGGAAAAGCAGGCCTAAATGAACCAAAATTCTGTTAAAGGGGTCAAAAATCAGTTTAATTCATGCCAAGCTAGTGAAGCTGCTCCTAAAACGGCCGCATCTCCTTCTGGCAAGGCTGAAAAAGCAAGCTTTATTTTGCCTTTAAAAATCTGCAATAAACTCTCTTCAAAATGCTTTTTTAAGGGACGCATCAATAATTCTCCGGCATTTGCCAAGCCTCCGAACAAAAAAATCGTTTCTGGAGAAGTAAAGGCTACTGCATCCGCGAGTTGTCTGCCTAATACTTTAGCCGTAAAATCGAAAATCTCTATCGCGAGCTCATCACCCGCCGTTGCGGCTTCTGCAATCGACTTTGCCGTTATTATCCCGCTTGTACGTAAGGAAGAGCTGACACTTTCCTTCATCAACCACTCTTCTGCAGTACGGACAATGCCCGTTGCGGAGGCGTAAGTCTCTAAACAGCCTTTTCTACCGCAGCCACAGCTTCTTCCATCATAATCATAGACAATATGTCCTAGTTCACCTGCAAAGCCATCATGACCATAAACGACCTCCCCATTCACCACTACCCCGCTTCCTAAGCCTGTTCCAAGGGTGATCATGATAAAATCTTTAAGTCCTTTCGCGGCGCCGAATTGCATTTCTCCGATAGCGGCAGCATTCGCGTCATTCGTAAGCCAGGCAGGCACTCCAAAATGTTTAGCAAACATTTCTGCCAAGGGCACAACACCCTCCCAGCTTAAGTTTGGAGCAAATTCTACCGTACCTTTATAATAATTTCCGTTCGGAGCACCGATTCCGATACCCGCCAAGGAAACATTTTTTAGTCCGATAGCCTCGTAAGCAAGTTTAACTTCCGCTACTAATGCCTCCGCACTTTTTGCAGTTGGAATAGAAAAGCGATGCAACAAATTTCCCTTTACATCTACTACTCCTACTGCTGTATTCGTACCGCCAATATCAATGCCCAGCGCTATTTTCGTCATAGTCAATTCCTTGTTTTTGTAATAACTGCTTCACCACTACTGCGAACAATGCCAAGAAAACAAAGCACGCAAACGCCAACCAATACGATTGATGAATACCAATGCCCGCTTGTTCTGGATGCATACTTTGATACCAATCCGCCAATTTACCTTGGATAGGAGGCAATACAGAACCCCCTAGAATCATCATTACTAAGAAGGCCGCACCTTGGGTGGTATAAGAACCAAGTCCCGCCAGGGATAAAGAGAAAATGCTTGGCCACATAATGGAGCAAAATAAACCACCGCTAAGTATCGCATATATCGCTACTTGTCCGCTACTAAGGATACCAACTAACATGGCTAAAGCGCCTCCGATACTAAATAACAATAAGGTTAGAGCAGGCTTGCCACGGCTGATGAAAAAGACCGCTACTTGCAATACCACACATAATACATATCCATACAAAGAAGAAACATCTTTCTGCGCTAGGGCATTTACGCCGAGCACTAAGCCAAATGCAAGAATAGGTACAATCACCGTTGCCAATTGCTTTTTAAGGCCTGTCCATTCAAAAACATTAATAGCACCTGTCCAGCGACCGACCATCAAACTACCCCAATACACCGAAGCAAATACAGCAATTTGCGAAGCTTCGAATCCGCCAAAAGCCTTCTGCTTGAGCAATTCACCTAAGTTCGAACCGATACTCACCTCAACACCAACATATACAAAAATCGCTAACATACCAAGCACCAATTGCGGATACTGCATGGCTCCCCAACCATTTTTATTCTTGCGTGAAGGAATTAAAGAGAACAATAATAAGCCGAAAATGCTTGCTAAAGCAATCATCAAACAGCGTGTGCGAAAGCTTTCCAAGCTTACTTTCAATTCGTTCAAATGTAAATTAGCTTGCGTTAGCGCCTCTCCTACTACCATCTTCGAATCTATTTGCTTTTGCAAGGCAGCAATCTCTTGAGCTTCAGCACCACGATAGGAATTGAAAATCGGTGTATAAGCTGCGGCAAGTGCGAGTGTTAAGAAAGCCAATAGCAAAAAGGCTTTCATCGGTTTAGTTTCTTGCGTGCTTTGGGACTCCTCTTCCTGTACCCCTTCAACGGCATTTTTTGAAAAGTAGAACAAGGCTGCAGCGCCTATAAACAGGGCTCCGACACATGCATAAAGTATATTCACATACTCCAACTTCAAATTTTGAATTTGCTCGTCAGAAATCGATTTTGCACTTCCAAATAAAGCTAATCCAATGACAATAGGGCCGATGGTTGTGCCGAAAGAATTCACGCTACCGCCCAAACTAATCCGGTGTGCGCCTGTCTTTGGATCACCTAAAGCTAAGGCAAAAGGATTGGCAGCGGTTTGTTGTAAGGAGAAACCTAAGGCAACGATGAATAAGCCGCCTAACATACCATTGAAGGAATTCGCATTTACAGCAACAATCATAGTAAGTGCCCCTATAGCGGAGAACAATAATCCGTACACGATAGATTTACGATAACCCCAACGAGCGACTGCATCCTTACCTGTGAAAGCGCCTACAGCAAATAGTCCTAGCGCTCCGATATAATAAGCAAGATAGAATGCAAAATCAATCAGCTGCGATTGAAATTGATCCAAGTGAAAATAATGTTTACAAAAAGGGATAAATACACTATTCCCTGCGGCGATAAAACCCCAGAAGAAAAAGACAGTTATCAATGTATAGAGCGTGGCTCTAACGCGAGAGATATTTTCCATGTGTGTTGTTTTAAATTACGGAGCAAGACGTTGTTTGATCCAATTATTATTTTCTAAATGATAAGAGATTCGATCATGTAAGCGTGACGGTTGTCCTTGCCAAAACTCGATGCGATGGGCAATTAAAGCATATCCACCCCAATGAGCAGGTCGTTGAATCATCATACTGCCCGCCTCAATTTTCGCAGTCAATTCTTTCAGTCCTTCGACAATAAAATCGCGATTAGGAATGACATGCGACTGAGGAGAAAGCATAGCACCTATTTGCGAATCTTTTGGACGAGAGTAGAAATAGGTATCGGAATCGGCAGCGCTTATCTTCTCCAAACGCCCTTCAATACGTATTTGGCGAAACTGTTTTTGAAAGTAAAAAGAAAGGGAGGCAAGTGGGTTCTGTTCAATTTCTCGTCCCTTATCGGAGGCGTAATTAGTAAAGAATACGAATCGTTGATTCTCCAAGGCTTTTAATAGAACAACGCGTGCATGTGGCTGGCCCGAATGATCTACCGTAGCGAGGGTCATGGCGTTTGGCTCTGCTTCACCCGCTTGTTGGGCTTCGGTCCACCACAACTGAAACTGAACAAAAGGAGATGCTGCACAGTCTTCCTTGCGGAGCGGAGCTCCTTCATAGTCTTGCCGCAAAGGCCGTAAATCCATATGTTCACCACTTGACATAAAAAAGGTGCATTTAAATTTGAATAATAGCAAGATACTTAATTGCTTTGTGCAATCAAAATAAAGCCATGCGTAAACTTCTAGTATTTCTTTCGATAGCAAGTATTGTTGCTTGTACTTCTTCCAAACAAGACAATCCGCTGGTTGGAGAGTGGCATGTTAAATCGGTACACTTCGAAAATGAAACAGATATGCTTCATTCTAAGGATAGTCTATTTATTCAAGCGGTCGCTGAATCTAATAAAGAAACAGAAAAGAGTTTGGTATTGAGTTTTAATGCCGACAGTACTTTACATATTTTATCAAACAAAGCTGAACGTGCCATTTTCAAATATTCCTTAGATACAGCACAGCATCTTATCCTTTTACATGCGATGAATAACAGTTCTCCGACACCTAGCAGTGATTTTCAAGTAGAACGTTTAAAGGGCGATACATTGATCATTATGGATTCAAAAGGAATGGGTGATATGCCAAGATTGAAATATGAACTTTATCGCGTAAACGTGCAAACAGATAAAAAATAATTTATTTAAATATTCGTGCATAAAAAAAGCCCTCACTTTGCAGTAAGGGCTTTTTCATGTAATAAAGTGTTAGCTTATTATCCTTCAGCTAAAGTATCAATTATCTTAGCAACCTCAGCTAAACGCGGACGGTTGATGGTATAATAGATAAACTTACCATCGCGAGTTGTGTTCACGATTTCAGCAGCACGCAAAATTGCCAAATGTTGTGAAGCAACTGATTGTTCCAAACGAAGTTTCACATAGATTTCAGTCACAGTGATTTTCTTGTTATCCTCAATTACCTTCAAGATTTGCTGACGCAATTTGTGGTTCAAAGCACGGATAATGTGCGCAGATGTTTTTAAATTGACAGCACCTACTACGATTGGATCGCGGCTAGATGTGCCATTACGGGAAATGATTAAATCATTTTTTACTTTTGACTCCATTGTTAAGTAATTTTTTTGATTAAATGATATTACAAAGATATATCAAACTAACTTATAACGTTAGAATTCTTGTTAATATTTTTTTAAGCTTATAACTCAATTCTGACCGAATTCTTTGAGATAAAGTGGCTCTGCGTAGGCTAGATCAGAGAAATCACTTTTTGCAAATTTTTCAAATGCTAATTTGCATAAAAACCTAGCACTATTGACATTATTGCTAAGATCAAATTGATGATTCGGATGAGTGCCTAAAAACTGTTGAACCTTAGCGGCCCCACTACCCGCAAATAAGTATTGAGTAGCGCTTTCAGACCAAGCATCCGCCTGCACAACATAAGCATATTCACTTTTAATCTCACTTACATTCTTGTCGTACTGTGCAGTATATACTTCCATTCTTCTTGCATCTACTAATGGCACAAAATCACCCGTATACGAAGGATATAATTCCTTTAGGCCTTGCGCCATCATACGAAGGGAAGAAATTGTAATCAATGGGATACGATTCACCAGACAAAATCCTTTGGCTAAACTCAATCCAACGCGTAAGCCAGTGTAGGAGCCCGGCCCGATACTCACGGCTACGGCAGCAATATCCGCACTGCTAAGCTTGTTTTCAGCTAATAATTGCTGTATAAATAAAGGCAAGGATGCGGCATGCGTATTCGGCTGCACCTCCTCTAAAACGCCGATTAAATCAGCATCTTTACTCAATGCGACACTGCAACAATTGGAGGACGTTTCGATATGTAGCAAATAAGCCATAGTGCAAATGTACATATTCATCGTCTTTTGGAGTATCTTTACCCTATGAATTCAAAAGCTAAAAAAGAAATAAGAGAAGCCACTACCGAAGAATTGAGTGTTTTGTTGAACGATTTAAACGAAAAGCCGTTCAGACTGCAACAAATTCACGAATGGCTATGGATGAAGTGGGCTCGCTCGTTCGATGCCATGACTAACCTCTCGAAAAACTTACGTGAGGAACTCGCGCTCCGTTATGAATTCAGAGCCATCACAGTAGATCATACCCAACAAAGTAGCGATGGCACGATCAAAGTACGTTTTAAGACCTTTGATGGTCACTTTATCGAAGGTGTTTTAATCCCTACCACCGATCGTCTAACCGCTTGTATTAGCTCACAAATCGGATGTAGTCTCACTTGCCGCTTCTGCGCTACAGGTAAGATGAAACGCGTACGTAATTTGTTCCACTATGAAATTTTTGATCAAGTAGCTATACTTCAAGAAATCGCTGAAAAGAACTTTTCGAAACGCCTATCCAATATCGTTTATATGGGCATGGGCGAACCTTTATTGAACTACAATAACGTCCTTCGTTCGATTGATAAAATCACCTCTCCGAAAGGAATGGCGATGAGTCCGAGTCGAATCACTGTCTCTACTTCTGGTATTACAAAACAGATCAGAGAGCTGGCGGATGAAAAAGTTAAATTCAATTTAGCTATTTCCTTACACGCCGCAGATAATGCCAAACGTAGCAAGATGATGCCAATCAATGATACCAATACTTTGGAGGAATTAATTGATTCATTAGACTACTTCTACAAAAAGACAGGCACTGCCATCACCTATGAATACATCCTTTTCCAAGATGTAAACGATTCTGAAACCGATGCAGCCAACTTAGTAAAACTTTGCCGTCGTATCCCATCCAAAGTAAACTTGATTGAATACAACACGGTGGAGGATGTCCCTTACCAAAAGGCTGGTCATGAAAGCTTAGATAAATTCATCACCTACCTACAAAAGAACCGCGTAAACGTGCGCGTACGCCGTAGTCGTGGTAAAGATATCGATGCTGCTTGCGGGCAGTTGGCAAACAAGAATAATTAAGAATGATGAATAATGAATGATGAATAATCATTAATTGTTAATTATTCATCATTCATTATTCAGGGTTTTCATCCAAATACTTAGAGACCCCGTCGAGTTGTTCATAAAACTCTTCTCCGAAATGACGGATGATTGGTTCTTTTAAGAACTGATACACGCGTATTTTTTCTCTATCGCCGCGCTTGCAGGCGTCGCTGCAAATCGACCAGCGGTCGTAGTTGAGCGCCAAATCACCGCTTCTCAACTCCGTAACACGAATTGGGTATAAATGACAAGAAATCGGCTTTTGCCAAGACACCTTCCCTTCCTTCCACATCTTCTCTATCGCGCACCAAGCAAAACCTTTTTCATCAAAAATAGTATAGACACAAGGGCCCATATTGGGCAATAAAGGAGTAGATAAATGCCCTTCTTCATCTTCTACATACAAACCTTCCGTCTCGATCACTTTAACCGCCTCTTCGCCTAATAAATGCTTTACGGCGGGATAAGCCTTTTCTAATTGCGACAACTCATCTTTCAACAAAGGCGCGCCACCATCCCCAGCGATGCAACAAGCTCCTTTACAGGCGTTGAGGTCGCAGGCAAAGTGTTCTTTGACTACATCATCACTAATGAGCTTATTGTCTATTTGAATCATATAGGGCATAAAAAAACGTCCTTTCCATCACTTCGTTTTGAAGAAAAGGAAAGGACGCTATTCGTTACAAAAAATTATTTTGTTCCTGGTTGAGCGCTCTTAGGTAAAGCGTCGATCACTTCTGATTTAGCAGCACCTTTTGCATCACCTTTCGTAGAACGAACGAAGAAGTTAGAAGACAAGCACAATACCAAGAAGATACCAGCCAACCACCAAGTTCCTTTTTCCAAGAAATCAGTTGTCTTTTGAACACCTAAAATTTGGTTGTTCACGCCACCGAAAGTAGAGTTCAATCCACCACCTTTAGGGTTTTGTACCAATACGAAAAGTACCAACAAAACGCAGGCGATCAACATCAATATCGTTAAAAGAGTAATCATAATTGATTCAATTTATTTTTTATTTCAGAAATACGGGTAGCAAAGAAAACACTTTTTTCGGGTTTTAGCAAACGAAGTTTTTCAAAAGCGGCAATCGCCTTTTCATACTTCTCCTGTTTGACTAACATTTCGGCCATGGTTTCAGTAATGAAATCGTCGTGCTCTTGCAGACCATAAACACTCATTTCCAAGACATCCACTTGAGGGTTCTCCACCCCAGAAGCCGCATCCTCAAAGGATTGTACGAATTCGTCCATTACCTTACGGAGTTGAGAGGCATGGGTGCGCGCACGATTCTGACCGATAGCCGACCCCTTACTATGTTGCTTTAAAAAGCTTATAAAAGCTGATTTATTCTCTTGATTTTCAGGATTTTGTTCCGTTTTTACTTCATTTGCCATTGCTTCCGTACTTTTTTTCTCTATTTCTTCCCCTTTCACAGCTTCTGTAGCCGGTAAAGGCGCTTTCGCTGTCTGTTCTACCTTCTCTTTATCTTTTACTACATCCTTATCTTTTTTGAAAAAGCTAAGGTCGATCATTTCGTTTTCATCAATATCCATGTCCATCTCCACATATTCATCCGAAAAATAAGCTTCACGATCACTTGCTGCCAATGCGGCTGCCGAGCGAATCAAAGAATCTAACTCGTCATCCAAAGCCTTCAAACGTGCATCCTGACTATGTGGCTTTTTAGCATCTTCGTAAAGAGCCTCCCAATCGATATCATGACCAGGCTTCTTAGGGCCACGCTTTTTCTTTGGCTTCTCTGTCAATTCAAGACGAGGTGTTTCAACAGGAGCTTCTGCTACAGGCTTTATTTCCTCCCTTGCCTCGGCTTCTATCGGAGCGCTGCTTGTTACAGAAACTTCTGCCAACGGCGCAATTTCAACGACAGGCGTATTAACAACTGGCGTTACTTCTAAACGTATTGAACCTGTCTCTGCTACAACGGGAGCACTTGGCTTTTCTTCAACAATAGGCTTTGCAATAGGAGATTCTTCCGCTGGTGCGGCCACATTAATACCGCTAGCATCGGCCATCATCAAATGCATCGTCATCCACTTCATCAGTAAAGCTCGATCAGAGCTATAAAGTGCTGCACGAACTAGCTGTGAGTTGGCTCGCATATCACCACTTTGCTGGTATTTCTTAGCCAATAAAGCAGGGATATCAGCGAAGTAAGGATAACGTAATTGTAGACGCTCTAATTCATCAGTCTGCAGGCTAAAGAATAGCTCTGGCTGAAACATACAGGCCGATATGGATGGAATACGCGTCATTTATTTTTAAAGCCGAGTCGTGGTAATACCTGCTTAACCCATATACCATGAATTTCAGGCGACACGCGACTCATTAACAAAAATACAATAAATGCGACGCTTGCCAAACTAAATCTCAAAAAGGCGCTCCACCAAATATTCATGCCTTGCGTCAGCCAAATCAAGGCAAAAGCAATGATAGTTGACATCAATAACACCCAAACGATGCCAATGGTAAAAGGTTGAATTCGCACTTTAAACCACACATAAAGATACTTCGCGACATTGAACAAGACATTTACCATCGTGGTTGCTAAGGCGGCTCCGATAATACCGTAACGTGGGATAAAGTACGCATTCGCAAAAATGGTAAAGATCATTAATGCCACAATTAGGTATAGATTGAACTTGTAATACTTCGAAGTTTGAATAATTTCTCCATTGATACTCGTAGCCATATCAATCAATTTTGAGGAAGCCAATAAAAGTACCACCCACTTCGCACCATGATATTCCGCCGGTAATTGCGCTAAGAATGCATCGACTAATAATACCAATAACAAAATCAAAAAGCTTCCTGCAATGATAAGCTGCATGGCTGATTTTTTATAGAGCTCGTCCAACTTCTGTTTATCATTTTCATGCCATGCATCTGCCACCAAGGGAAGGAGGATTTGTGAAATCGTTTTCTGCGGCATCTGCACCACCGAACAAATAAAGTAAGCGAGGCGGTAAATCCCGGCATCACTCAGACTATGTCCGGCAAGCATCAAACTATCGATACTATTGGCAATCGACCAAGCGCCGCCGGCAAGGACATTATACAGACTATATTGAATAATCTCTTTGCGTGCAATAATGGATTGATAGCTTTTATCGAAGCGGATGCGCATGAATTCATCTTTGCGATGATTCCACCAAAGTGCTATGAACAAGGCTCCATAGGCAAAGACAAAAATCCAAACAAAAAAATCAAAGCTGATCCAATTCATTGCAAGCGCTACGAGTGCAAGGATATTAATGACTCTTAGTAAAACCTCTCGCGTAAAATTGGTGAATACAATTTGCTTCTGGGAACGAACAAAAGCTTCTAAAAGATTATAGGCTACAACCGTTATGGTAAAGGGGATTGTGGCGTAGAAATAATGCAGAAACAAAGCTGATTTTGCCTGATACCAATGCACAAAAATCGATTGCATGGCGACATACAAGAGCAATAAAGCGAAGGTGGAGTAAAAGGCTAATTTCACCAACAAGCCCAACAATGAGGCTTTCGCAGCGGGATGCTCATTAACTTTCGCAGAATAATAATAGGCGGTGTTTTGTGTGCCCGCCAATCCTAACTGCGATAATATACTCGCCAAAGAAAGTAAAACACCGGTCGTTAAGCCTATTTGCGCTGCCGTTAGAAAGTGCGGATAAAGCCATAAAGTCGTGATCGCTCCTAAGAGAACGCCGAAATAAGCCCATACGGTACTTCGAATACTTTGACGAATGACAATACCCATTGATGCTAAAGTACGAATAAAGCGCAAAGCTTTAGTGGCTTCTCTCCAATTTCCGCTTGAATGTTTGTACTTTTGACGGTGTAAAATATAGAATCGTGGGCAAAAACAAACTACATCACTATAACGAGGTTGCAACTTTTCCAAATGTATTGCAAGTTGGACCCAATGATAAAGCCACCTTTCCATTTAAAGGAAAGTGGGCATCCGATTATTTCAAAAACGAGCGTCCAATTGTCTTAGAATTGGCTTGTGGCAAAGGGGAATACACGATAGGCATGTCGGGATTGTATCCAGAAAAGAATTTTATCGGTATTGATGTAAAAGGTGCGAGGATTTGGCGTGGCGCGAAAACAGCTTTGGAGGAAGGTAAAACCAATGTTGCCTTTTTGAGAATTATGATTGAATGGTTGAATGATTTCTTTGCCGAAGATGAGATTTCAGAAATATGGATCACTTTCCCAGACCCTTATTTGAGTTCGAGTAAAACACATAAACGTCTTACTAGCACGAAGTTTATGAATCTATATAGTCAAATTTTAAAAGACGGTGGATTCGTAAATTTAAAAACAGACGATCCGACCCTTTACCAATTTACACAAGACACTTGGGCGGGCATTGAAGCTGAAGAAAAATATCCATTCGATACTGCACGTTATTTTAAAGTAGTCGACAAGCAAGACAACGTCTATGCCAATGGCTGGAATGAAAACCCTTTATTGAATATTCGCACGCACTATGAGCGTATGCACCTAGGCAACGAAAGAATTATCAAATACATCCGTTCCCAATTTAAACGTGATGGCTACAGCTCCTAAGGAAAGTTTTTTTGAAAGGGTATTTGAAGTAGTCCGCAAAATTCCTCCAGGAAGAGTGTGTTCGTATGGTGTCATCGCAGAGGCTTGCGGAGGAAGGATTTCTGCTCGTATGGTTGGTTGGGCGATGAATGCTTCTCATACCATGCAACCGCCTGTGCCAGCGCATCGTGTCGTTAATCGCAATGGACAACTAACCGGCAAACATCATTTTCCTACTCCTGACATGATGCAGCAACTTTTGGAAAAAGAAGGGATACAAGTGATCGATGATCAAATCATCGATTTCAAAAAGATCGTTTGGACTCCGGAAATATAATCCTAGTCAACTTATAAATTCACCACGATTGATTTCGCGCTCCGTGAGGTAATTCGCCCAATCGGTTTCGCAAAAGCAGCATAACCCTTTTCAGCCAATAAAGCTTCGAAAGACGCTTGCGCACTACCCTCTACGGCAATTAACAATCCCCCACTCGTTTGTGGATCTGGTAAAAGTTTAAAGGCATCCATCACTGGAACACCCGCTCCCCACTCTATCTCCGAACCGTACGCATTCCAATTACGGTAGGTCGCGTCCGGGATAATATTCGCTTCTATATAATGCTTCACGCCATCGATAAACGGCAAGTGATTCCAATATAATTCCGCACTAAAGTCTGTGCCAATCATTTCTAATAAATGACCCGCCAAACCAAATCCTGTTACATCCGTCATAGCATGCACCGCATTAGAAGACGCCAATTGTAGACCAATTTGGTTCAACTCCGTCATGTATTTCACAGCCACTCCTATATGCTCTTCCTTTAAAACGCCACGCTTCTCTGCGGTAGCTAAAATGCCGACTCCTAAAGGCTTGGTGAGATAAAGTAAATCACCTTCCTGTACTGCATTATTCTTTTTCAAATGTTTCAAATCAACTTCACCATTCACAGAAAGACCGAAAATCGGTTCAGGGCTATCGATACTATGTCCACCTGCCAATACCACTTTCGCTTCGTTACATACCGCACGTGCTCCATTTAAAATCTGCTGTGCTATTTCAACAGGCAGTTTATCGACAGGAAAACCTAAAACAGCTAAAGCCATAAAAGGACGACCGCCCATGGCATAGACATCCGAAAGCGCGTTCGTAGCCGCGATTCTTCCGAAGTCGTACGCATCATTCACAATAGGTGTAAAAAAATCAGTGGTTGAAATTAAGCCACGCCCTTCTCCTAAATCATAAACGGCAGCGTCATCTTTGCTCTCATTTCCCACAATTAAACGCTCAGAGCTAAAACTCGGAACATCCGTCTGCAAAATGCTTTGCAATACCTGTGGCGCAATTTTACAACCACAACCGGCACCATGTGCAAACTCCGTTAATTTAATTTTCTCCATGCGTTAATTTTTTCCAATCAAAAACATCGTGTGATTCAAATTCAAATCGAATAATATTCTCTTGCCCTCTTTTTTGCAATCCTAAATCATACCATTTATCATAGTATCGCAATAGAATGCGGAAAGCTTCTTTTCTATTTCCTTCAGTTAAATAATTTAGTACGTTTTTCGTCTCTAGTCCTCCTAGTCGTTTTGCAATACGGTTCGTTGCTGCCATCAAATCATCAGTAGTTACGATTGCATAATCTTGCTCTAAATATTGCAAACGTTCTTCAAAAGGGATATCGACATAATAAACCTTAGCGGCCCGCATTTGATTCCAGAAATTGATAGGCACCTGCACATCACCGATACGCGCACTTTCATCTTCCACCCAAATTGCCTTATTCACAGAAACCTTGGCTAATGCCAACCCTAATAAATTCTCAAAAGCCTCTTGGGTAGGCTGTTCGCCGCTGGTCTTTCCAAAGGATGAGCCTTTATGATTGGCCAATCCTTCTAAATCGAGAACCTGTAAATTTTGAGTAGCTGCGTTTTTAAGGAACATGGTTTTACCAGCTCCTGTTCGTCCGCCCAAAATATTGATTTTATAGTGTGCATTTAATTGCTCGTTGATATAGCCTCTAAACGCTTTATATCCTCCATGTAATGTAAATACTTTGAAACCGTATAAATCGAGCAACCAGGCTACGCCAGCACTGCGCATGCCCCCACGCCAACAATGAACAAAGACAGAAGTTTGCTTCGGATCCATCGCTAATTCCTTCATCCATAGTTCCACTTGATCCACCATGCTACGCATTTTCGGTCCAAAGAAATCTAAGCCAATTTTAATGGCGTTTTCGCGCGATTGCTGTTTATAGGAAGTACCGACTACCTTTCGTTCTTCATCGTTAAAAAGTGGCAATGAATACGCGCCTGGCATATGCGCATGACGGTATTCGCTAGGTGAACGAACATCGATCAAGAAGCCTTCCTGACTCTTACGCAGAAACTCATTAATATTTAATCTTGTAATTGCCATTAGGGTACGGGGTCGTAGCCATGACCTCCCCAAGGGTGACAACGGCTGATTCTTTTAATACCTAGGATACTTCCTTTCCATGGTCCGTATTTTCGTATAGCCTCTGCGGTATAACGCGAACAGGTAGGCTGATAACGACAGGCCGGACCAATGAGTGGTGAAAGTCCCCACTGATAAAATTTAATGATTGCCAAAAACAGCCCGCTAATTAACTGGTTGATCCATTTCATCTGGTGGCGGTATTAATTGCGCGAAGATCCGCAGTATGTTTTTCTCCAAATTGGCGTAATTAGGCATTTGCATACCCAAGAACAAAAAACAACCTTGCATTCCTCGCTGCTGTGAAATTAAATAATCATTAAGACTGTGCTTGTGGACGCGAAACACCTCACGGAGCAGGCGCTTGATATAATTTCTATCGTGCGCACGTTTAAACTGTCGTTTGGAGACCGTAAACATAAACGCCGTAGGATTCGTAGCCGAGAAGGGTGCTTCGATAAAAACTAACTTCAAAGGCCCTTGGCGTACTGATTTTCCAGTCGCGAAAACGGCATCCATCTGCTTTCGAGAATGCAGACGTTCCAATTTAGACAAGCCATTGCGCTTAGAAATCATGCTACTAAAATACGGCCTTTATTTAGAACTTATCAGAATTATGTATCTTAGAAGTCGAAGAATAACATCATGTGCGGAATTACCGGCGTAATAGCCCATACAGACGGTACTAAACATTATCTCCAAGCGATTCATGCTGCGACTGCTGCTATGGATAAAAGAGGACCTGACCAAGCAGGTATTTTTACAGAAGGACCGCTGGCACTAGGCCATAAACGCCTTTCCATTATCGATACGAGTCATGCGGCACAACAGCCCTTTACAGATATTACAGGTAATTATACCTTGGTATTTAATGGAGAGATATATAATTACCAAACACTCAAAGAAAGTCTAATTGCAAAAGGATATTCCTTTGTCTCTAGCTCTGATACCGAAGTTTTGTTGTATCATCTCATTGAGTTTGGAGTAGAGCAAGGAATCACAACGGTGGATGGCGAATTTGCTTTTGCCTTCTTCAATAAACAAGCTGGGCAATTGTATGTGGTACGTGATCGATTTGGAATCAAGCCCCTATACTACTTTCAGCAAAAAGACATTTTCTGTTTTGCTTCTGAATTAAAAGCCTTAGTTCATTTTCCATTTAAGAAATCGATCGATAAAGCCGCTTTACAAGCCTATTTTCATCTCAATTATATCCCGTCTCCGTTAAGTATTTACGATGGCGTTAGAAAACTGATGCCCGGACATTGGATGAAAATCGACCTTAATGGAAACTCCGCTACGCAACGCTATTATGAAGTAAAGGCAGGCGAAAAAACCACTCAGACATTTAATGAGGCAAAGACTGAATTAAGAAATTTATTGGAAACGTCTGTTCAACGCAGAATGGTGGCCGATGTACCCTTAGGGACTTTCCTTAGTGGCGGTATCGACTCTTCCATTATCACAGCAATCGCTTCTCAGAACACCAAACATCTACAATCCTTTTCAATTGGTTTTGCCGACGAGCCATTATTCGATGAAACAGCCTATGCAAGGCTGATGGCGAATCAATTGAAAACAGAACATACCGTTTTCTCGCTCCGAAATGCAGATCTTTATGCGCATCTTTTTGATATGCTTGATTACTTGGATGAACCCTTTGCAGACTCCTCTGCTCTAGCGGTTTATATCCTGAGTAAAGAGACTAGAAAGCACGTTACAGTAGCACTTTCGGGTGACGGAGCCGATGAAATTTTTGCAGGCTATAATAAGCATGCCGCCGAGTTAAAGATTAGAGAGAAAAGTATCAGCAATGCGTTGTTATCCTATACGAGCTTCTTGCTTCCTTTTTTGCCGAAGTCGAGAAACAGTGCTTTCGGCAATAAATTCCGTCAGCTAGACAAATACGTGAACGGCCTAAAATGGAGTGCTCCAGAACGTTATTGGCAATGGGCAAGATGGGCCGGCCTGTCAGAAAAAGGATTATTGAAGAATGAATATACCGACGAAGTGCGCTATCAAGCTCTGAAAGAAGACTGTTTGAAAGCTTGTAATAATGAGTTCGACTCCGTGCTCCGAACAGACTTACGACTGGTATTAGAAAACGATATGCTCGTTAAAACAGATCGAATGAGTATGGCGAATTCATTAGAAATGCGCGTGCCATTTTTAGATCATGCAATTGTCGACTTTGCCTTCACTTTACCAACGGAATATAAAATCAACAAAGCACATCGTAAGCATATATTGAAAGAAGCCTTCGCGGATCAACTACCGCAAGAGCTGTTTAATAGAGGAAAGAAAGGCTTTGAAGTTCCTTTGCTACGCTGGTTTCAAGGCGAATTAAAATATTTGATTGAAGATGATTTGTTAAGTCGTGAACTCGTTGAACGACAAGGTATCTTTAATTATTCAATCATTGAAATGGTAAAAAACAAATTGTATTCTAACAGTCCAAACGACGCCGTAGAACAAATTTGGGCTTTACTCGTCTTTCAAATTTGGTGGAAGAAAAACCATCCATCTCTCGAACAAAATTAATTTTCAAACCCATTACAAGTAATAATCTGGAATCACTCATGGC
>JACCDW010967538.1_pt1 | contig 25217 bp, 20 predicted proteins | sample 7449781 | NCBI WGS metagenome assembly JACCDW01 (sample SAMN15323449, study PRJNA562643) | freshwater metagenome | isolation source: river surface water | place: USA:Blue River Watershed | collected 2017-08-18
CAGTTCCTTCTGGTGAGACTAACTGGATTGGTCAAGAGACTTATTTAAATAGAGATGAGGTATATAAAGCATTGCTAAATATATGGGTAGGTAAGCAATCCTTTGCTGATATGAAAGCGGCTTTAGAGTCTTATACTCAGTACAAACCTGCTTACAGAAATGTACTAAACTTTATTAATACTTTAGATGGGCAAAAACAAGCAATGCTTTACTCTGCATTTGCTTTGAACTATAACAAGTTCTTATTGTTCAAAAAAGAAACTACTAAAGCAGGTACTACAGTATCTATCATTAACCCTAACCTTAAGACTATATCAAAAGAGTTTACAGGTAAGTGGAGAACTCAGTCTACAGAACAAGATATTCCTAGTGATCGTGCTCTTTATAAGATGAATGATCAAGGAGTAATTGAAATCAAACCTAATAAATTAGAAGAGATTAATCGTGCTGTAGACAAAATTGAGAAGTTTTTAAAAGATAGAACTAATGCTGATACACTAGTACAAACTTCAGGAGTTCATGAGATTGTAAGAGAGTTAGGAAACTTACTATGGGAAATGTCAATCAATATTGGAGATAATGTCCGTATTGAAGACACCTATGCTAATCTTCAAAAGTATATTAATACTGGAGATAATATCCTAAGTGGTAAGAAATATATTAAAGCTAATGGCCGTCTGTTGTTTTTAGATCTTTATAATAAGGCTAAAGCAATGTCTGTTAGTTTAAATAATAAGAACAAAACTGTAGACATTTACAAAAATAACAGAGGAGATATTGAGTATATCGCTCGTATCCTTCCTTACTTTATTAACCAAGTAGGTGATACATTCATTAGTGGATCAGGTAAATCTATTTATCCTGCAAACCAAGAGACTCAAATGGACCAAATTGTAAATACAATTAAAGGTCTAGGTAATAAATCAGAAATGATGGAAATGTATCTAGGAGATAGTTTTATCTCTGGATACAATGACGTTAACTTAATGAGCTTTTTATTCCGTCACTTTGGTAATGAAGAGTTCTTATCAACATTTGCAGTAGAAACTTTAGATACTGTAAAGGATGATAAAAGGATTGAAGCACAAGACTATGAAGATTTTTCTAAATTAGACTCTGTTGCTACTCGTCTTAATGCATTTATTAACGCTGGTAATAAAAAGTTCTTTAGAACTTCAATGACTCTTGGATCAAGAGGTACAATGAAGATGGTTACAATGCCACGTATTGGTAATGTACAACATTATGGAATAGATACCACTATTGCTAAAGAGGTTAAGAAACAAATTATTCAAGACTTTATTAGGATTAATGAATCTAATAAGTTTATTGACAAAGTAATTACAGACAATGCAGACATACCAATGGAGCAAAGAGACTACTCTATGCTTATTGAAGGTACTGATTACAGGTTAGAAAAAGGTGAGCAACCTACTAATGCTAACATTGCAAAAGCTATTGCAAATAAAACAGGAAGAGAATTTGATTCAGCATTTATGCAGTTTACTGCTTTAAATGAACAAGGAGAACAAATTGTTACTGATGAGCAGATTGTTAGTGATGCTAATGTAAAAGAAAAGAATATTTCTGAGTTCATAGAAGATTACATTAAAAACCCAATATCTCTATCTCCTGAAATCAAAACAATAATTGATGAGAGATTAGAGTCAATGACTAAAGATGTTTTAAAGTATTTTGAAACTCAGGCTACAGAACTATACAAAACCTTATCTGCTAATGGAAAGTTAGCAGAACTAGATAATATAAATGCTAAGTCTTTATTTGGTGGAACTAAAGAAGCCATTAAAGATTTTGTAATTAATGATGCATTAGCTAGAAATGAATTAACCAAGTTATTCCGTGGTAGAAGAACTATGACTAAAGATGTTGTAGACTTTTATAAGCGTATGGAATTGTTAGGTACCCCTAAAACCAAAATGGCTGAAAAGGGTACAGTAGGTAGAGTTAGTTGGATGTCTGAAGATTACGGAGTTCCTAAAACTTTGAGAGAGGCTACTATTCAAGATATTAAATTAGACTTGACTAGAGAGATTCGAGATGAGAAAGGTAACATAATTAAAGAAAGTCAAACAACTCGTGTTAATGCAGAAGCTGCTAAAATGCAAGAAGGATTAGAAAAGATATTCTTAGCAGAAGCAGAGGAAGCAAATGCACAATTCATGTTAGATCCTACAGTTACTACTAATGATAAAAATGCAAGGATTGCTGAATATACTGCTGCTGCTAAACAACAAGCGGAAAGGATTGCTAAAGAATATAAAGCAGGAAATGTAGATGGTACAGATGCATTGGCTCACATTACTTTAGATGCTTATAGATTCATGCGTCAAGGTTTAGGATTGTGGAGTAGAGAAGAAGAAGAAGCTTTTAAAGTATATAAAGATTCACCTGCAGGACAAAAAGTATTTGCTTATCAAGAGGGATTTGTCCCTAAAGGATTTAAAGCAGGAGATAGAGTTATTATTCTTCCAATGAAGCCTTTCTACGGAGGATTAAAAAATGAGAATGGTAGAGTAATGACTATCATTCATAAAAACTCTTACCAAGTATTATTAGAAGAATATACTAAAGACTACCCAGTATTAGAAGATTTAAGAAGTACTATGGAAGCCCGTGGTATTCATATTGTCAATACTGTATCTGCTAAAAAAGCTGCTAAGTTAGGAATTCATGTAGTTACTGGTACTCCTGGTGAGTTTAATAACATGGCCACTCAAGAGATTCTTAGTAGTGGATTAGGATTCCCTCAGTTTATTCCTTCAATGAAAGAAGAGAAGAAACAATTAATCAATAAGCAGTTAAAGAAAAACATTATCGCTGACTTAAACATGTCAGGAACTTATGTTTATAATGCTGGATTAGGTTATGCACAAGCTACTACTGGAGCAGATCTTAAAGATAACTTTGAAAGAGCTATTGAAGAAAAACTTAGAAGAGCAGTAGCAGAAATTGATAATGAGTTAGGATTTGATGAACTTGCAGAAGCAGAAAATAGTAGAGATCCTCTAAGAATTCAACAAGCTAAAAACAATGTAGTTAATATTGTTAGAGATCTTTTAAGAAAAGATGCTATTAAAAAACAGTTATCTAGTAACTATATAAACATATTAGATGTAGAACAAACTGTAGATGGTACTTTAAGATTTAAAACTCCTTTAGATCTTCCTGTATATGCTAAGAAGTATGAGTCTATTCTTTTGTCTATCTTCCAAAATAGAGCATACAATCAAAAACTTCCTGGATACGAAGCTGTACAGGTAGCACAAATTGGAGGACATGAAATAGATAATGAACTTAAATTTTTGTCTATAGAAAATGATCCTATTACAGGACAAAGAGTAGTACATGCTGAATGTGCTATTAGAGAAGACTTAGCACGTAGATTTGGAATTAAACCTGGACAAAGTTTAGATTCTGTTCCAGAAGAACTTAGAAGATTGCTAGGTTATCGTATTCCTAACCAGGGTAAATCATCAACTATCATTTTAAAGATAGCTAAGATTCTTCCTGATCACTATGCAAAAGCAATTGTAGTTCCTGGACAAATTACCAAGTTGATGGGATCTGACTTTGACGTCGATAAAATGAATTTGTTATTCCCTGAAATAACTACAGATGAAAATGGTAATCTTGTTAAAGTTCGTGTAGATTATAATAAACTTAATGCTACTAAAAACTTTGAATCTCTTTCAGAGCAAGAATTAAATAACGTACTATACGATAGTATGGAAGCTGTTATGTCTAGCAAATATCATGTTAGAGAAACAATGGCTCCATTAGATACTGAGTATTCTAAAGTAGAACAAACACGTATTCGTGAAGCTATTCCAGAATATGGTAAACCTTTAGATTGGAATTCACCAATGACTGAGTCAGAAATTACTGAACGTAATATTAATGCTTCTAAGTTGATTGGTAAATACGCTAATATATTGTCTGGAAGAAACGTAGCAATGTACGGCCAGTTAGAAGCTGTTCCAGAATTTGCTATTAAGATTGATGGTCAAGTGTTTACTGATTATGTAGCGGATGGTAAAACTGCTTCTGATAAAATCTCTGACTCTGTAGATGCTTCTAAAGAACCTGTACAAAAAGAATTGAATGATAATCCTGTTACAGCTAACGTAGCTAGTTGGTTTATCGCTCATTTTCCAGATCCTAGTAGAAGACTATTACATAACTTCTTAAATCAACCTATCATTAGAGATTTAGTAGATGAGATTACTACTAGACATAAAGGTGATTTGAGGAAAATGAATAAAGCTTATAGAGATGTTTATAAAAGATACAGTAAAGATCCTAAATACAAACCTCTTAAGCATCAGAATATTATTACTAAGAACATGTCTTCTGAAGAGTTAGAAAATCTTAGTAGAGAACAAAGAGATCCTAAGCAGCAGATTATTTTCTTAAATAACTTTTATAAGTTTTACAAAGGTGGTGCTTACTTATCTGAACTATATAAGCAATTAACTCCTGATACTTTAACCAGTATTAATCGTGTTGGAGACTTACAAGCTTTTAAAGATAAAGTAAACAAGTTCAATGCTTATTCTGAAAATGGAGTATTAGAAAAGCCTGCTATTGTATCTAAAGGAATGGAAGGAGTAAATCCTATATCACAGTTTACTTCTGAGAATTCAGTTTACCGTACTACTAAAGCTTATCATGAGTTTATAGATAGCACAATGTCTAAAATATCTAAAGTATTTGGATTGCGTTTATCTATGGCTTCTCAAGTATTTAAAGAAGGGATTAAAAATAATACTGGAAATACTACTCTAACTCCAGAGATGCATGATGCTGTAGATAATAGCATTATATTCTCTGCCTTACTTCGTGAAGGATCTCCAATTAGAGACATGTTTTCTGGAGCTAATATTAGAAGATTGTATACAAATAAAGATACCAATCTTGCTAAAAGACTTAGAGATTTAAAAGCTAAAAACCCGTTGTTACTTAATAACAGAATTATTACAGCTTTTGAAACTGAATTAGATCCAGAACTTGGTATTACATTCTTAAAGTTTGAAGGAGCATTTGGATTAGAACCAAACCTAAAAAATAAATTTGAAAAAGATTTTGCTAATCTTATATACAACCCACAGCAATATGCTACTACTCCAGAAGATGTAGCTGCTATTAAAGAATTTGGTGAGGATTTGATTGCCAATAACTTTATCAGATACGGATTTGGATCTAAGTATGGGTCATACTTTGACATCATTCCTATGCAATACTTTAGAACTCCTATAAAAATGGAGGATAAAACTCAAAGTATTTCTGAATATTTGCATGACCAAAAGACTGCTATGATGGTACCTAGTTACTTTAATAGTGAAGACATGTTAGACTTTATGCAAATGTTTGGAGGGCTAGTTATTAAAGGAAGTCCTTTGTTAAATCCTATCAATACTAATGATGAAACACTAGGAAATGAAGTAGTAATTTATAAAACATCTACATTTGCCAAAGTTAGAAATAGCGAAGAAACAGAAACTGGCTTATATTTGTATAGTCACGATATCATGGTAGGAGAAGAACAAAAAGCAGTATATGTAGCATTAGATAAAACATACCATAAAAATAGTTTGTATGGTATTCATAAAGATGCTAGTACTCCTGGATATAGAGAACGTCGTCAAAACATGATAGAAGCTGCAACTGCATTAAGTTCTTTTGATCAGCAAACAGCTAGAGAGACTAAAGAAGTAAACAGAAAAATTTGTACAATATTATGAGCAATTGTAGCATAGTAGGGATAAATGGTAATAATGAACCCTCTAAAAATCCAAGATTAACAGCAGTAATCAACTCTGTTGACTCTGCAATCTTTGGAAATGTAAATGAGGCATATAATAGATTAGGATTTGTTCCGTCTGTTACAACTGATAATATAACAAAAGATGTTATAAAGAAATCATTAGTTGAAGCAAGTATTGCTAGTATAAATAATTTCAACCAAATTATTGTACCAGCAAACCAATATGCTATTCAAAGTTTAGAAGCTTTAGAAAGTCTTAATACTATTTTACGAAACAACTACGGAATATCTGTTCCTGTATTCACAGTAAAACAATCTAGTAGATACGCTCCTGGACGAGCTCCAATGGATAACCCTAATATAGGATTTGCAAAAGTTGGGGGGAATACTGTAATAGTAAACTCTTCAAATCTTTATGAGGTTAATGTAAATGATGAAGTTCTAAATCAACTTAATGATGGATTTTATAGAACTGCTGAAGCATTTGCTAACCAGGTAGGAGAAGAGTACAACAGAGACATGGATATGCAATGGCAGGAGTTTGAAGATTTAAAAAGAGAGTTAGAAGAATCTGAAGATGGAGAAGTAGATGATTCTTTGCTTACATTTTCAGAAGGAGTTAAAATAGATTCTGTTAAAGATCAAATTATTTCTTTGCAAAAAGCATTCTTAGCTGCTGGTATTACTGTAAGAGTTGAGATTGACCCTGAACTTACTAGCAAAGGAAGAGTTGTAACTAATCCAGATGGTACTACTGTAGTTAAACTTAATCCTAATAAACTTTCTGAAGATACGCATATACACGAATTTAGCCATATACTTGTAGATTTATTAGGAGTAGATAATCCAGTAGTTCAACAGGCTATTCAACAATTACGTGGTACAAACTTAGAAGCTAAAGTTAAAGAGAAATACCCACATTTAACTGGAGAAAAGTTAGATAAAGAAATTGTAGTAACTGCTATTGGATTAGCTGGTGCTAAAATTAATAGAAATCAACCTAATCTTTTCCAAAGAATATTTAATAAGATAGCTAGAGCATTACGTTCTGTATTTAATATTAAAGAAGATGCAGTTGAAAGATTAGCTAGTCAATTGCTAGCAGGTAGATTAGATAGATCTCAATTCAAAGGAAGACTATCTTACTATGAGCAAAATAGTATTGATTTATCTGGACAGCAAAAGCGATTTGAAGATACAGTTCAACAAGTTCGTATTGCTGTAGAGGATGCACTATTAAAAGCTCAAAGAGTTAGTGAAGAAAACCAAAATGAGCAAGAGATTAATACTCTAAAACTTCTTAAGAAGAAATTAGAAAATGTTGAAAAAGTAGAAAATTTAATAGACTTTGTAAACTATGCATCTCGTTTAGCTAATAAAGCTGAAGATATATTTGAGAACATTGCTACTGAGTTTAAAGAAGGATCTACATCTCCAGAAGAGAGATTAAATATGATACATAAGTTATACAACGTAAGTACTTATTTAAATAATTTCTTTGCTGGTGATAACAGTTTGATGGATCAGATTCAACTATTGATTACAAAAGATCTTAGAAAGATTGATAGAAGTATTAGTACTGATCCTGCAGTAATTGCTCAGAATGCTCAAAGAAAAGGAGAGTTAGATGTTATTAGTGCTAAATTAAAAGGTGCTATTGACCAAATGAAATCTGTACAAGCAGATTATTATGATACAGGTATACCAATGATGGTAGATTTGTTGTTAGAATATAACTCCCCAGAAATTAATAATAATATTCAAATCTTAATTGATAATAATGAGAAGTTTGGAAGAACTGTAGGATTACAAAAAGATGAACAATATCAAAAGTTAACAAAAGAGTATAAAGAAGCATTAAAAGAGAATAAAGGAAATAAAGAAGTTACTGATGCAATAGAAGCTAAGTACAAAAGTGAACTTACTAAACTTGCTAACTCTCAACTAGAAAATAGAAAGATTGGAAGACAAACTTTGATTAATGAACTTAGAGAAGTTGCTCAAGATAAATCTGCATTTAGTTACTGGCTTGATCCATTTGTATACTCATCTCAACCTGCTTTGCAGTTATTTGCAACATTTGTAAAAGATAGTTTATATAAAGCATCTGATGATACTAGAGAATTAATCTATCGATTAGCTCCTGCTTATAGAAAGTTTGCAGAATTTAAAGGAGCAGATATCAACCCTAATAAGTTTAACGAAGACATTCAAGAAGTATATGCTTATAGATTACGTCAAGAAGATGGATCTTATAAAAATGTAAGAATGTTAAGTTTTGTACAGCCTTTTGATGTTAATAAGTATAACCTTGAACAGGCTAAGATGTACAAAGAGGCTGAAGAGAAGTTTAAAAAGCCTGGTAAAGACGCTACTGATCAAGAAAGAAAAGATTGGGAGAAGAGTCCTGAACGTAAACAATACTATTCATTTATTAATAAATGGCATTCAGATAATACACAACCTTCTCCAGATGCAATGCAAAGAAAAGCTTTACTTGAAAGAAAGTTAAGTGCTGCTAATGCTAAATTAAAAACTGCTACTTTAAATAATAACGCAGATGCTATTGCTGTAGCTACTGCAGATGTTACTACATATAAAGCAGCATTGGAAAACATTTGGGATGACTTTAATAAATCATTTAGAGGTACAGCTGTTATGCCTAACTCTAAATATGTTAATCCCAAATATGAAGCTTTAAAAAATAACGCTCCAGCGTTTGAGTATTATAATGCGCTATTAGAAGAATACAAGAGATCTCAGAAAATGATCAACTATAACGGGATGACATTAAATTCCTGGGATACATTCTCTTACATAGTTCCTTCTATTAGATCTAGTGGATTAGACAAAGTACAAAAAGACGGAGCATTTAGTGCAGCAAAAGATTTTACTAAAGATACATTTACTTTTCTAGAAACTGATACTGCTTATGGAGATGCTATTAATGCTAATGAAGAATTTAGAAACAAAACAGTTCCTATTTTCTTTACAGGTGCATTAGATGAAAAATTTGTAACTAGAGATCTTGGAAGTTCTATTGTACAGTTTGGAGCTATGGCTAATATGTTTAATCGTAAAAGCCAAATTCAAGGAGCAGTTATCTTAATGGCTGATATTATAGAAAACCAAGAAGTATTATCAACAGCTGCTAATAATATTCCAATTGTAAATAAGTTAGCTTCTAGATTAGGATTTACTAGATATAAGAAAAAGATTGAGGAATCTAACCACTCTAAACATTTGAAGGCATTTATAGAAATGAACTTCTTTGGAGAGAAAGAAATTAAAGCTGACTTTGATTTTGCAGGGAAGAATTTCTCACTAAATAAAATGTCTGCACAGTTAGCATCTTATACAGCTATGGCTAACTTATCTTTCAATGCTTTGCAAGCAGTTAACCAAGGAGTTATTGATAATATTCGTTTACGAGAAGAAGCAGTAGCTAGAGAATTTTTTACTAGCAAAGATTATTTCTGGGCTAAGAAAGAATACTTAGGAGGAAAAGCATTGCAATCTATTGGAGATATGGGAGCTTTTGCACCTACTAGTAAGATAGTTCAAGCTGCTCAATTGTTTGATGCATTTGGGAACTATGAAGGATCACAAATGACTCAAAAAACTGGAGCAAGAGCTTTGAAAGCTGTATCCTTAGATGGTATGTTTATTCTTCAGCATGGGTTTGAACATGAATCTGCTATGACTAGAATGCTAGCAATCTTTAAATCTTATGAAGGTAAACTTTTAGATAAAGATCGTAAACCTATTTTAAATGAAGATGGTAAACCAGCTAATATTTATGATATTATTGTAGATAATGGTAAAGGTGTTTATCAACTTCGTAATGATGTGTTTATTGAAGGGGAAATAAAAGACGGTAAAGCAGAACTTGTACCATTCAATAAGATGCAAGTGATGAATAAAATCTCATCTCTTACTAAAAAGACTAACCAGATTAAAACTGAGACAGATAAAGTTACTCTTCAACGTCACTGGATGGGAAGATTAGTAATGCTGTTTAGAAATTACTTTGTCCCATCTTTGCGTAGACACTATGGACATGCAGCTAACTTTGGAGTACATACTGATTTAGAATCTGGTATGTTATCTGAAGGAACATTAGTTACATTAGGAAGATTTATTAAAGAATCATTTCAAAATAAATCTATTACAGGTACTTGGAATCAATTATCTCCAATGGAGAAAGCTAATATGAAGCGTTTACGTGGTACAGGATTTTATTTTGGAATAGCTTCTATGTTAATAGCATCTTTAACAGCTGCTATGGAAGATGATGATGAGGAAAAAACATACATTAATATGTTTTTAATGTATCAATCTTTAAGAGCACAATCTGAATTAACTCAGTTTATTAAGATAAATGAATTCCTTAAACTTAGTACATCTCCTACAGCTAGTGTAAGACCTGCAGAAAATTTATCAAAACTATTAAGTCAAATTCCAGACGAACTTAACTATATAATTAATAATGATAGAGAAGGTGTATTTTACGAAAGAAGAACTGGTATCCATCAAAAAGGAGATAGAAAGTTTGTAGCTTACCTTGAAAAAATGCTTCCTATATTACAGGGTGTTCAGAAGTCTCAAACTCCTGAAGAAGCAAGTAAGTGGTTCAATTTAGATTAAAATCGACTTGAAAAAGGGGGACATCGTCCCCCATTCTTTTTAATTTTCTTTTAACGCTATTTTCAATAGAATTAAATACCCAATCAAATCAGAGACCGTATCCTCTGTCTGATCAGTAATTCCTTTATTAGCAATTCTCTTAAGTTTATCATCAATACGAATCTTAATAGCTTCTACAGCATTTAACTTACTGAATATATTGCTAGGAGATAAAGCTGAATCTCCATACGCTGCATTCTTAGCAAGTAATAGAGAGGTGATTTCTGCCATCACCCCTCTAATTTGCTGTTCTCTTTTGTTAATATAAGGTTCTGGTATAAAATTCTGTGAATGAATTGTGTCTGTCATCGTTTAATAATTTTTAATTCGTAATACTCAGGATTAAATATTTCAGTTTCCATATTCGGTTTATCATGCAATTCAGCGTCATCATCTAAAATGATGTCAAGCTGTTCTTCTAGCTCTTGTTTAAGAGAAGGAGATTTAAATAAAACCTTAGCCATTGCATCATCCATTGTTGTTCCGTGAAAGGAAACAATCTTTAGCTTATAAAAGTCAGACATCTGAGAATATTTACCTTCTTTAAAAGCTAGATATGAATTTTCCATTTCCTCTGTAAGATCGAATACGAACATTACATGGTAAGGATCTGGATCAAATCGTCTTCTAAAAGATCTAAATGATTCTAATGCTTTCTCAAATTTACCAAAGAGCACATCTCCTGAAAATCTAAACAACAAAGCTATGCAATTATCATCATACGGAGTACCAACAAATGCATTAATTAAATTCTTATCCCATAGAAATAATTCTCTGCTACCTCCTAATAAAGGAAGAACAAAATAACTTGAACGAGTTCTATTAGCATATAAAAGATCATAGCAAAGTATCTGCTTATCTTTTATTTGAGGGATAATATGATTTACTTTAAATGCATAACGTGGTTTAGGTCTAAGTATCATTCCAATCTTGTAACAATAATCATTACAAGTTAAAGATACAATATCACCTTCTTCGTTATACTCTGGACGATAATCGGTTAAGTTGCCTGTTAATCTGACTACTCGTGGATTAACTACTGTTTGTATGAGATTAGTCCCACAATCCTGTATCATCTTGAAATTGATTAAAAGTTAAACATTCTAATGGAGGTAATTCTACTCCCACTTCTCGCATGACATCTTGCTTTGTTTTAAGTAAGTACACAAGTCTAAAGTTAACGTAAAAGTTAACTATACCTTCAATCATTCCATACTTTTCTACATACTTCTTCAATGCAAATGCTTCATACTCTTTAGTACGTTCTTTTAACCAATTCTCTGCAGTTTTCACTCCCACGCCTTGAATACCTTGAATATTATCTGTGCTATCTCCCATCAATACTTGTTTCCATAAGAATAAATTAGCTTCTTCTGGAGACGTATGAAGGAATTCAGCCTTCTGATAATTATAATGCATTCCTACACACTGCTGTAATACATCTTTATCTGGTGAACAAATAATAGTTTTACGAGTATCAGTATACGAATAATAACTAACTAAATCATCAGCCTCAAAACCTTTAACCCCATAGAATTTCCACTTCTGTTTTAGATGCGCTAATAACGCATAGAAATTAATAGGTTTAGGTCTTGATTTCCTGTTCCCTTTATAGTCGTCATAGACTTGATAACGAAAACAGTTAGGTTCAGTTAAAAATCCCACATAGATGGAAGTGTTGCATTGATTAAGGATATGTTCTATCCTTGAATCAATTCCTGCAACAGCTTCCTCTAGTGTAGGCTTATCCATTTCGTAATATAATAGACTATCTCCATCAATCAAACACACGTAGCCATCTCTCGGTAATCTCTCTACACTGTCTATCATAACTATTACAAATTACTAATTCTTGAAGCTTCTTCAGTAATCTCCAAAGCTTCTTGCATTTTTAACTTAACTGCTTCCTCCATCATTTGCTTCCATTCTTCATCAGTTTTAGCTGCATAAGTAGATGAATGATAAATAGAACCATTAACTCCTGCTAAACTAGAATGAACAAAGTATTGAATACAACGAATAGCTCCAGTAGAATCATCTGGAACTGCACCAATATGCATTGGATCTACGAATATATTGTGTATTTCTCCAGAAATTCTATTGATATACTCAAGACCACCAAAATGCAAACCAGGTACACAAGACTGATGATCATCTGTATTAACTTGATCCCAGCTATCTAAACGATGTGTACAACCAACTTTGATAAAGTGACCAGGTTTAGAAAAACCATTAGGCCCTTCACACCAGAAAGCATCTCCGCCTGTACCCATAATAGCAGGTTCAAATAAACGATCTTCAACAATTTCTGGGAGTCCTTCAGATTCGATCTCTCCAGTATCTACATTGAATGTACGCTTATAACGATCTACCATTTCTCCAGTTTCAGCATCAAACTTATGCATTACTTCAGAAGATACTTTGTAACCATTTAAAAGTCCTTCTTTAGTAATCTTCATTTGATACATAGTAGCTCTTTTAGTTGCTACTTCTTCACTGAAACCATGCTCCTCCATAAGTTGTTTCATAAGTACAGGGTGAACATACTTAAGATTGATGAAGTTAAAGAAACGCTCAGAGAATTCTTCTCCACGGCCTGTCTTCATCTTCTTATGAAGAATAGGGTTACGCAACCATCTAGTCCACATCTTAACTAATGGCATAAAATCTAATCCTTTGTCAATAGATTCGTGGATACGCTCCACCAATGCTTCAGGCATAGGAACATTAGAAATTACTTCTTTAGTTTTCAAGTAGAACTTTCCAGTTCTTTCATCCAAATAAATGTGTTCACACTTAGTTTGAATGTACTCATTTACATCAACTACTGTTAACATGTCAAAAGCTTCTAAACATGCAGTATATTCAGCCATTGTCATAGCTTCATCTGCAGCAGTTTGAAGTTCTGTCATCTTCTTGTACAGATCCTCAGAGAATTTTACACTGAAGTTTTTCTCTCCATAAGATCCTACAAGGTTTCCGTCGATTACATTAATGCTAATCATAATTTAAATTAAATTTATTGTTTAAAGATACAAAATTAAACGGTTGGAATTTCAATATCAAAAGAATACCGTTCATTAATTCTTTTGATTGCGTCTTTTGGAATTTCGATATCAAACTTCTGTCTCCAGTTAAGATAACTATAGATTTCTTTAGCAGAATCTGTAGAAAGAGTATCATCTATATATTGAAGAATATGCTCAACTTCTGATTTAAAGTTATTGATATAGTTTAAAAGCTCTACAATATCTTTATCATAAACCAAAGCATCTCCAATATCGCTAAGAACAAATAATTCTTTAGAAGTTTGCTCAATTAACTCTACTGAATCTGATGTAGCAATGTCTTGCATTACACTTAACTTAGCCAAATCATCTACAATATCATCAAAGCCTTTCTCCATAGATGTTGAAGTATTATATGCTTTAGAGATAAGATCATAAATAGTTTTAAACCAAGGATCAATACTTCTAATATAACCGAAATAATTGTATGTATAACTAGGTTCTATTAATCCTAATGTTCTAAGTTTCCTAAGTGTAAAGTTTAACATGTTTACAGGATGAGTTGTATACATAGTTTTCTCAGAATCATTAATATCTACAGCATCTCTAAAGAATTGAGAGATAGGTTTAAAGTTACTGAACTTACTAATAATCCGTACATTATTAGCACTAACTTTTAAGAACTGAGGAGCTTTATCATTAACATAAGATGTATTTACTAACCATTTATTATGATGATATCCTTCAGTAAATCTAGTAGGAGAACATCCCCAAAAGAATACACGATCTGTTGATGAATCACCTTTAGGAGGAGAACCATGATTATATCCACATACTTGTACAAGACTAGGCATAAAATTATTACTTAACCAAGCTGCTTGTTTGATTAATTCACCATCTTCATCCGTTCCATAATAGATAGTTCCTTGTAAATCTTTAAGCTCACTAAGTTTTGGTTCTACTTTATCCCATACTAAAGATGTATAATTTTGACGATGATAAGTTCTTTCAGCTGGTCTAACAGTAAATGCTACTATCTGCTCGTTAAGTTTACGCAGTTCCTCACGAGTTAAACTAGATTCATTCTCTGCATTGTAGACAACATCTTCTTTCTTCTTCCAGTTTGCTTCAAACTCATCAGGAACAATAACATCTTCATAAGTTCTAAATAGACTAGAAGCTTTGATTAAAGTAATTAATCTATCAGCACTTACTTTACGCTTGTCATATTCCTTTTGGTATTGATCAGCATCATCGTCAGTTACTGCATCTTCTACTTTATCTAAAAGATATTGCAAATCCTTTCGATAAATAGAGATAAACTTACCATCATGCTTCTCCATCAAATAGAAATCTTTAAGTCTAGAACTTGTGTTCTCTTCTTTAAAGTAAATTCTATCTAAGTCAAACTGTTCCCATTCATTAATACTTTCTGATTTAGTATGAATAACTTTATCTTTTACATAAGATGTATGTTCTTTCACACTAACACCTAGAAATACAGATGATAAAGGGCCCCATTTAATTGATGGGTTTGGAGCATACTTAGGTTTAATCTCTGACCTATCAATGATTCTAGATAATGCAGATATAACTGGATCACTATTAATTTTAGTGTTCAAAATATTTCTACATGTATCTATCCACTTCAAGAAGTCATCCTCTTTCAATTCCGCTTGGATCAAGTTAGCAGCCTCTTCAGCAGCTTTAACGATTAACTTTTGAACAAACTCTTTGGTATGATCATTCCAAATAACTTTCTCACGGCTTGGGGTAACTTCTACACCGTCCTGTATAACTACCTCATTGCCTTCCTCATCTTTATAGACCTGTCTGATAGGACATTTCAATCCTACAGCTCCATAAAGTTGTTCCATCTCTAGCTCTCTAAAATCTACATAACCATAGTTAATACCTGTAGCAGATCCTTGATCTTTTACAATGATAATGTGTGGCTTATTGTAGTAGTAAGAGTTAGATACGATTAGATTATCAGAGTTATAAATGACTCTTGTTTTAAAGTCAACCTCTCTAATAGTCTTATCTTCATATTGGATAAAGAATTTAACATTAGAAAGATAAGTTAGCTGTTCTTCTACAGCATCTTCAAATCTTTGTCTGTTAAACTTCTTAACTCCAAACTTAACTTTGGTATTGTTTAACTCTGAAGTCTCTTCATAATACACAACACTGCCATCACTTAGCGTAATTGTTGGGTTTAGTTCTCCTTTAGAATTAAACTTTGGTATAACAAAGTCAGTTTTGTAATTATAACAGTTAGCTTTGAATCGCTTACCGTTATAGACAGTTTCAATAGTGTAGAAATCTACTCCAGTAGATAATGCAACTTTAGCACCTAAACCAAAGGCACCAAAGTTCTGAGAAGTATTACGTTTAGTTGAATAACCTAACTCTAAAATACCTTCTAATCTACGTTGGCCGATACCTACACCATAGTCTTGAATAACAAACTCATCACAAAATCCTACTCCTTCGTTTTGCACATAAGTAACAATAATCTCGTTATTTGTCTTGTCTAATTTTTCCAAATTATAATAACTATGATCAAAGTTACTGTCTTCGTATTGCTCACCATGTCTCTCTATATAATAGTCTTCGACTTTAGATTGACCAGTTAGAATACTAATAGCAATTTCTTTCTCTCTTTGTGCATCGCAAGCATTAGTAACCAATTCTCTAACACTAGACGGAATAGGATTAGAATATTGAGTTGCTTGTAAGATGTCGAATACTAATTTTTCAGCGCCAGCATTAATGCGCTTTTTAATACCAGTATCACTACCGATATGGTCGTTTCCGATTACTTTAATACTCATTTTGATAAAATTGTTTTGAATTTTTCTCTGAACTTATTAGCGAGTGCTAAATGATCAGGTGAGACTTGATTATCATCTACTTTAAATACTCTGTAAGGTACATATTCTCCAGTGATATGATCTGTATAGATCTTATCATGAGTTAATCTAGATGAAATCCAATTAGCAGGATTATCAGAAATCCTACCCAGCCATATATACCTAAAAATTTCTGGGGTATACTGTACAGTTAACCCATAAGTTAGTAAATTATTAATAGATAAAATAACCAAATCCCCAGGTTTTGGGGTTGTCATTTTTTTAAGATTTTAAACGCTCTATAATAGAGAGCACTTGTTTTTGATTTCTTGGCATGAATAGCATTGGAGGAACATCATGCGTTTGCATTAGCATAAACTTAAACATTTTCCAGACGTTAGGGAATCGCTCGTTAGCAAATCCTTTACACTCAATAATCCATTCAATATCTCCATTTTCATTGTACTTTACAAAGTCTGGAGTATATGTAATAGCTCTTATTGTACTGGAATCTTTAACAACTAAGTCATCAGCTTTGCCTCTGTTCTCATGTGTCTCTCCTTCATAAGTAAATCCAGGAAGTATAGTAAAACTTTTAGGCTCGTACATTCCTCCAAGATTATTCTCTTTGAGTTTCTTGTACGTGAATACCTCTAGCATAGAATCAAATTCTATCCCATCAACTGTTTTCTTAATAGCGTTGATTTTCTTTACTCCTCGTTTGGGACTAGTTTTTCGTACAGTTTTGCGTCCATACTTTGGATTTCCTTTAGCCATTCTTGTTCTAATTGTTTTGCTTTTGTTTCTGACCCAACATCTAATTGTGTACCAGTTCCCAAATTTGCGAATAAATTCGCACACTTCTGCAAAATTGCATCAACTTTTTCTTTATTCTCCATAAGGCAATTGTAGTTTTAGTACTCTTAATGCAGTTTCTTTACCTTTAGACTTGATAAGATCAGAGATATCCTTTGCTTCATAATGTGAAGGGATAATAATATTTTGAAGGTTATAGACTTCACATATTTTATTAGCCATTGTTTGGCCTGGGTTAGTTTCTGATTCATAATCATTATCATATAAAATTACTACATTATAGAACATCAATCTTAACTTCTTGATTAACTCTGGACTAGGCATTATCATTTCACTCTGCAGAGCTATTGCATAGTAACCAAGCTCATAAAGACACATAACATCTTTAAGAGATTTAGTTAAAATCAATAACTGTTCTTCTTTAACTCCCTGTAATCCTTGTATCCCTTGAATGCACTTACTATCTGTGTTACTAATCCACTTATTCTCTTTTTTAAGTGGGCTATATAGTTTATACTTACCGTTAAGGTTATAAGCATAAGTGATAGTATCACAAGTAAAACGTGCGTCATTAATCCAAAAGTGTGAAATTGGTTCTACTGCAAATTTAGTCAAAGTAGCTATTCTAATTCCAAAGGAATTCCAATAGTTTTGATCTTCAACAGTCCACTTTCTTGACTTTTTCTTGATAGTAGTTGTCTGCTTTTCTTTAAATGCTTGACTATCAAATCCATACGTAGTTGCTACACTCTTTTTGTACGGGTCTTTACTAGATAAATTTAAACCAAAGTCAACGTCAACTACCCTCAATGCTTCAACAAAAGTCAGATTATACTTTGCCTGTATGTAACTAAAACAGTCATGAGATTCCCCTGTTCCAAAATCTTTATACAATAATTTCTTATTCCAATAGATAATAGAACAAGTTGGACTCTTATCCTTACGCAATTCGCTACAAAACTTGTCACCAATATTCTTAAAATTGTGACAATAATGCCTAAAGATATCATACTCTGTGATCTTCTCTAATATAACGCTTGTATGTAAATAATCCTCACTGCTTCTTACTTCTATCATGCATACAAAAGTATAAAAATGAATAAGGAGGAAGATGTAATCTCCCCCCTTACCATTTAATTAAACATTAGATTAGTTTTCCCACAAGTCACCATCATCAGATGATGCCATTGCTGCAGATGTATCAGCATCTTCATCAGCTACTAACAATGAAGGTGCATAAACTTGTAGTTTAAGATCCTTATTGTACTCAGCATTGAAGTTGCCATAATCACCATTCAAAGCTTTAACGAAGTCAGCATCACGCATTGGCTTAATACGACCAAAGTGCTTACCATAAACTTGTTGATACTTCTCATCTTTTACACCAATCAATACACGCAAAGAGTTATCTTTCAATGCAGTTACCAATTGCTTGATTTCTTTAACATCGCCTTTAGCAATAGCATCAATAGTATCAAATGATACTTCTCCACCATTAGCTACGTTAGCCCATGCTTTAGTAAAATCAATCAATGTATCTTCTCCAACATAAGCCTTACGAGTTTTGTCTGCATTCTTCCACCAGTCATAAGAAGGTACATCTTCAGACCATGTAGTTTGACCTACATTGTTGATCCACATAAATTTACCTGTCTTACTTTGACGGTTGCTAGCTTGCATCAAAATCTCAAACTTAACTTTAAAGTTAGGATTAGCACACTCAAGCCAAAACGTAATTTTATTGTACTCTTCATTGTTGATAGAGACTGAATAATTAGGATCTGTCTTAGCGTTAATTCCTAGATCTTTAAGTTCATCTAAAGTTGGGTTAACTGCGATTACTTTTACTGGTGCAATACCAGTGTACAGGGTTACGCCACCTGATACTTCTACTTCTGAGTTATTCGACTGTACAGCCATTTGATTTTAATTTAAAAGATTATTGAAAAGATTGTTTGTAAAGTGGTGCTGCTGCGTCTGCATCATTAAATGCATCAACAAAACTTGGATCTACTTCTGATTGAGGTTCCATAGTTACTGAATCAGTAATTTGAGGATTTACAGGCTCAGTTAGCATTGTATCATCTTCCAATACAAAACGTACAGCTGGCTTACGTTTAACACGAAGACCTTGCAATTTAGGGTGCTTAAATACTTCGTTAACTTCTTGTTTAGTCAAGCCGTATTTAGTTGCAATCTTCTCACGATCCAATCCATTGTTTAGATCATTAATAATTCCAGAAACAGTCAATTTAATTGTTTCGTTACTTGCTACTGGTGTTACAGTAGTCTCTACTCTAGCATCTATGCTCATTTGGTTTTTGTTTTAAAAGTTTTTAATTAATCGATGAAAATATTCTTCCAGTCCAGTTCCATCTTCTGGCCTCGTAAATGTTCGCATCTTGATCCTGCGTTAATGTCTTCGCTAGAATCAAATGAGATCATTGTTTTGTCTCCTTCACGATAGATTAGTCCGATAGCATCAGCATTTGCACATGCAATGTTTCTGATTTTCCCAGTCAAATCTAAATCTTTACTTGCTACTTCTTTACCTTTCTTGTCTAGCATTTTATCTTTGAGATGGCCGATATAAATGATATGATCAGCTAGCATCTCTAGTCTGTCCATCCATTTTTTAACAGCGATTCTCAAATACAAATAGCCACCACCTTGAGGTAATGAAAGTATTGATAGTCCTTTGTTATCACTATCAAAGTTTTTACCCATAGGAGTTTGTTTGTAAAGCTCTTTAGCTTCTGCTTCACACCATACTTCTAACTGAGTTAATGTGTCGATGGCAATGTATTTATATGGTCTCTTATTTCCCATAATAGCTTTGCCTACTTCACTTAGTTCTTTAAGATTACTAACTTGAATCTTAAGAGCTTCTACCATGTCTGAACCACGCTCTAAATCTATGATAAGACAATTATCCAGCTTTGCTAACGCTGTTGTCTTACCTACTTTAGGCTGTCCATACACTACCAAGTTTTTAGGGCTTTTTCTAGCCGCTGCAACTTTTTCTGTTGGTAATTGCATCATTTTCTTTCTTTAATTGTAAATGTTGATAAATCTGTTTCAAAGGGGATCATACCCAATAAACCATCACGATTCTTTTCGATATGACAAGCTAGAAGATTTTCAGGTTCTTCTCCACAATACTTGTCTGTAATACCGTATAAATCAAATGGTCTTTGTAGCATGATAACTACATGAGCATCCTGGCCAATAGAATCTCCACCAAACAAATCGGTAAGCAATGGTTGATATTGATTCTTAGCTCGGAACTCTTGCTCGATATTCCTGTTTAACTGCGATAATAAGATTGTTATTGACCCCATTTTAGATTGCATCCACATACAGGCTTTTGATACTGTATTAAGCTTTTGCAATTCTGTGTCTTCTGATCCTATGATAAGACGAGTGTGATCAATTAAGTTTACAATGGTATGGTACGGATACCTTGCAGATACTTTATTGTTCGTGTCTTTAATCTTATTCATATTCTGTGGAATAGAACAGAAGTAAATGGGATACTTAGCATACTTATTAGCAGCGTCTTCGTATTTCTGCATGCCTGTGTCATCTAATGGCTGATCTACGGAATAAAGTTGCGAGAACTTTAGATTAGCATCATTTGAAGCAGCACGCATAATCTGTTGATAATCTGGCATCTCAAATGTCCAATACAATACTACTAATGGAGCATTGACATTGACATCTAATAAGTCAAATAATAACTGATTACTAAATGCAGATTTACCTACACCAGGTCTACCAGCAATAACATACATCTTGCCTGGTTGCAACCCACCTAATAACTGTTTGTTTAATCTAGGCCATTTAGTCGGAAACACAACGCGCTTACCTAGCTTTGCATTTCTAACTTCTTGGATTGATTTGTTGACGGCATCTTTGATATGCCTAAACTCAGTTATTTTAGAGTTGTCTTGTGATACGTCCTTCGGACTTGAGTTTGGTTGTTGTTCCATCTTCACTTAAATCGCTGTATTTTTCCCAACTATAGTTGTTGATCCATGTTTCTAACTGCTGCATATAACCTAAACTATTGCTAGTCTTTCTCAATTGTAGCTCTCTGTTTAAGCACTCAATAATGTGCTGATGTTTAGTTACATCATTACCTACAATCTTTTGATACTTAACTTTAGCTTTGGCGTTAGCTTTAGAAGTTGGATCTTTAGCACGAAGAATTCGTAATTGACCGTTAGCTAAGACTTTAAGCGGGTATGTCGAGAGAAGACCATGCCACATCTTATCAAATGAACTCTCTACATATTGCAGAAAGTGTTCTCTAAGAAAGACCTCGTCTTCTCCCAACTTAATGTACCCTGCTTCTTCTAACTTGTGTTGGTCTACAATTAACTTTAAATCTTCAATACTCTCTTTGCGATAAGTCAAGATCAAAAAACAAAACTCATCAGCTGTAATACTTAGCTGTTTGAGTAGATCAGTATTAATTTCAATAGTCATAATAAATTTTGTTATACTGATTCTTGATTCTCAATACAAATATAAGAAGAAAGTTTATCAATCCAAACAATATTGTCAAAACTTTTTATACTTGATTGTAACCATTTCTCTTCTTGAGAATTTGGTACATACAAGATAATTACTGTTCCAACTTTGTCTGGACTTAATCGTAACAATCGTCCTACTCTTTGTATCATTGATAAGCTTTTAGAATCTAATCCACAGATTATCCCTATCTCTGCATCAGATACATCAAAGCCTTGGTTAAGAGCTTTAGTTGAACACAATACATTTGCTGTATTATTTTTGAAATCTTCTAATGCTTGTTTTCTTGCTTTAGTTCCTAGTTTGGAATGATATACTCTACTGATATCTCCGTGATCTTTTTGAACTTGTGCGTTAATTGCATCAGTTAGTTCATTGTTACCTGCAAATGTTAGTATTCTACTTCCGTCATGATAACCAATTAGTTTACTAGCATATAAAACTTTGTTATAAGCCTTTTGAACTACATCCTTCCTATCTCTTATTGCTTTGTAAAACATAAGTGCATTAGTATATTCTTCTTTAGAATAAGATTTAGGGTTAGCTAATATTTGGTTAGCCTCACTGAATGCATCAAATTGTCCTAGTCTATACTTATACTGCACAAACATGTTATTAGCTTTAGAGTAATCTTTCTTTTCCTCATCAGTTAATTCAACAGGAATACAATAAATTTTATATGGACTAATTAATCCCATCTTTACACACTGATCCATAGTAATATGATATACAATAGGAGCCATCTTTTGTAATCTCACTAAATACATTGGATCTTCTGGAGGAGTTGCTGTTAAGCAAAGTAACTTGTTGTAAGTGTTATTAGTAAACGATTGGATATAAACGTCAGATAAACCTAAATGAACTTCATCAGCTATAATTACTTCATAATGCTTGTTTTCATACTTGCAAGCCGATTGATAGCATACGATTTCTACGTCATCTAGGATATCATGATACCCCCATTTCTTAAACTCTTCTTCAAATTGATCTTGTAATTGATTAGTTGGGACTAATACTAACGCTTTACCTCCCCATTTTCTAAGAACTTCTCCTGCAGCCATAACTCCAACACGAGATTTACCAAATCCAGTACCTGCGAATACTGAACCTTTAAATCCTGCTGATTGCCATGCTTTAAGAGCCTTCCTCTGTTCTTGATTCTTTAATTCTAAGCTTGCTTGTAATGATGTTGCCATTGTCATCTCCTTGTTTTACTTTAATTTTTACTGTTTCTGCTACTTCGTTTATTATTATCTTATCTACATACAAGTTAGTAAATAAAGGATCAATGCTCTTTAAATTCATACTTGTTTTGTAATCAACTGCTGGATCCCAATAAGCCATCCCATAAATACATGGACCACCAGGAGGATCAAACATGATAACTTCTCCATCATTATCTGTAGCAGTTCTAGCAAAATCTAATAGTTTAAAGAACTCACCACCAACCATAGTGATTGTTTCTTTTCCATCATAAGTCATAATAATATGCTCACCATGTCTGTTTCTAAATGATACTTGCTGACTCATAATGATATCATTTTATAGATTCCAATTGATACAGCAGTAATAGCCATTAGCATTAAAATGCTAGATAGGATTAACAATCCTCTGTAAAGTTTTTCGTCATTCATAATAATTTGTTTTTAATTGTTTAAGTGGTATGTCGGTATTTCCGAACAGTTGCAGCACAGACAGGATTCGAACCTGTATGAATGATTGGTTTCGCTTTCACCCAATTACCACTCACTGGCTACCATTCCGCCACTGTGCTATGTTGTTTAGTGGGACTCATACCACCATGCTTCATTGCCTTGCATCATGTTTTTTTGTTTAAGTTAATTTGTTTAGTAGTCAGGACAGGATTCGAACCTGTATTTGTCAAAGCTTTTATTATTCTTATTGTACAATTCAGAACTTTTATTACTCGTCATCCAATCGTGGTTGCAACATCCACAGCGTCTACCAATTCCGCCACGTGACTATGTTTGAGGATGAGAAATCCTCTGTGTTGTGTAGATTGTATTTGGTGTATCTACATTTCATGGAACAATTTCCTTTCTCAAGGGAACAACACATTTTACCTTTTTAAACGACGTCGAGAAGGCTAACTCTATCTCCTATACGATGAGAACGGTAATTTGAGCTTATGTCAGAGGCTTTCCGTGTTTTACGATCTCCTGGCCAACGGAGCTAATAAGGTTGTGATGCAGAACCCAGTGTATATGTCAACAGGTTTAGACGTCCTTACTGTATCTGGTTCAACTGGGGGTGCTAGGCGCTACCTAACAGCGTATCTGCATCACGTTTTTAATCTTGCTCTTGCTCTGGTCTTGGATGTATTCTTAAACCATAACTTAAGTTCATCATTTGCATATTCAAATGAGCTTGTCTACTGCTATGTTTAAGAAACTTCCTTAAATAATCTGTGCCCCATTCCATCCACTCTTTTTCTTGCTCACGAGTCATAGTATATTTATTATACCATTCTTTGCCTGTAACTGTTTTTGCTTCTTCTGCTAAATCATGTGCAGTTAGATTATACCCTGCGATTTGCATTAAAGCATTAATTAAAGTTTCAGCAGCAAAAGCTTCTTTCTGTGCTTTTGACATTCTTTTAGTCTTCGTCTGTGTAGTCATAGTATTCTTCTTTAGCGCAAGCAGTACATAATGATTGCTCTGACAAAATTAATTCAACTTGTTCATCAATACAATCTTCGTCACAGTCTGGATCTTTAAGAACTTCATTGGCAATAATATCTCTTAGAATATCTGCATCACAATATCTGCATAATCTACTAGATTTATTCCAAGGTGCGTATGGATCGTTTTCTGCGCCAGCTGGTAAGTTACTCATTGCTCTGATTTTAAAATAGTTAATAAGTTGGCTTTGAAAGGCTTTAAACTGTTCTCAATACGTTCTAAGTTAGTTTGTTTACCACCTTCTGCATGAAGTGTAGCTAACTCATTAAAACTGTACTCTCTTTCTGGGTACACAGAACTTTGTATTAAAAGCTTTTCTTTAGGCCAAGACAAATCTACATCAATTGGTTCAAAGTTCAAATTCTTGTTCATAATTTTCATCAGTTATTGGTTTTTCTTCTCTTGAAATGTTTAGTAATTCTGCATTACATCCAGGGCACAATCCATCTGTGTGTGAATCGTCAGTTGTGTAGTAGTTCGTTCCACAAGAAATGCATTCTTGCGCTTCAATTAGGTCCATACTGAAACCGTAATCGGTAAAGTTAAATTTAAACATATTGTTTGTATTTAGAGATTTCAATTGTAATAAAACAAAATAAGGGAGATCGTTATCTCCCTTATTCCGAAACAAATAAAAACAAATACTAACGAAAAAGTATTAGAGTACACAAAAACTCTGTCGCAAATATAATAAACTTTTACGACATTATTTACTCCACTTTTCTGTTATAGTTGTATCTGATTTTAATAACCCATTCTTTATCACTGCTTTCGCTGCTTTCTCCATCAACTCACTCATTGTATCCTTCCATTCTTCTGCTAGATCTA
>JACCDW011342262.1_pt1 | contig 25204 bp, 15 predicted proteins | sample 7449781 | NCBI WGS metagenome assembly JACCDW01 (sample SAMN15323449, study PRJNA562643) | freshwater metagenome | isolation source: river surface water | place: USA:Blue River Watershed | collected 2017-08-18
ATTCCTTAACCAATCTTTATAATTTTCTAAATTGGTTCTTTCTTCTGCTGTATAATCATTGTCTGCCAAAGATCTTTCAATTAAGTCAGCAACAATTTTGGAACCTTCGAATACACTTTCTCTAGTAACTGCATGTTCTCTAAATCTAGGCATAGTAAATTCACCATTCCTATAGAACATATCCTGAGTATAATAGTTTTGATTTATTCCGCCACCTGCAAAAATATAAGTGTAAGTACCTTTGCCGTCTGGCAGAACTTCTACAAAATCTGGAATAGGATCATGTGTATAGAGATTATTCAGATAGGCAGCTTCGAAAGTTTTTTCTTTAGCGTCTAAAATTATAAATTCTGTTTCTGGATCATCATCTACTAGTTGTGCGAATTCTAGATCTTGTTCATTATCCGCTGCTCTTGCTACATATCTAATTTCCCCTGTGGGCATATGCACACACAGAGCTAAAAATCTTGGTCCTTCATAGATAGCATCTACTGTTTTGTTAAGATTTGTTGTGGTTTTATATGGTTCGTCTGATATTTTAAACGTAAAAAATTTACGCATACTTATTCCTGCCCTTTATGTAAAGAATCTAATTTTAACAGCACCCATGCCACCTCTATATCCGTTATCTCTTACGTCTCCGCAGAAAGCTATAGCTGGGCCTCCCCATCCGTATGGTACATAAGGATTACATCCGGTAGATTCGTAACAACCACAAATTCTATCTGAACGCCAGCTATAATTGTGAGGTGCTCCTTTAGTGCCGTTACGACTAGTACTTAGTCCTGATATGAATCCATGTAGGCCTTGTCCTGGAATAGGAGCTTCTGTAGCATCATCATTAAAATTGTAACTAATATAAGCAGATCCTGCACAACTCCACACTCCTGCTGGACCAGGAACATGCGACACATAACAGCAACGACCACTAGAAGTTGGGCAGCTACATGAAAAAGTCAAGCAGCCAATTGCGCCGCAACAGTTAATATCTCCGCCTACTGCACTGGCTACCCAGGTTTGAGTTGTTCCAATATTGCAAATAGTTCCCATACCGTTGCCTAGTCCATTATTGGATCCGCAATATCCTAATGCTCTAAAGCAACAATATCCGCCACAGTTGCCGTCTGTTCCGCAAGTGCTACAACCAGCGCGACCGCCTTGAGCACAGATACATCCGTTTGTTCCGTTACCAAACCAACAAACACATGTTGCTTCGCTACAACCTCTGAATCCAAAAGCGTCTGCATTTCCGCAACTAAATCCTATCACACCTGTTACATAACAAGTATTGTTTACGGTAAAACATTTACGAGAGTATGCACCGGCATTACCTGGTAATCCCCATCCGCAGCAACACATACGACTACTACTGCCGCCTGCTCCCCATACTTCCAAAACTACGCATCCGGTGCCAGGTGCTTTCCAACAAAAACCTCCACAGAAATTTGTTCTTACATTTCCGGGAGAAAACACAAATATTTGCCCTTTCTCCAAATTAGTTTCACCGTAGTCTCCGGTCCATTCAGAAGTTGAACGTTGTTTTACAAGATTTGTTAAATTAACTGGCATTATGCTGTACTCGCAATAAATTTAATTCTAATAGCACCTGGACCTCCTCTTGTTCCATGATCTCTTACGTTTGCACATGGGCTTGGAGCCATACCTGGAAATCCTGGAGGATACCAAGAAATACATCCTTGAGCTTCGTAACAACCGCAGCTACGGCCACCGGTCCAACATTTACTTTCTGTTGGAATTCCTTGTCCGGGATTTCGTCCTGCAACATTTAGTGCATGAATGTATTGCATATGTCCTTGTCCGGACCAGTTACTAAATTCATTATCATTTTCAGTTCCGAATTGTAATACAGCACCATCTTCACCAAAATACCCTGCTGGCCCTGTTACAAAATATACTTGACTGCAAACACAGTTCGGAACACATCCATAAAACCCTGCGCAACTAAATTTACCAAAACAGTTTACATCGCCGCCATAGGCTTGAGCACAACAACTTGCAATAGTTCCGCCTGCTCCGATATTACAAATAACACCGCAGTTGGAGTTTATTAATGTGCCGCAATATCCAATACTGAAGAAACAACAGAATAAACTGGTACCGGTTGAACAGAAACTTACGCCGCCGCGGCCGCCTTGTGCGCAAATACATCCGCTAGTTCCGTTACCAAACCAACATACTGCTGTAGGCTCTGAACAACCTCTAAAACACAGTGCATCTGAGTTGCCACAGGCGAAACCAATACAGCCTGTAATGCTACAACCTCGGGTCACACAAAAACATTTACGTGCATATGCACCGGCATTGCCTGGTAATCCTCCACCGCAACAGCACATACGAGCACCGCTGCCTCCTGCTCCCCATACTTCTAACACTACACAACCACAGCAAGGAGCCTGCCAACACATACAGCAATACTGTTTTGTTCTAACATTTGGTTCTGAGAACATCCAAATTCTGCCTTTTTCGAGATTTTCTTCATCGAAAAACGCTTCGACTAATCTGTTTCTAACTAATGATGTAAATGACGTTGGCATTCATTAACTCGCAATAAATTTAATTCTAACTGCGGCATTACCACCTTTGCCGCCTTGATCTCTTACACCTGCTTCAAATACTGCATTGTGGCCGCCGTGTCCTGGTGGAACATACGCATAACATCCCCAATCTTCGTAGCAACCACAGCCGCCACCGAATCCCCAACAATATGCCCATGGTATACCTTGGCTTGGATTACGACTTACAGCACTGACCATGAAATTATGTTGATGACGGCCTTGACCGCTATAGTTACTAAATTCGTTATTATATTCGTGTGATACAGCTAAAACTACACCGTCTCTAGCAAACATGCCTGCTGGTCCAGGTATGTAAGATGTAATACAGCAAGCACTATTAGCATTACAAGCAAAAAACGCAACACAACTAAAGTGTCCACAGCAATTTACATCTCCGCCAAATCCTCTAGCAATATGTGGTACTGGGCCTGTTCTAAAATTACCACCACACATTTCAGCTACACAGCATGGTGATCCCCAACAGTTTGAATAGCAACATTCTGGATAAATTCTTGCAGGTGAACATCCGCACATATATACGCAATGACTATTTTGATAGTTACAAATTAATCCGCAGTTTTCATTATTAAGTTTAGTGCCGCAGAACCATTGACATGTAAAGCAACACCAAGCACTTTCACCTGTGCTGCACATACTTACACCGCCACGTCCGCCTTGTGCGCACAAACATCCATCAAATTGTGTATGACATTGATACTTAAAGCAGCATCCGCTACAGGCAACACCATTTCCGCCAGCACCGTAACCATTAATATCCATAGTATCCGGTAATAAATTTAGTGGACTAGGTGCTTGCATGCCGCACAGTCCTACTGAATAGCAAACTTGTGATGGTCCAGAACATCCTCTAAAACATAAATTACTTTCTCGACAAGCGTGATGTGCTACTCCACAAACGAATGTACAGCAGGTTTGTTTAGCACTTATACAGAAAATCTTTCTTACATATGCACCAGCATTACCTGGTAGGCCAAAACCGCAACAGCACATACGAGCGCCGCTACCGCCTGCTCCCCACATATCGATAACCACGATACCAGCTGTGCCTGTTGGTGGGCACCAGCAAAAACAATTAGGAGTAAGGTTAGTATTTGGTTGATATGCCCAAATACGTCCCTTTTCTAAATGAAATTCTCCTGGACGTAAATTTTCTGATTTTGTACCAACTAATGCTTTAAGTGATGAAGGCATTCAAATATCCTAATTATTAAGCAGATGCAACTATCCAACCATATGTAGCACCACTGTAAATTAAAGTAACAATCGCACCATTAGTATCTATTGTAAGATCGTCACTAACGTTTTGAATTTTTGCCCCATTACGTGCTACTGTAATGTTGTTTGTTGCTGAAGTGGCGCCAATATCAATGACTTGAATAGTATCATTTACTAATAGTGTGCCGCTTGCTGGTAAAGTAATAGTGATAGCACCTCCAGAAGTATTAGCTAAAATTCTATCATTAACTAATGCAGAATAGTTAGTACTAACTTCTCTAAATGTAGCTGCTGCTGTACCAGTTGTTGTAATGTATCTTCCCATTGATTTCCCCTACTTCTTATATTTATGTTGCAAATGTTTCTACGCCATATACCACAGCGGTTACGTTTGGACTAGATGCCCAAACAACTACATTCCTGTTTGCTTCTACCACAATACCAGTGCGTTCTAAAACCCCTTTAGCAGCTAATTCTGTATCATATTCTATATATTCAGCAGTAGTCGGTGTTCCTGTAGCTGATAATCCTATTCTAATATTTGTAGGTTGATTACTTCTATTACAAATAGAAATAGTGATTACTGCAAAATATCCAGCAGGAACAGTATAAACTGTGGTTAAAGTTGCAGCTGAAAGGTCATTAGCGCCTAATCTTCCTGATGCCATTATAGTTCCTTGTTAACGGAATAGAGTATGCACCAAAGCATAACCGTCTATACCTTCATTAAAATTCATCGTTGTATTTATGTTAATTCTTACACCGGTTGTCGTAGTTATTGTATCACCTTGAATAAACACTACACCAGCAGTCAGACTGTTAACATTCAATGCACTCGATCCACTACCAATTTGGGAACTGATGTACGCCTTAATTGCTCGCTGTGTTGGAATTACACTATCTGAATCAGCTGTAAAAAATGGATCTGTGCTAAATTCAGAAATAGTTGCACCACCACCGCCTAAAGCGACAGATCCTAAACTTAATTCTTGTAATCCTGCTAAACTGAAAGCTTCTGCATTTAAGGTTGCAACACCAGTACTTTGTTCAACACTAAAAATATCGCCAACTCTAAAATTACCGTCTTGGTCAGTGCTAGTATAGAATACTCGTCCTCCACCAAATTCATTAGTTTCTTTAGTTGGATCTGGATCCACTAACGGTAGTCCAGGATAATTTGTACTTGTAAAGTTACCTGTTCCAATATCTAAGAAATCATGTCCAGTTAAACGAACTTGACTATAACGAATTCTGATTGTAACATCTGTATCGTTATCCGGACTTTCTGCTGCACCAAAACCAGGACTTATTTGTAAGATTGCCGTGTATCTGTCGCCTTGCGGTAATAAGTTAGTTACTTGTACTAATTTATAATATACATCATTAATACCAGAGAACTGCACATTAGCGCCTGCCCTAGGTATGTCAGTAAGATTCTTTACGGCAATGAATGCACCAGTTTGATAAACATCAATACTACCATTGCCTACTACTGTGGCAGAAGATACATCATATCCTGTTCCTCGACTAATAAAGTTAGGCTGTGCTAACACACCGTCGCCAAGTCGAACTTCTGTAGCAGCTTCCGCAGTATTGTTTGGATCTATTATAGTCATGCTTGGAGCACTAGTATAACCTGAACCAGGTTCAATTATTCTAATACTAGTAATTTTTTCGTCTGTAACTATTGCTCTAGCATAAGTCGTACGACCCGTTTGAATAGTAGTTGCTGTAGTAACAGTTGTTCCAGTAGGAGTAGCTAACCACAAAGGATTCCTATTAGGATTACCAAATGTTATTCCTGTATACCCTGATGCAGCAGTAGTAAGTGTTCTTGCAGTCCAATTTACACCATCTTCTGATGTAGCACCTGTTCCTGTACTAGCTCCTTGAGCTACTGCAAAGAATAATCCTTGACCATATGCTACACGGCTCCAGTCGGCTGCTGACGGTAACGTCATTGCTGTCCAAGTTGTACCATTTAAGCTATATGCTGCGGCAGTAGAACCTGAACGTACTGCCACAAATTTATTATCTCCATATGTCACGGATGTCCAAGTACCTGAACTAGGCAGCGTTCTTGCAGTCCATGATGTACCATTTGTAGAACTAGCTGCTGCTGTTCCTCCAGAAGAAACAGCTACCCAAACACCTCTACCGTAAACAACACTTTGCCATAGTTCATTAGCAAGACCGGTCATTGCTATCCATGTAGTTCCGTTGTTTACACTATATGCAGCGTTCGAACTTCCGCTAGCAATAGCTACCCATCTTCCATTACCGTAAGCTATTGAACTCCAACTTGCTGAAGCTGGGAGGTTTCCTCCAACTGACCAATTAATACCGTCAGTACTGGTATATGTAGTGTTTGTTGTGGTAAGTGCTATAATCCATCTGCCATCGCCGTACCCCATTGGCCCATTAGATCCTGCTGCGTAACCAATAGCTCCGCCTAAAGTCCAATTTGCTCCGTCGCTGGAATATGCAACCTTGCCTTCTGTACTTAATACTAGATATAGACCACCAACACCTACACCAGTAGTATCAAATGTATTAACCCCACCACCGACTACTTTTGTAACAGTTAATGTGATATTATTTGCAGGTGCGGCTCCTCCTACACTGGTTCCAGGTATTGTTAGTACATCGTCAATTTTATATCCTGTTCCTGGAGTAGTATTTGTAACTGTATAATAACTTCCGTTTCTTACTATAGTAAATACCGCTCCAGCACCACTGCCTCCAGTAGCAGATACACTTGTATATGTTGCATTTGTGTCACCATACACAGCATCAGTATATTGGTACGAAGGATTAGCAGGTAGTGCCTGTGTAGTAGTTGTATATCCTGGACTAGTAAATGTTAGTCTTGGTTCAATTACATAAGATGTTGTTACATCTAAAGAACTTACAATAGGTGTTCCATGTATTATATGATCCCAACCTGATGTACCTGTTGATTCTTTGTAAATTGTAGCTACTTTACTACCGCTGTTATAGCTTTGAATATATCCGTACTGTCCTACACCAGTTCCTGCATTAATAAGAATTCTCATTCCTACATATGCTGCACTAATAGCTGTATCAGTTGCAGATAATGTGATCGATGTAGTGTTCCCGCCTTGGGCTGTATTTGTAATAGTCTTATAATCTGCTCCACCAGTACCGCTAGAATCACCAAAATCTTTTAATCTTACATTAAAGACAGCGTTGTCTCTAAAATTAGGTGTAACACTAGCACCTGCGCCACCGCCACTGATAGTGTAAGTAGCAGTACTATAATTCACACCTGCATTACCGTATTCAAATCTTAATATTTCCTCTGATCCATCTGTCAGAACAGAATCTATAATTGCTTCGACAGATCTGTTATTCACTTTACCTGTAATTGGGACTTCAGTGACATCGATACCTTCTGCTACACAACCAAAATCTCCATAAGAGCTATTTCCGTTAGTAGCACGAATCTTTCCACCATTTTCGGCAAGATAACCAATGTGACCATAATATCCGAACACACTAACTAGTTCTGCTCTACCTAAGTTAGTAACCCATGCGCCAATTCCATCAGAAATAACTTGAGTAAAGTCGTTAGCTACAATACTATCATTACCTCCAGCATGAATATTACCGTCTACTTTCATACCTATACATGCTGTACCAAAAGTAGTAACATTCTGTACATAAGGACTTCTTGTAGTAATCCATACTCGTTCGTCTGCTGGCCCCCATCCTGGATCTAAACTAGCATATGCACCTGCTGTTGGTCTGCGAGTTCCGTATGCATTAGGAGATGTTAAAGTTCCTGTCAACCCGGCTGTAGTAAAGTTTCTTAATCCTGTTCCGCTGCGTAAGAAGAACATGTTTTCTAATAAAGAACCGTTTACAGCATTAACGTATAGTTTTGCTGCGGTAAGAGTTTTATAATTGCTGTTATAGATTATATCCCATTTGATTGCATCTACATATTCTCTTACATCTCTCTTACATGCATCTTCGTCATAAGTTCCAGCATAACCTGGATACGTTACATTGATAAATGCAACTGCTTCTTCTGCTAAAAACTCTTTGTTTTCTTCTAGAACATTTACAGCATTATAATAGTTTTCATCTGTAGACCAGTAGTTAGTACCTGTCATAGTAGGAGCAGTACCTGCGGCATTGATATAGTAATCAATATAGTTTTTTGCAGATGTAAACAAACTGGCAACAGCAGTTCCTGCACCAACTGAGCCTGCAGGTCTTGAAGTAACTTGAGTTAATGGATTACCAGAGCTTGCACTAATGCCTATATTTTGTACCACATTACTTACGATAGATGCTAATCTAGTTAATGCTGCCATACTGTAAACAACATCTCCTGCTCCAACAAGAGATCCGGCTGGTTCGATTCTAGTTGAGCGTAATTCGTCGCCAACAACCGCAGTATCTTGAGGAACCACTATGGGCAGTACTTCAAAGTAAGTACCTGTTTTTACAAAAATACTATAATTCACTCTTTGTTCGTCGAATACTGTAGAACTATCATCTACTGCATTAATAGCTGTGGTCAACGAACCTATTAGATTAGTTACAATTGTATCTGCTTGTGTTTCTGGATTCTTATTTGCATCTATTACTTGAGTAACTACACCTTGATATGGAGTAATCGTAGTTTCTGTAATAATATCTTGCATTATACTTAGAGCAAAATTTATTGCTGCAATTGTTTCTTCTTTTTGTCCTAACAGATAAAATGCTGCTGCTTCTGCACCATAACTTATAGCTGCTTGTCTAATCTTTTTATTTCCGCCATGACTCAAATCATGTACAACAGCATCAATAATTAATCCAATATCTCTTTCACATTTTGCTGTGTTATAAGTAAAACCACCTACGAAAGGAGCGATCGGCCCGGCTATCTGTGCAGCGATCCATGCTAGTACTTCTTTTTGTATAAATTGTCTGTTACGTGCAATTAAATTTGTTGCATCAGGATACAACATGCCTTTTTCTATTTGTTGTGCAGCATACTGAACAGTCGCAAATGGTCTGTCAATGGTTGAACCTCTATTAGGCCAAGGCTCATCTGTACCTGATACTCCTACATAGATAACTTGATTTAAAATACCCCAGTATGACCAAGCTGGTTGATTATTATTAACAACTAATACTTGACCTTCGTCGCCAATAGGTAATCTTGTCGGACCAGCGCCTCCAAAATATACTAAGTCACCTTGTGTGGTAAGAACTTGTAGTTCAGATCCTGCTGTAAATCCATTCCAATATGTTGCTGTTATGTCGTTGTCTGGTCTGGCTGGCACACTTGAAGTATGAGGATTAATACAGATATAACTACTAGGTCCAAATTTTACTATGTCGCCTAATTTATAAACTGTACTACTAGCCCATGTGCCTCTCCATTCAAAGCCTGAGTTTAATTGTGCCCAATAAGTTGCATTAGGTGGGACATTAGGAATAGATGCTTCATGGTCGGTAGTTACAACATAACTATATCCGCCGTATCTTACAACATCACCTACTCTATAAAAGTTAGGAGTTCCCCATACACCTTTAAATTTAAATCCAGTAACATACAAATCCCAGTCATCACTATTGGCCGTAGGAATTTGATTAGTATGATTTGTTTTGCTAATATAAACATAACCACCATATGCTACCGTGTCGCCCGGCTGATAAACTGCAGAACTATTCCATGTGTCGTTAAATTCTAAACCTTCGACAAATTGCGCCCAATTAACCTCGGCGAATAAGGATACAGAAGTATGTGGAGTAATACAAATCCAAAGTCCTGCTCCATATTTTACTACATCATTGACTTTATATCTAACTGACGAAGGACTCCAATTACCTAAATAATCGATTCCTTTGTGTAGGTAATCCCAATCGCTTTGATTATCTTCTAAACCTAAAGTTGCTGTAGCAGCAGAAGTATGTGGATTATTACAGATGTAAGTGATACCACCGTATTTTACGATGTCATTTATTTTGTATCGTGTATTAGCAGTCCAGACATTTTTCCAATCCCAGGATTCGGCAAATAAATCCCAATCGCTTTGATTATCTTCTAGTCCTAGACTGGTTGTAGCAGCAGAAGTATGGGAATTGTTACAAATATAGATATAACCGCCATATTTGACAATATCATTTTCTTTGTAGACTGTGGAAGTTGTCCAATCTCCGGCCCATTCTTGACCGTCAGACATTTGGTTCCATTTTGTAGGTACATTTGACAAATCTACGTCAAAATTTGAATTAGAAGTATGTCCTATTACACATATATAGGTTTTACCTCCGTACCTGACTACGTCGTCTTTTACATAAGTAGTTGTGGCTGACCAAGCGCCTTTCCAAACAAATCTTATCCTACCTAGATTAAACTCTGCCATCTACTGCTCCAAAATTATAAGATATTGTATTTATGTTTTTTTGAGATAGCCAGTTTTTGGAGTCTATCATGATGTATAATCTATATCAGAATCCCAGCTATTTGCAAAAAGCGTCATTCCTAAGCCTAATCCAGACCATGAAGCATTAAAATTAGTCACAGCATTCATGTGTATTGGAGAAGGTGCAGTTGTAGTAGTAATTATATTTGGGCCTACTGATACTGTACCAGCAGTAAGAACTGTGGTAAATGCATCGGAACTTCCGCCAGAAATTCTAGCAGTCAAATATGCTTTAATAGCCCGCTGAGTAGGAACAATATTGTTACTATCTGCTGTAAAAGTACTATCTTTACTGAATTCTCTAATAACTGTTCCAGTTCCGCCTACAGTAACACCGCCCAGTACTAGTTCTTCTAATCCTGATAATGTAAAGAAACTAGCACTAATGGTTACAGTACCAGTCGACTGTTCTACTTTAAAGAGTTCTCCTACCCTAAAATTACCATCCTGATCGGTACTGGTGTAGAATACCCTGCCACCGCCGACTTCGTAAACTTCATTTTCGGGTGCAGCTACAAAATCGTTTTCTTTATATAATAAAGGATAATTTGTATTATTAAAATTACCTACACCAATATCTAAGAAATCGTGTCCGGTCAATCTTACTTGACTATATTTTTGTCTTATAGTTATTGGAGTACCGTGTGCAGGACTTTCCTCTATATCTAAGTTTGGAAATATAGTTAATCGTACATTAAAATTAGGACTACTTCCACCTAAATGTTCTACAGTGACAACTTTATAAATGACATCATTAATTTGAGTAATTGTTAAGTTATCACCCGGACCTGGAATAACACTTGTATTAGAAAGATATAATGTACTTCCTAATTGGAATTTTTCTGCGAATCCGTCGCCGCTTATAGTTACTCTTGTACTAGTTGTTTGATATCCTGTGCCTCTACTTACCCATGTTACAGGTCCTAATACACCGTTGTTAACAAAACACTGTGTAACAACTTCTACAGTATTATTAGGATCAATAATAGTAACTGTTGGGACACTGCTGTAATTGGAACCGCAATCCCATATTTTAATTCTACTAACTCTATTATTAACTATTTCTGCTCTTCCTTTAGCTCTTATACCTCCAACACTAGGTGCAGAAAAATACACTAAAGGTTCAATACTGTAATTAGTAGATGTATCTAATACAAGATGTATGGCAAATCCAGCCAAGTGATCCCACCCTAACTTATTCATTTGCATATTACCTGTGCCACTAGTGATAGTAACAGGATTTGATGCAATATCAGTTAAAGTTATATATGTTGGGCCTAGTGGCACTGGAGTACTCGCTGTAGCAATGATGTATATTGTGTTTGTAGACAACCCACCAAATACAGAACCTGTGAATACAACTTTATCACCAGGAGCTATCACTCCTTGATCTGCTCCATAAAAATTGTAAGCACCTTGCTGAAATACAATAGTGTCAGGAGCGGTTGCTGTAGTTACAATGTAAGCTAATTCACTTTCTGGACTAACATATGCTACTTTACCAACATCGTCATAAGCAGCTATTCTGCCATATTGTCCAGTTCCAGTACCGCTAGTGATTAGTATACGCATGTCTTGATAATCAGCAAAAGTATAAGTATCACTGGATGCTAACGTAATTGTAACATCGTCACCTGCTTGTGCATTGTTAATAACATTGAGGTAATTATTACCGCCTGCTGCTGAACTATCACCTGCTGTTTTAATTCTTACATTTGATATAGCATTATTTCTAGTTACTGGTGTTACACTAGCACCTACTCCAGAACCTGTAATAGTAAATGTAGTAGCACCAGCAGAATAGTTTTGTCCGCAATGATCATATTCTAATATAAGAATTTGTTCTCCTACTTGTCCGCTAAATGCTTGTGCCACAGTAGCTTGCCCTGATCGATTATTCACCACGCCAGTAATTGGAATTTCAGCTAAACTTACACCTTCTGCAACTGCTCCGTATGTTCCATAAGAACAGTTACCATTAGTACCTCTTATCTTTCCTCCATTCTCGGCAAGATAACCAATGTGGTTATAGTAAGTAAACACACTGACTAATTCAGATAATCCTTGATTTGTTACCCATGCTCCGATTCCATCGCTTAATACTTGTGTAAAATCGTTAGCTACTATTGATTTATTGCCACCGTCATGTAAATTTCCATCAACTTTAAGACCAATACAACCAGTCCCAAATGTTGTAACATTCTGTACGTAAGGGCTTCTTGTAGTGATCCACACAGAAGAATCATTAGTACTAGATCCAGGATCTAGACTCACATAAGCACCTGCTGTTGGTCGTTTAGTTAGATACTGATTAAATCCACTTAATGATCCAGAAAGACCAGTTAGTGTCATATTTCTGATACCTGTTGCATTTCTTACATAGAACATATTTTGTAGTTCATAACCAGGTGCAGGTGAAACAGTAGTTCCTCTCAATTCATCACCTACTAATGCAACTTCAGCAGGAATACTAATAGGTAAGATTTCTTCATAGTATCCTGTTTTTATAAAAATAGTTGCAGGACCAGTTACATTTGCACACGCATAACGTATTGTTCTCCAAGGATCTTGTAAAGTAGTTCCCCTACCCGCTGCATCAACTCCGTCTGTGCTAACATAATATACTTTAAGAGTATTATTAAAATATTCCCATGCAGCTAATTGACTTACAGAAGTAAGAGCTTGTCCAGATGCACCAATTGGTAGACGTGTATTTTCTATGGTTATAAGATCTTCGCCTACACCAAAAACTTTAATATCTCCTAATGCTCTTAACGTGTTTTGTAAATCTCCTTCTGAATACAATTCCCAATAAGGAGCACCGCCTGGTATGTCAGGTCTGAAAGATGCAGTCGAAGTGTGTCTCGCGATACATCTATAAGCAAATAAATCAAAAGTTACAATGTCGTTTAACTCATAATTTTCTGCTAGTGTCCAAATATTTTGCCATTTGAACGATGTAACAACAACTTCCCAATAAGACGAATTTGTAGGATCTGTACCTATAGCATCTTGTATACAAGCATATAGGATACCGTTTCTTCTAATTACGTCGCCTATTTTGTAACTTGTAAGAACATTGTAATCGCCTCTTAAATTATATCCTAAGCTTAATAATTCCCAATCTAGAGTAGAAGTAGTAGGAACAGCATTTTGATTTAGAGACAATGATGTATATGCATAACCCCCGTACTTAACTACATCGCCTGGTTGATACTGAACAGAAGAATGCCAGTTATCATCATATTCTAACCCTGGTGCATATACTGACCAATTAGCTGGATTAAATGCTCCTGCTGAAGAATGCGGATTTATACAAATATAAGATCTAGCACCGTACTTTACAATATCGTTGATTTTAAATCTAATAGACGGAGCCCATGTTCCTAGGTATTCTATACCACTATGGACTACTTGCCATTTTCCTATATCATTTTCTAATCCTGAGTCATAATTTACAGCAGAAATATGTGGAGTAATACATCTATAAATTATACCGCCATATTTTACAATATCATTTACTCTGTAAGGACTATTAGGTAGCCATTCAGTTTTCCAATCTTCTGTTCTTGCCAGTATAACCCAATTACCTTGATCATTTTCTAGACCGTAATCTGCAATTAAAGTACTGTCAACTCCAAACAATGTATCTGAAGTGTGTTGTGTTATACATCTGTAAACCGTTCCGCCATATTTTACAATATCGTTTTGATTATAAAAAACATTAGCTTGCCAGTCTCCCGTCCATGTATAACCATCCATCATTTTTTCCCATCGCGGGGCAGCAATAGGAGGGCTTGTGTTAGGCACCACAGCGTTTAGGTCATTATAAAATCCGCCGCCGGACTCGGAGTTATGTACTTCTAGACAAACATAAACATTTGATCCATAACTTATAATATCATCTATATAATAAGTATTGCCAGAGCTCCATTCGTTTCTCCAGGTATACTTCAGTCTACTTAATTTAAATTCAGCCATTTTTGCCCCAAAAATTTAATTTTTTAATATTTATATACCGCTTGGATAGTCGTATTTTTGATTAATTCTTAATACTAACTCTCCGTCATCATTTACATAGTATAAAAGACTTCTATTATCCCAACGATATTGTTCATATTTTAAGTTATCGTACACTATTTGATGTTTGACATTACGCCCTTCAAAAAAATCAATACCTGCTTCATACTGTGTAAAATTTTCAGATTCATCACCTGGCACATTTATTTCTACCTGATCGTTTTGGTCAAGTTGATTAACTCTAGCCAAATAAAGTTGACCCGAAGTTGTTCTGCGTAATCCGTAGAAAAACTTAGGCACATCTCCTAAAATTGCCTGTTGGTCTGATCCAAAGTAATAGTTGCTCATAATTAATTTCCTTATACTATTTCTGCATAGCTTATTGTTGCATCGATACTACTGTCATAATTACTAACAATTCTAAGTCCGCATTGTTCTGCAAGAATAAGTTTTTCTCCGTTTGTAATCACTTTTAAACTGGTGTTTGCTGGTATTAGCAAACCTTTTACATAATATCCTGCTACACTAGTACTATCAATCACATAAAGATCTATAGTAACAGGATCATCTATTACATTCGCTAGATTGCAGCCAATAATTGTAAATCTATTATTAGAAACTGTTTGTAAAGCATCTACCGGAGTTGTTCCAATATTTTTAACTACTTTTGTTCTGAATAGCGTTGCCATAATTTTTATCCAAATATTAATGCTGCATTTGCAGCTATTTCTTCTGCTTGACTAATTGTAATACCTGATGTTGCGCCTGCTACTGTACCCCAAGCAGCTCCATCATAAATTTCTACATAACCTGCGTCAATATTATATCTCATCATTCCTAGTACAGGTGCTCCAGGTCTTTGCGCACTTAGACCTGCTGGAATCACTACTGCATTTGTGCCTGTAATATTATAATACCCTGTACCAGTTGATTTAAATTCTGTAACTGCACCTGCAACAATATTAGTAATTGAATTATTAGCAAATTTTAAATTATCAAATAGTACGCCACCGGTTCCATTAGCTAATAATTGTAAATCTGTATTTGTAGTAGTTGTTCTAATTACATTGCCATTAATTTCTGTATCGTCAACTACTAATCTGTTAACATTAAATGCACTACTAGTTAGTGTAGCTGCAACAGATCCGTCAGTGACAAAATATAAAGTATTGTCATTAGCACCTGGAGTTATTTCTGGAATAATGTATGTATTTCTATCTACATCAGACACACCTCCTAGTTGTAACCAATATGTTCCATTGTATCCTTCATATTGATTGACACTAGTATTGAATCTTATCATACCTGCTACTGGTGTTAGTGGACGTTGCCCAGTAGTTCCAGTAGGAACTTTTAAAGCTTGATTACTATTAATCTCAACTATACCTGTACCCGACGGAGTTAATGTAATATTTTGTCCTGGATTATTGCCTACGATACTGCTTGCATTAAACAATAAATCTTCTGCAATTACATATCCAGTTCCGTTAGCACGTAATTCTAAATTACTATTAGATAAAGTTGTTCTAATTACATTTCCTGAAATTTCTATATCGCCAGTGTTAAAAGTAGATAGTGTTATTGTACTGTTAGTTACTAAATTATTAACAGTTAATGTTCCAGAGACAGTAGCATTATTCAACGTACTAGTACCTGACGTGACATTTAAGTTTTGATTTACTGTTAAATTGTCGGTAGGTATTAAAACTTGACCAGTACCGTTAGCTCTTAATTCTAAATTACTATTTGATTCAGTGGTCTGTATTACGTTTCCGCTAATAGAAATGTTATCTAAAATTGCCGCTGATAAATGTACATTTCTCCAAGGCAATGCAGCAGACCCTAAATCTCTTGTTGCTGCTGTTGAAGGAATTAGATCTGAATTTATTCTAGCATTAACAGTTACAGTATCTGATGAGGAGTCACCAATTGTAGTATTTCCAGCTAGTGTAGAAGTAGAGTTAGCAGTAAAATTGCCTGAAACAGTTACATTAGATCCAGTGGTTATTTCGTTATTAGCTGCGGTTAATGTTATACCTCCGCTAATACTTTCTATAGTATTTCCACTGATTTTTATATTACCTGTTTGTATATAGGTTGGCAATAAGAAAGTATTATTAATACCATCTGTTATAGTGATTCCATTTGAACTTGCAATTTGAAAACTAGTTGGATTAAATGTAATAGTTCCATTTTCTTGATCTACAAGAAAGAAATCTCCTACTTTAAAATCTCCTTTATTGTCTACACTAGTATAATAAATTTTTGCATCATTAAATTGTACTACTTCGTTTACGTTTGTGCTATCATTTGGAATAATGATAGGATCATTATCTGATAATCTTCCTGAGCCGATATAGGCAAAGTTTTGTCCTATTAAGTATCCTAATACACCAATACCGTCGCCGTAAACTCCATAGTTTCCATAAACATTAGCACTGCCTATAGCTCTAATTTCAACACCGAAGTCGCTGTAATCAGCAAAGTCGATTATACTTGCTGTTCCTCCAGCACTAGTTCTAATGTCTTGTAATGTAACACCGTCATCTAAAATCAGCGTAGAATCATTCAACCCTTCAAAATGCAACAGTAAAACTGTACTTAGATCGCCGTTAAATGCACTTGTAGGAACAGATACACTAGTTGTATATTTTGTTGCTCCGTTAACTAATCTAAATTCATCAATATATCCTGTACATAATTGCGATGCAACACGATTCGCTCCTAATACGATTGGTCTAGAGGCATAATTATTCGCATCTGCATAAGTTGTAGGAGTTATAGTTCCGTTAATGGATAATTTTGTAACACCAGAGGTTCTAAATAATACTATGTGATTCATTACTCCTGCTGTACATGCTACACTGGAAGTAATTCTATAGGATCCGTTAACAAATAATCTTATATTTCCAGCTGCATTCATCTCCAAGTACAGAGCAACATCGGTAGCTGCTGTTCTTTGATCAAACAATACTTGCTGTGTACCTAATGCATCAGGTTGCCAGAAAAATTCTAAAGTAAAATCTCCTGTACTGTAACCAAAATCTGCTTGACTCGCTAAGGTAAGATAACTGTTAATACCATCTAATCTTAAACTGCTTACTCCAAATTTCTTTATAGCTGTTTTTAATTTTGCATTACCGTTTACTGTAACAGTTTTAGGATCTCGATCAGTAATAGTTTCAAAGCCTAAGACTTTTCCATCAATAATAAAGAAGTCACCACTGATACTTTGTATTACACCGCTTGCCAGTAAAGTTGTTCCGTTAGTATCATAATAACTTAATGTATTACCTACATTAAATGTTCCTGTTCTGTTTACAATTTTAATTCTGGTCTTGCCGTCATTAGCAAATCCTGCAGATCCGCTAGTAAGATACATTCCCCTATCAGCAAAGTATGTAAAGCAATTTAACCATTCTATTCGTACACCGTTTAGTGCTGTAACCACATCAACACCTGGACATATGAAAGTAACACTATGAAATAACATGCTTGCTTCATTACTAGCAGCATTGACAACACTACCATCTGCATAAACGCCTTTACCTGCATCTCCAGATAAAAATCCTCTTGGATCAGTTGGAGGATTGGTCATTAATCTTACTGTAGATCCAGCGGTAATTACACTGACGTTTCTGATGTAAGGACTACGGCTACTTACAGTCATTCCTGAAGCGAACCTAAAAGCATATCCTGTATTTGTGCCTACATCATATTCATAACCAGTGATAGTTAGATCTTCAATTGTAGTTTCACCGTTGAGTAAAAATACATCTACTGTAACATCGCTGTCTGGTTGAATAGTAACTGATCTAATTCCTGAACCTTTTACTGTTACACCTGCTGGCACAGTTAAAGGCAAAGTTTCTGAATATGTTCCTGGATAGATAAAAACTGTATCGCCTGCTACCGCTAAATCTAATGCTCTTCCAATACTGCTTAACGGATCGTTTTGATGTAATCCAGTATTTCCATCGTCGCCGTTAACACCTACATAATAAGTATTTCCAGGTTGCAGTGTAATGTCAATACCTGCAACTTCAAAATTGCCTGTAGTTACATTAGCTGCATTTAAATTTTGTACCCATACATCGTACCATCGTTTACTAGATGTACCTATATTGAATACACCGTCTACATCAGGTATCATGTTACTAGCGATATCTGCATTAAAATCTATAGTATCTGTGTCAGAATTACCTAAAGTAATACTACCATCAGCAGTAATTGTACCAGTAGCATGTATATTGCCAAACACTTCCATATCGGCATTAACATTAACTTTTCCAGTACCTGATGTGACCAGTTCTAAATTAGAATTACTATTAACAGTTGCTATAGAATTACCTTCTATTTTTATGTCATCTATTAATAGTTTGTCTTGATAAACTACAAAATTACCAGCAGGAGGAGCTAAATTAAGTGTTCCGGTATTACTATAGATTTGGTTTCCTGATATTACAACATTACCTAATGTTGCTGAGGTTGTAACTTCTAAATCAGTAGCTCTGATAGTTCCGTTGACCGTCAGATCGTGCGTAGGAGTAGCAGTTTTAATGCCTACTTTTCTGTTATTGACGTCTAAATAGATTAAATCAGTTTCGAAAGCTAGATTTACGCCTTCTCGTATGAGATTTTCTTTTAGTAAAGGACCGGAAATTTTACCTATGGCCATGTTTTTTCACCATTTTTATTATTTATTGTTACCCAAAAATCAAAGCATAGATGTCGCCTAGTTCTTCCATTGTGGCTGCACTAACAATTGGGCCACCACCTGTAGACACATTCCATGTTGTACCGTCCCAAACTTCTAGATATGCTTGATCTGTGTTATATCTTGTGGACCCTACAGGTACTCCTACGGGACGTTCGGCGTCTGTTCCTGTAGGAACACGTATAGCTCCCGCACCATCGAATTTTACATATCCTAAACCAGTTGAATTAATAGTTGTTACAGCATTTAAATTAGTGTTTGTAAAAGAACTTGTATCTATAGTAAAATTATTATTAATGTTTAATAACCCAGTGCCGCTAGATTCTAATACTAAATCTGCATTAGTATTAAATGTACTAATAGTATTTGCATCAATTCTAATTTCATCTACAAACAGATTATTAAACTGAACTTTATTATTGTCTATAATTGACGATAAAATACCGTTAGCATACATTCTAATGGTATTATCATTTGCTCCAGGAGAATTTTCTGCTGTAATATAGGTGTTCTTATCAACGTCGTACAAGCCAACTAATGATTTTGTTCCTCCAGTAACTCCGCCTTCATATAAATTATTTGCAGTGTTGTATCTAATTTCAGCATTAGACAATGTTCTTGTAGCGGCAGTTCCTAATGCAATTTTTAAAGCTGTATCTGTACTAATATCTAAATATTTTCCAGGTTGTGGAGTAAAAATTATGCTACGTTGAGATTCTGTTCCGCTAGTCAAACTGTTACTTATAGTAGCATCTGTGACTTTTAAAACTTGGTCAAAAATTATTCCTCCAAGTCCTTGTGCTCTTAATTCTAATGGACTGTTACTTTCTATTGTAGTTATAAAGTTGTCTGTGATTAGTATTTGTCCATTATTATATTCGTCTACAGTATAATTTGTCAGTACTAGTGGACCATTTGCAGTTAATGTATTAGATACATTTGCTGTAAGGAAAGTAGATAATCCTGATACATTTAGATTTTGATTTAGTGTAAGTGTATCATTAATTAAAATATTTCCAGTACCGTTGGCTCTTAATTCTAAATCTGAATTGCTTTGTGTAGTGGTAATTGCATTACCATCAACTATTATATCACTAAACAACATTCTTTCTGCAAACAATTCATTAAACGGTAAATTAAAATTTCCTATGTTTAACAAACTGTTTTGAGGTACTAAATCAGTAGTTACTCTTGCATTAAAACTTACAATATCATTACTTAGATTTCCTATATTAGTATTACCATTAACAGTAAAATTTTGTGTCTGAGTAAAATTTTGTACTGTTAAATTTGATGATACTGTGATTGTACTATTAAAGGCAGACAGATTAATTTGATTAATTGTACTGGAAATAGTGTTACCACTAATTTGTATATTTCCTGTTTGAATAGTCGTTGGATCTATATAAGTTGTGTTTGTTCCGTCTTGTATAGTTATACTATTAGATGTTATATCAAAGGTATCTAAAACTATTCTACCAGTTGATTGCTCAATTAGTAGAACATCTCCTACTCTAAAATCTCCTTTATGATCAACACTTTGATAATATATTTTTCCGTTGTTAAGAGTTACTACTTCATTAGCTTGTATAGTATCTGTTGGATCGTTGTTATTATCTAGCCCTGATCCTATATAACCAAAATTATGATTTATCAAATACATTAAAACTTCGGCGCCATCGGCCCATGCGCCATATGTACCATATACGTTTGCAGATCCTATTGATCTAACTTCTGCTCCAAATTTTAGTCCTAGACTTGCAAACCCTAAACTGCCATTTTCTGCATACAGTCCTTTATTTGCGTAGTAGATAAAACTGTTTAACCATTCTACTCTAACACCATTTTTCATAACAAGGCAATCTGCACCAGGTGTTATAAAAGTTGCACTATGAAATAGCATACTAGCTTCTTTACTAGAAGCATTGACCACGCTTCCGTCGATATATGCTCCGCGGCCAGCAGATGCTAGTGTACTTTCATTTTCTGTTATAACAGTGATATTTTGAATGTACGGACTTCTAGAAGTTACATTGAAATTATTGGCGAACCTAAAAGCATACCCAGTGTTAGCGACACTATTATAAAAGAAATTACTAATTGTGACATCGCTAACATAAGTTTCACCGTTAAGTAAAAATGCATCTTTATCGTTAGTTGCAGCTTGAGGAATAATTTTTGTGGATCGTATTCCTGAACCAATAACGGTTACTCCAGCTGGAATGGTTAACGGCCAATATTCCATATACGTACCAGGATAGATACGAACTGTGTCTCCTGAAGTTGCTTGACTTAAAGCATATTCTATTGTAGCAAATGGACCGTTAGGATGATCACCTACATTAGTATTACTTCCATTAGTAGAAACATACCAAGTATTTCCTGGTCTTAATCCAAGATCAATTCCACCGACTACTGCACCGCCAGTAACAAAATTCTGTCCGTTAATAAGATAGGTAAACATGTTACCAAATTGTTTACTTGGAGTACCTATACTGTAAGTATTTGTGATATCAGGAATCAAATCGCTAACGAAGTCAGCATTAAAAATAATATTGTCAGTATCGGAGTCACCCAAGACTAGATTGCCATCAGCTACAATATTACCTGTAGCATGTAAATCGCCTTGTACATCTAATTGATTATAGATATAGACTTGTCCTGAGCCAGATGTATGTAATTCTATATCTGCATTAGATACTGTACTGCTAATGGTTTGACCATCAAATTCTATTTGTCCTGCACGTAATCTATTAGCTGTAATTTTTCCGCCAGGATCGGCCGCAGACAATAATATATCATCGTCTGTATTGGTTATTGTGTTACCAGAAATTAAAAAATTTGGAATCAAAAAACTATCAGAGATAACATTAGTGCTTGCTATATCGCTGTTTACTAATAGATCTCTAAATGGTGTATCAGTATTGATACCAACACGTTTGTTCCAAACATCTAGGAAAAGTAGGTCGTAATCAAATCTAAGGTTATCGTCATCAGGATTTTGAGATTGCATATCTCGTCTAACGAGATTGCTTTCCAGCATTTGTCCTGTGATTTTTCCTACTGTATTAGCCATTCGCGCTCCAATACAGTATTTATTGGTTTAGTTAACGATCGAAATTGTGGAAAACGTAGACTGGTTTATTAGCAGGAACCGCAGTACTAAATTGAATATAAGTACCGTCAGGCATATCTACGCCTGGATTTCCTGTGTAATCTCCAGCTGGATTTTGTATGATTGTAAAGTTTACATTAGGTATTTGAACTACATTTTCTACAAGCACAAGAAGATTTTGTGCTATTTGAGTGGCGTTCCAAGTAACACCGCTTTGTACAGTGTAAGTATACGGATCAGGTGTTAAAGGTCCAAAAATAACAGTTGATCCATCTCCTAACTCACTTAATGTTTGTACGGTGATAGCAGTCGGTTCTTTAAATCTAAAACTTCTCCATGAACCTGCCTGTCTGCCTTCAAACTCTCCTGTAGTCGAATTATAACGAATCATTCCGTCTACAAAAGTAGTGTTATCAGGGCTTCTAGTAGAACTTGTTCCTTTTGGCAGTAACAAGTTATAGATACTACCAACAACAACTTCACCACCGATGTCTGTATACACCGTGGCATATGCACTGTTACTGCCCGATGTTGCAGTACCATTTCCTCTTAAATGACTTTTATCTAAAACTTGTCTTCGTAAAAATTTCATTATACTGGTATCACAGAAATTGTTGCACTTACGTTACCACTTCCAGCAGCAGTATATAGCTGCACTGAATCACCATTTTCTAAAATCATTTTTTCTGAATCAAATGTAACTGATTCGCCTGCTGGTACTGGTAATAAATTTACTACTTGATTCGTTGCCGAAGGACCACTACCACTTTTTACAAAATGTACATCTAAATATGCTATGTTAGCTGTAGGTGTAGCAGGATTAAATGCTTGTGTATTACAAATCCATAAGCACACCACAGCATTATTACCAGTACTAGTATAAATTGTAGTATATGGTCCAGGTGCTGGTGTGATTGCTGCGCTAAAAATTGCCATTTTTTATCCTTAAAAAATCATTCCAAATAAAATTGCTCGACGTTTGCTAACTAACTCGTCATTTCTAGTTGTTGTTCTAAAAAACAACCCACTGTCACCTGCTCCTATAGTTTTATGGTAAAGCATATCATTTGATGCTACTGCTGAAGGATCAGATCCTTGAATTGCTAATTGTAAAAATCCATCTACTAATACTTGTCCAGTGTTTGGATCTAAAGTTATACCTCCACTAGTGCTGCTAAAAGTATTACCGGTCATATTAACATTACCAGCAGTAATACCGTTAGCATCTACTTGTGCTCTTAATACATTATCAACTTTAAAAGTTAATCTACTTACAGCATCACCTGCTGTAATAGCAGTGGCAGGCAATGAATTTACTTGACTCATTTGATATGTGCCAGTAGCACCAGTACCACTTAAGAATGCCGTAATGGTTCCTAAAAGATTAATACCATCTGTTACGGCAAATCCGTTTTTTAATGCTCCAGAAGATACACTGATAACTGTCATAGTCGATCCGGAAAAACTTGCTACTCCAGAAAATCTATTTGTATCGAATCCTTCGCCTAATGTATCACCTGCTCCAAATCTTTCTGCACTGAATGTAGCAAACACACCCGTGACATAATCAGCTAAGGCTTTTGCATTAGGAATTCTGTCGTCGTCAGTAACACTGACACCTAATGCAGGATTATATCCAACAGTATCTACATACGTTAAAATGTTTCTTTCATAATTTGCTGTACCAGTAACAGTGACATACCCTGTTGATCCAGAGTTAATTAATCCTAATACACCTTGATTCGTGTCAATACTATTTGTTTGAATTCCTGTAAGAGTTCCGTTATCTCTTCTAAAAACCCATGTACCAGGAGTAGTAATTCCTGTGGTTGGACTATAGTGAGCTTCGCTTTCATCCCATAAGATTTGTGCATCTGCTGTCGACGGTCCTCTGTCTACTTGTATACCAGATGTGCCTAATGTGACTCCTGCACCTACTTCGCCACTATTAAGGACTATAATGTTATCCTTAATAGTGGCAGTTTCTGATTGAACAGTGGTAGTAGTTCCTTCTACGAGTAGGTTGCCTGAAATGATAACATTACCTACTCGTACACCGGTGTTTAATCTGATGATTCCACCAGATTGTACTACTACTTGATAGTCACCGTCATTTACTCTTACAACACGCATTTAATATCCTAAATTAGATTGCAGTTAATTGCAGTGTAGTTTCTGTTGAATCGTCTGTGATAGTCCACTTATATCTATTATTGTTGAAATCACGTGCGGTTCTGTTGTAAAGTTTTTTAATGTTTACATATTGACCATCTGATTTTCTTCCTTGGATAGTCATTTCGTTAGCGTTCAAAGACCCAGGTGTACCATTTACTAATGTACAAACACCTACATTACCTGTACCTGATCCACTAGTTGTTCTCTTTGTACCAGTTTTTAAATCATTGACTAAAAACTTGTCACCGGATTTTTGACGAATAATATATCCAGATGCTGTTTCTGCATTACTAGCCACTTGAACATTTATTTTAATGTTATAAAATGTATCGTTTAATGGATTTTCTGCGGTTTCATCTGCGTTCGGTAATCTACCGAAGAATTTTTTATTAATTGGACGTCCCATTTGTTTCTCCTTGTATTGACGTTCTAGGTCTACGCGGTGGGAGCCGCATAAGTCATCTAGACATAGTATTTATATAAAACAAAAGGACCCCGAAGAGTCCTTTGTTAAACTTTTTAAAAAAGTTTTTTGATTAGCTGAATACTGCGTTACTGATAGTAACAGTACCTAGGTAATCTGCTGCGTTACCAAGCGATGAAGCAGTATTTGTTAACTCTACATAACCATATCTGGTCATGAAGCTAACTACTGGTTCAAATGTGCTTGGATCTAGAACAACACCACTGCTCATCAATGGAATGTATGGGCAATAGAATGCTGCTGCATCGCTTTCGCTTGTACCTTTGTATCCGATAAGAACTTTATCTGATCCAGAAGTTTCTGTTGCATATGTATTAACATACACTTTCATTGCACTGTTCAATGTACCAACAAACTTAGTGTTAGTTGGTGCTTCGAATGTACCTTCTGTTGTACGAGCAAACGCACTGGTTGTTGCACTTTGTAGAATTG
>JACCDW011382443.1_pt1 | contig 25203 bp, 27 predicted proteins | sample 7449781 | NCBI WGS metagenome assembly JACCDW01 (sample SAMN15323449, study PRJNA562643) | freshwater metagenome | isolation source: river surface water | place: USA:Blue River Watershed | collected 2017-08-18
CCCTGATCCTGCTGGCCCCCAGCTGGGGCGGCATGATCAACGGCATCATGACCCTGTCGGGTGCCTGGCACAAACTGCGTGACGACCCCATCCTGCGCTTTTTGATCGTGTCCCTGTCGTTCTACGGCATGTCCACCTTCGAAGGCCCGATGATGTCCATCAAGACCGTCAACGCGCTCTCCCACTACACCGACTGGACCGTGGGCCACGTGCACTCCGGCGCCCTGGGCTGGGTGGGCCTGGTGACCATGGGCTCGATGTACTACCTGATCCCGCGCCTGTTCGGTCAAAAGCAGATGTACAGCGTCAAGGCGATCGAGGTCCACTTCTGGACCGCCACCATCGGCATCGTGATCTACATCGCGGCCATGTGGATTGCCGGTGTGATGCAGGGCCTGATGTGGCGCGCCATCAACGCCGACGGCACGCTGACCTACACCTTCGTCGAATCCGTCAAGGCCACCTTCCCGTTCTACGTGCTGCGCCTGCTGGGTGGTCTGCTGTACCTGGGCGGCATGGTCCTGATGCTGTGGAACGTGGCCAAGACCGCCACCGCGGGCCGTTCGGTCGACGTCCAGATTCCGGCTGCAGCCGCAGCCCACGCCTGAGGAGCAACACAATATGGCTAACAACCCACATTCGGGCGGCGGTCTGTCCCACGAAAAGATCGAAACCAGCAACTTTCTGATGATCGTGCTGATCCTGGTCGTGCTGCTCTTTGGCGGCCTGGTCGAGATCGTGCCGCTGTTCTTCCAGAAGTCCACCACCCAGCCGGTGGAGGGCCTCAAGCCCTACACCGCGCTGCAAGTCGCGGGTCGCGACATCTATGTGCGCGAAGGCTGCTACAACTGCCACTCGCAGATGATTCGGCCCTTCCGTGCCGAAACGCTGCGCTATGGCCCGTACTCGCTGGCCGGCGAATTCGTCTACGACCACCCCTTCCAGTGGGGCTCCAAGCGCACCGGTCCGGACCTGGCGCGTGTGGGGGGGCGCTACAGCGACGAGTGGCACCGCATCCACCTGAACAACCCGCGCGACCTGGTGCCCGAGTCCAATATGCCGGCCTACCCCTGGCTCGAGAAAAACCCGGTCGACCATGCCAGCATCGCCGACCACATGAAGGGCTTGCGCACCCTGGGCGCGCCCTACAGCGATGAAGAGATCGCCAAGGCCTCGCAAGAGGTCCAGGGCAAGACCGAAATGGAAGCCGTGATCGCCTACCTGCAGGGTTTGGGCGTGCACCGCAAGTGAGACAGGAGCAGCACCATGGACATCAACACCCTGCGCTCCATCGTGACCGTCGCCGCCTTTGCCGCTTTCATTGGCATCGTCTGGTGGGCCCTGTCGCGTCGCAACCAGGCCCGCTTTGACGAGGCCGCACGGCTGCCTTTCGGCCAGGACGACTGAGTTGTCCGGCACGACCCCCTCTTAAGGAATCGACATGAGTGACTTCATCAGCAACTTCTGGCACCTGTACGTGGCCGGTCTATCGCTGGTCTCCATCCTCGCCTGCCTGCTGCTGCTGTGGTTCAGCGGCAAGGCCAAGGCCATGACCTCGAACGACAACACCACAGGCCACGTCTGGGACGGGGACCTGCGTGAAATGAACAACCCGCTGCCGCGCTGGTGGGTGGGCCTGTTCATCATCACCGTGGTGTTCTCGCTGGTTTACCTGGCCTTCTACCCGGGCCTGGGCACTTTCACGGGCAAGTTCGGCTGGTCCTCGGCCGGTCAGTACGACGCCGAAGTGGCCAAGGCCAACGAACAGGTGGCCCCGCTGTATGCCAAGTTCCAGGCCATGTCGGTCGAGGACATGGCCAAGGACCCGCAGGCCTTTGCCATCGGCGACCGCCTGTTCATGAACAACTGTGCGCAGTGCCACGGCTCGGATGCGCGCGGCAGCAAGGGCTTCCCCAACCTGACCGATGCCGACTGGCTGCATGGCGGCACACCCGAAAAAATCAAGGAAAGCCTGGTGCAGGGCCGCAACGGCGTGATGCCGCCGATGGCGGCGGCCGTCGGCTCGCCCGAAGACGTGCGCAACGTGGCCCACTACGTGCTGAGCCTGTCGGGCAGCCCGCACGATTCGCTGCGCGCTTCGCTGGGCAAGGCCAAGTTCGGCGCCTGCGCTGCCTGCCACGGCATGGACGGCAAAGGCAACACGGCCCTGGGTGCGCCCAACCTGACCGACGGTGTCTGGCTGCACGGCTGGGGTGAAGGGGCCATTGTCGGCATCATCAACAATGGCAAGAACAACCAGATGCCGGCGCAGGCGCACAAGCTGACCGAAGGCCAGATCCATGTCCTGACGGGCTACGTCTGGGGCCTGTCAAATGCCAAGACGGTCGCGGCCCGATAAGCCCAATATGCCAGGGCCCCGCAAGGGGCCCTTTTCCGTTTGACAGGGAAGAACCGCTGTGTCGTCTGAAGACCGCTCCCCCAAAAAGACCATCCCGGTGGTCGCTGTGCCTGCACAGCCCACGCCCACGCCCACGGGCGAGGACGCGCAGGACATGGTGCCCTTGTATGTGGCGCACCAGAAGATTTATCCGCGCAGTGTGCAGGGCGTGTTCGCCTACTGGCGCTGGATGCTGGTGTTCATCACCCAGCTGGTGTTTTATGGCCTGCCCTGGCTGGAGTGGGGCCAGCGCCAGGCCGTGCTGTTCGATCTGGGCGCGCGCCGCTTCTACATCTTTGGCTTTGTGCTGTACCCGCAGGACTTCATTTACCTGACGGCGATCCTGGTGATTTCGGCCTTCGCGCTCTTCCTGTTCACTGCGGTGGCCGGGCGTTTGTGGTGTGGCTTTGCCTGCCCGCAGACGGTTTACAGCGAAATCTTCCTCTGGATCGAACGCAAGATCGAAGGCGACCGCACGGCCCGCATGAAGCTGGACGCGGGCCAGATGTCCTTCGAGAAGCTGTTCAAGAAGTGGTACAAGCACATCGTCTGGCTGGGCGTGGCCCTGTGGACGGGCTTCACCTTTGTCGGCTATTTCACGCCCATCCGCGAGCTCGGTCTGGCGTTTTTCACCGGCGGCATGGGCTCCTGGGAAATCTTCTGGGTCTTCTTCTACGCCTTTGCCACCTACGGCAACGCCGGCTTCATGCGCGAGCAGGTGTGCAAATACATGTGTCCCTACGCGCGCTTCCAAAGCGCCATGTTCGACAGGGACACCCTGATCGTCACTTACGACGCGCAGCGCGGTGAGCCGCGCGGTGCGCGCTCCAAGAAAGCCGATCCGCAGTTGCTGGGTCTGGGCGCCTGCGTGGATTGCAGCCTGTGCGTGCAGGTCTGTCCGACGGGCATCGACATCCGCAACGGTCTGCAATACGAGTGCATTGGCTGTGGCGCCTGCGCCGATGTCTGCGACGGCGTGATGGAGAAGGTGGGCTACGCCAAGGGCCTGGTGCGTTTTTCAACCCAAAATGCCTTGCAGGGTGGCTGGTCCAAGCAGCAGACCTGGCGCCGTGTGCTGCGCCCCCGTGTGCTGCTCTACACCGGCATCTTGCTCGCGGTCACCGTGGCCTTGCTGACCAGCCTGGCGCTGCGCAAACCGTTCAAGGTGGACGTGGTGCGCGACCGCGCGGCGCTGGCGCGCATCGTCGAGGGCGGCCAGATCGAGAATGTGTACCGCCTGCAGCTCATGAACGCGGCCGAGAAGACGCTGCAGTTCAAGATCGAAGCACAAGGGCTCGACGGCCTGAGCCTGGCCACCGAAGCCCTGGTGTCTGTGCCCGCAACCGAGTCGCGCTGGGTGCCGGTGCGCCTGCACCTGCCCTACGACGCGGCGACGGCGGGCTCGCACACCATCCACTTCCGCATCGCATCGTTCGTGGACAATGGCGGCGAGGCGCTGGGCGAAGTGGTTGAAAAGTCGGCCTTCCTGGTGCCGCGATGACAGGAGTTGGGATGAACACCCCGGAAAAATCCCCCACCCCCGCGCGCCCCTGGTGGCGCTTTGGCCACGTCTGGCTGGTGATCGCGGGCCCCGCCATCGTGGTGGTGGCCGGTTTCGTTACCTTTTACCTGGCGGCACGCGCGCCCGATCCGGTCCTGCCGACGTTGCCGCCGCCGAGTTCCGCCAGCACAGGGCAGGGCACGGACATCGGCCAGGCCCCCGCCATGCAAGGGCGCAACCATGCCGCCACGGGCGTTTTGCCAACGCCCGCGCCAGCCAAACCCTGAGGCCTCAAGAGGAGACAACGATGCGGCTGCAAAGAATGATGTGGATCGCCTGGCCGGCCTTTTTGGTGGCGGGTCTGCTGGAAATGCTGGTGTTTGCCTTTTTTGATCCGCAAGACATGCACTGGTTTGGCCACCCGCTGGCCATGTCGCGGCAAGGCGTTTACACGCTCGCGTTTTTTGCTTTTTGGGGCCTGACCATGGTCTCCAGCGGCCTGACGACCCTGCTCGCCATGTCGCCGTTTGAAACCAACCGCTGCCCGGTGCCTGAGGCCGATCGCCCGCAAGACTGCGCGCGCCACTGCGGCTGAGCGGCCGCCGGGCCAGCGTTCACTGGCAAGCGGTCTGGTGGTTCACGAGGCGCTGCAGGGCCTCGGTGTCCAGGATGCGCACATGGCGCTGCTTGACCTCGACAATGCCTTCCTCGACGAACTTCGAGAAGGTGCGGCTCACGGTCTCGAGCTTGAGGCCCAGGTAGCTGCCGATTTCTTCGCGCGTCATGCGCAAGACCAGCTCCGACTGCGAAAAACCGCGCGCGTGCAGGCGCTGCACCAGGTTGAGCAGGAAGGCGGCCAGGCGCTCTTCGGCGCGCATGCTGCCCAGCAGCAGCATGACGCCGTGCTCGCGCACGATCTCGCGGCTCATGATCTTGTGCACATGCGATTGCAGGGCCGTGACCTCGCGCGAGAGTTCCTCGATGCGGTCAAACGGCATGACGCAGACCTCTGCATCCTCCAGCGCCACGGCATCGCAGGTGTGGTGGTCGTTGACGATGCCGTCCAGCCCGATGATCTCGCCCGCCATCTGAAAGCCGGTCACCTGGTCGCGACCGTCTTCGGTGGCCAGGCAGGTCTTGAAGAAGCCGGTGCGAATCGCATACAGCGAAGTGAATTTTTCGCCATTGGTGAACAGGGTGCCACCGCGCTTGACCTTGCGGCGCGTGGCCACCAGATCGTCCAGGCGGTTGAGTTCGTGGTCCGACAGTCCCACCGGCATGCACAGTTCCCGCAGGTTGCAATTTGAACAGGCGACTTTGATGGTGTGGGTGAGCATGGGGGCTTCTTTCGCTGACTTGTCCTGGATCAATTCTTTCTGATTTCATATTGGACTACAAAAATCAGGGTTCTCCCGAGATGCGACGGCTTCAAAGCCAATTTACGCATGCGTTTGACCTGGGTCAAGACTCTTCAGGGGCTGTGTCGGCACAGTGGCCATACACATAAAACCCTAGGCTGCGTGCGTCCCGATGTCCCTCATCACACCTCAATTGCTGGTCCGTTTCGATGTCCCGGGGCCCCGCTACACCTCCTACCCCACGGCAGACCGCTTTGTCGAAGCCTTCGGCGAGGCCGATTACATCGAAGCGCTCGAACAGCGGCGCGAAGCCACCCGCCTCAAAGCGCAGCCACTGTCGCTGTACATCCACATCCCGTTTTGCGAGTCGCTGTGCTACTACTGCGCCTGCAACAAGATCATCACCAAGCACAAGGACCGCGCGCACAGCTATCTGCGCTACCTGGCGCGCGAGGTCGAACTGCAGGTGGCGCACCTGGGCAGCGGCCATTCGGTCAGCCAGCTGCACCTGGGCGGAGGCACGCCCACCTTCCTGAGCGACGACGAGCTGCGCGAGCTCATGGCCATGCTGCGTCGGCACTTCCACTTTGTGCCGGGCGGGGAGTATTCCGTCGAGGTCGACCCCCGTACCGTCGACGAAGCGCGCCTGGCGGTGCTGGCCGAGCTGGGCTTCAACCGCCTGAGCTTTGGCGTTCAGGACTTTGACCCGGCGGTGCAAAAGGCAGTGCACCGCATCCAGCCGGCCGAAAAGGTTTTTGCCCTGGTGCACGCTGCGCGCCGCCTGGGCTTCGAGTCGGTCAACGTCGACCTGATTTACGGCCTGCCCTTGCAGACGCCCGAGTCCTTTGCGCGCACGCTGGCGCAGGTCAACGAACTGCGGCCCGACCGCATTGCGCTGTACGCCTACGCGCACCTGCCCGAGCGCTTCAAGCCGCAGCGGCGCATCCACGCGGCCGAGCTGCCCAGCGCGGGCGCCAAGGTCGCGATGCTCGCCCAGTCGCTCGACGCCTTCACCGACGCGGGCTATGTCTACATCGGCATGGACCATTTCGCCTTGCCCAACGACGCGCTGGCCGTGGCCAAGCGCCAGGGGCGCCTGCACCGCAATTTCCAGGGCTACAGCACGCAGTCCGATTGCGACCTGGTCGCGCTCGGCGTCTCGGCGATCGGCCGCATGGGCACGACCTACAGCCAGAACGCCAAGACGCTGGAGGAGTATTGCGACGCGCTCGACCAGGGCCATCTGCCCATCGTGCGCGGCCTGGCGCTGTCGCGCGACGACCTGGTGCGCCGCGCCGTCATCATGGCGCTGATGTGCCAGGGCGAGCTGCAGTACGAGTCGATCAACCTGGCCTGGCTGATCGATTTCAAGACCCATTTCGCCGCCGAAATCGCGCAACTGCAAAACATGCAAAATGACGGTCTGGTCCGGGTCGATGACATGGGCATCACCGTGACCCCGGTCGGCTGGTTCTTCGTGCGCGCGGTGGCCATGGTCTTCGACCGCAGCCTGCAGCTCGACCGCAACCGCCACAAATTCTCCAAAATCATCTGACACCCGCATGCAAAGCTCGCTCGCCATCACCGCCTTGCTGATGGGGCTGGCCGGCGGACCGCACTGCGTGGCCATGTGCGGCGCGGCCTGCGCCGGTCTGGCGAAGGCCGCGGGGGCGCGCCAGTGGCAGGCGCTCACGGCCTTTCAAATCGGGCGCCTCGCGGGCTACAGCCTGCTGGGTGCGGTGGCCGCGGGCAGCGTGCAGGGCCTGGGCTGGCTGACCACCCAATCGGCCGCGATCCGGCCGCTGTGGACCTTGCTGCACCTCGCCGCCATGGCGCTGGGCGTGCTGCTGGTGCTGCAGGCGCGCCAACCTGTGTGGCTCGACCAGGGCGCGCGGCGGCTCTGGGCCCGGGTGCGCGCCTTCAACGACCGCCACGGCCGCGCCGCGCCCTGGATGGTGGGCATGCTGTGGGCGTTGATGCCCTGCGGTTTGCTGTATTCGGCCCTGATGGTCGCGGCCCTGACGGGGGCGCCGCTGGACGGCGCCATGACCATGGGCCTGTTTGCGCTGGGCAGCAGCATCAGCCTGTGGGCCGGGCCCTGGCTGTGGCTGCGCCTGCAAACGCTGGGCGATGGCGCCTGGGGCATGCGCCTGGCGGGGCTGGCCTTGTTCGGCGTTTCGGCCTGGGGCCTGTGGATGGGGCTGGTGCACGACCAGGCCCCGTGGTGCGTCACGCCGGCCTGAGCCGGCGCAGGCCTCAGACGGCGCAGGCCTCAGCCGACCAGGCCTTTGTAGAGCATGTAGGCGGCCAGCAGGTACAGCACGCAGGCGAACACGCGCTTGAGTTGCTTGACAGGCAATTTGTGCGCCGTGGCCGCGCCGATCGGCGCCATCAGCACGCTGCAGCTGGCGATCACGACCAGCGCGGGCAGCCACAGGTAACCGAACGAGTAGGGCGGCAGCTGTTCGAGCGCAAGCCCACTCACGATGTAACCCGCCACATTGGCCAGCGCGATCGGAAAGCCCAGCGCCGCGCTGGTGGCCACCGCGTTGTGGATCGCCACATTGCACCAGGCCATGAAGGGCACGCTGATGAAGCCACCGCCCGCGCCGACCAGCCCAGAGAGCAAGCCGATGACACCGCCCGCACCCATCTGGCCGGCAAAGCCCGGCATCTGGCGCGTCGGCGCCGGCTTCTTGTCGAGGAACATCTGCGTCGCCGAAAAGCCCACGAAGCAGCCGAAGAACACCGCCAGCGAGGCGCCTTTGATCACGGCAAAAATGCCCAGACTGCCGAGCAGGCTGCCCAGCACGATGCCGGGCGCCAGACCCTTGACGAGGTCCCAGCGCACCGCGCCTTTCTTGTGGTGGGCGCGCACGCTGGAAATGCTGGTGAAGATGATGGTCGCCATCGAGGTGGCGATCGCCATCTTGATCGCCAGGTTCGGATCGGCCCCTTGCTGGCCCAGCAGGTAGGTCAGGAAAGGCACCATGATCATGCCGCCGCCGATGCCCAGCAGGCCCGCGAGAAAGCCGGTGCACAGGCCGAGCACGGCCAATTCCAAAATCAGGGTGGGCTCAAACATCATGGTGGAAGAGGGGGGAGAAAGAAATCAAGGTGTCTGCGAATGCCGCCGGACCGTCATCCTGAACCGGGGGTTCAGGTGGGCGAGGGCAGACTGACGTTGGGTTCATCTGACGCGAGACGATCACGCTCATCAGCCGATGTACCAAGCCCGAGCTCAATGAGCATTGGTTCAAGGAAATATAAAGCCCGGCGCGCACCGCAGACGGCTGCCATTGTAGGCGTTTGGGGCGCCGGCAGGCCGGTGCGCTCAGAGCAATTGCCCGTCTTGGCGCAGACTGCGGTCCAGCCGTGCGAGCAGGCCTTGCAGGCGCTCGTCACCGTCCTCGCTCAAAGCCGCAGCTGCAGGGGCGGGCGCAGCGGACGCCTCGCCCTGGTCAAAGGCCAGGTTGAGCGCGGCGAGCACCGCAATGCGGTCGCGCGCCTTGATCTTGCCGGCATCGCGGATCTTGCACATCGCCGCATCGACGCGGCCGACCGCCGCCAGCAGGCGTTCTTCGCCGCCATCGGGGCAACCGAGCAAATAGCTTTGGCCCATGATCTGGACCTCGATCTGTTTGGCACTCATGCGCTGGCCTCAGAGGATGGGTTTTGGGGCAGGCGCTCGATCAGGGCATCGACGCGGGCGCGGGCGGCCGACAGGCGCGACTTGAGCTGGTCGCGCTCCTGCGTCATGGCCTGCAGCTGCTGAGCAATCAGGGCGTTGGTGCGCTGCAGCTCTTCGTGGCGAAGCAAGAGGTGCTCCACCCGTTCGGCGATCTGGTCGATGAGGTCGTTGTTGGCCATGGCACACGGGGCGTCTGAGGCGATGGGCCATTGTAGGGCCTGGGCTTTGGGGTCCGTTTTGTAGGCTTCGAGACAGCTTGGGCTCGCGCCGGCCCGTACAATTTGGCCCTGTTGGTGCTCGTGGGGCCGGTTCGCGGCCCCCAGTTCAACGGGAAGCAGGAGGGTGCGCGCCCCACGCGCGCGCCTAACCTGCGCTGCCCCCGCAACGGTAAGCAGACGAGCCCGGCTTCGGCCGGCTCCGCTTTCATCTCACAAGCCACTGGCGGCCCTGAAACAGGCCGCCGGGAAGGTGATGAAGGTCGCATCTGCCAGCCCGGATACCGGCCAACGAGGTGGTGCGCCCCATGGGCGCGCTGAAAGCCCATGCACTGTCGGGGAAGGCGGTGAGGGCGTTGACGTGTTTGTTTCAAATGAAAAAGCAAAAGGCAGTTCTGGCCAGCGCATTGACGTTGGCTGTTTCCTCTCATGCGCAGCTGTTGCCCCCATCCAGGACGCTGCAAACGCCAGAGATGGACCCCGTCGTCATTTCAGCCTCTCGTGTTGAGCAGCCCAGATCCAGCTCGGCCGTGATCGTCGATGTGATCACGCGTGAACACATCGAGCAGTCTGGTGCCTCCAATGTGGCTGAGTTGTTGGACACGGTTTCGGGCTTGTCCCTGACCCGGCTTTATGGCCGTGCCGGTGTGGACGCTTCGCTCGATATTGGCTACCTGGGCGAGGCCGGGTCTCAAAACGTTCTGATCCTGGTGGACGGTCAACGGCTCAACAGCCTGGATTCCGCAGGTGTTCGTTTTGCACAGCTGCCGATGAGCAGCATTGAGCGCATCGAAGTGCGAAAAGCCAATGGCGGTGCTTTGTATGGCGACCGCGCACAAGGCGGGGTGATCAACATCATCACCCGCAGTGACGCCTCGAAAGAGGTGGGGCTGAGCGTGGGCAGCTTTGGCACCAAAAAAATTGACGCCTATTTGGGCTTGAAGACCGAGGAGGTTCGCGGCTCGGTTTCATTGATGTCTGCAACTTCCCAGGGCTATCGGGATTACAGCGAATCGCACCAGAAGAGCGCGCAAATCAAGCTGTCCACCGGCGCAGACTGGGGGCGGATTGGATTTTTTGCCCGCGGTTTTGAGGAAAAGGCGCAGCTGCCCAGCTACCTCACGCCCCTGCAGTTCGCGCTCAACCCCAGAAGGGTTGGGGCTTATCCCGTCGATTCCGACCGATCAGGCGGCGCTGCAGGGCTGCGTTTCGAGCGGGCATTGAGCACGGACGGTGCGCTGTCCCTCGATGTCTTTCACCAGTCCTCGCAAGAAAAGCTGTACGACACGATTCGAAACACCCGCACGGCGCTCACCCCCGAATGGCGAACCCGCTGGGGGGCCGGGCAATCGGTGCTCGGTGCAGAGATCGCCAGCACGGAGGCCAACACGGACGATGGCAAGCAGGTGGGGCAGAAAAGTCGATCCCTGTATGCGCAAACCACGCAGCCTCTGCACTCGACCTTGAGCCTGGAGCTGGGCGCGCGAACCCAGAAAGTCGACAACGACTTTCAGGTCGGTGCCACTCAAAGCGTCACGTCGTCAAGTGCGCACAAATCGGGATTTTCGGCGGCCCTGCGCCAGCAAATTTCGGAAAAAACGGTGCTGCGGGCGGGCGCGCTGACGGGCTACCGATTTGCGAACGCCGACGAACTCTATTATTTCAACCGCAGCACATACGCGATGCTGCGCATCAATCCGGATGTCAAGCCGATGGGCACGCGCGAACTGTTTGCCCAACTCGAGCACAGCTATGCCGCCGGCAAGGTCGATGTCCATTACCGGAATATCCGTGCCAGCGACGAGATCGGCTACCAGTTCAACTGCGGGACGGTGCAGGGGGTGGCTGCTTCTTGCAACACCAACCTGTATGACACGCAGCGACAGGTGCTCTCTTTCAACGGGAACTGGAACCTCAGCCCCCGCTTGTCCCTGAAGGCCGGCGTTGATTTTGTGGACGCCACGATCGACTCGGGTGCCAACGCGGGCCATCGGATTCCCATGACCTCCAAACGCGTCGCGCGCCTGACCGCCGAGCAGCGGATGGAGGGTTACAAACTGATTGCCACCAGCCGTTATCGCAGCAACATGGTCCAGGCCAGCGACCCCGAGGCGTTCTATCCACTCATGCCTGCGCGCCATGTGGTGGACCTCGGCCTGAGCACCTCACTGTCCAAGACCTGGGCTTTGTCGGCATGGATACGCAACGCCTTTGACAAGTCCTACTATGACTATGCCCGCTACAACGGCCTCTATCCCGCCGATGGGCGTGGTCTGTTCATCAACCTCAAAGCGTCACTCTGAGGCTGCGCCATGACTTCCGCCGCTCTGGGCCCCCAACGCATCGTCTGCCTCACCGAGGAGACGACGGAGTGGCTTTACCTGTTGGGGCAGGAGCGGCGCATCGTGGGCATTTCGGGCTACACGGTGCGCCCGCGCCGGGCGCGTGAGGAAAAGCCCAAGGTCAGTGCTTTTTTGAGCGCCAAGATCGACAAGATCCTGGCGCTGCAGCCCGATTGCGTGTTCGGTTTTTCCGACCTGCAGGCCGACATTGCGGCGGCGCTGATCCGCGCCGGGGTGCAGGTCACGGTGTTCAACCAGCGCAGCGTGGCCGAGATTTTTTCGATGCTCTACCAGGTGGGCGCCATGGTGGGCGAGGCCGAGCAGGCCAGCGCGCGCATCGCACAGATGCAGGCCGATCTGCAAGCCATCCGCGCGCAGGCGGCCACTTTCCAGCGCCGCCCCAAGGTGTTTTTTGAGGAGTGGGACGAGCCCCACATCAGCGGCATCCGCTGGGTGTCCGAGCTGATCGCCATCGCCGGTGGCGACGACATTTTTCCCGAGCTGGCCGTGCAGTCGCTGGGCAAGGACCGCATCATCGCCGACGGCCAGACCATCGTGGACCGCGCCCCCGACATCGTCATCGGCTCCTGGTGCGGCAAGAAGTTCCGCCCCGAAAAAGTCGCCCAGCGCCCCGGCTGGCAAGACGTGCCCGCCGTGCGCGACGGGCAGCTGTTCGAGATCAAGTCGGCCGACATCCTGCAGCCCGGCCCGGCCGCGCTCACCGATGGCGTGGCGCAGCTGCACCGCCTCATTGCCCAATGGGTGCAGGCCCATGGCTAAGTGGCTGTGCGCACTCCTGGGGCTGCTCTGCCTGGCGCCGCTGGGGGCCGGTGCGGCCACGGTGCTCGACGACCGCCAGCAGCCGGTCGAGATCGCACGGCCGCCGCAGCGCATCGTGAGCCTGCTGCCCTCGCTGACCGAGACGGTGTGCGCGCTCGGCGCCTGCCCGCGCCTGGTGGGCATTGACCGCTATTCCAACTGGCCCGCCTCGGTGCGGACCCTGCCGCGCATGGGCGGCGGCCTGGACCCGAGCATCGAGGCCATCGTCGCCACGCGGCCTGACCTGGTGCTCTTGGCCGGCTCCACGCGCGGCGTGGAGCGCCTGCAGGCGCTGGGCCTGACCGTCTTGCAGCTGGAGCCGCGCACCCATGCCGACACGCAGCGTGTGCTGCTCGCGGTGGCGGCTGCGCTCGGCGTGCCGCGCAGCGAGGCCGAGCGCGTCTGGCGCGAGATCGACGCCGGTGTGCAGGCCGCCGCGCAGGCGCTCACGCCCGCCGCGCGCGCGCAGCGCGTCTATGTGGAGGTCAGCCCTGCGCCTTATGGCGCGAGCGAGTCGTCCTTCATTGGCGAGACGCTGCGGCGCCTGGGCATGGGCAATATCCTGCCCGCAGCCATGGGGCCGTTTCCCTTGGTGAACCCCGAGTTTGTGGTGCGGGCCCAGCCCGACGCCATCCTGATCGGCGACAGCTCGCGCCAAAGCATGGTGCAGCGGCCCGGCTGGGCGCAGATGCGCGCGCTGCGCGAGGACCGTGTGTGTGCCTTCCCGCCAGAGCAAGCCGACATCCTGGTGCGCGCCGGCCCGCGCATGGCCGAGGGCGCGCGCCTGATGGTGCAGTGCCTCAACCGCACGGCCGCTGCCGCGCCAAAGGGCCAGCCATGACCCAGGCCATGGCGCGTGACACGCTGCGCTGGGCGCTCGTGCTGGCCCTGCTGGGCCTGGCCGTGGTGGCGCTGGGCCTGGGCGTGGGCAGCCAGGGCTGGGAATGGCTGGGCACGCGCATGCCCGACGCGGTGCAGCGGCAAATCGTTTGGGACATTCGCGCGCCGCGCAGCCTCGGGGCCTGGCTGGCGGGTGCCTTGCTGGGCCTGGCCGGTGCGGTGGCGCAGGGCCTGTTTCGCAACCCGCTGGCCGACCCGTATTTGCTGGGCAGCGCCTCGGGCGCCTCGCTGGGCGTGAGCCTGTACCTGAGCGCGGTGGGCGGCTCGCTGCTGAGCAGCGCCTGGTGGCCGCGCCTGGGCATGACCGGCGCGGCCTTCTTGGGCGCGGTGCTGGCCGTGCTGCTGACCTTGCTGCTCGCGCGCGGGGTACAGCAAACGCTGCGTCTGCTGCTGGCCGGTGTGGTGGTGGGCGTGGTGCTGGGGGCGCTGGCGTCTCTGGCCGCGCTGCTGCAGCCGCAGGTGCTGCAGGCCATGCAGGGCTTCATGCTGGGCAGCACCGCCTTTGTCGGCTGGACAGCCTGCGCGCTCATGGCGGCGGCGCTGGGGCTGTGCCTGGCCGGTGCGCTGGCGCTCTCGCGCGTGCTGGACGCACTCACGCTCGGCGAGGCCACCGCGCGCAGCCTGGGCGTGCCGCTGGGCGCGGCCCGCGTGGGTCTGATCGCGCTCTTCTCGCTGGCCACGGGCACGGCGGTGGCGCAAACCGGCCTGATCGCCTTTGTGGGCCTGGCCGCGCCGCACGCGGTGCGCTCGCGCGTGCACACCACACACGCGGGCCTTTTGCTGCTGTCCGCGCTCATGGGCGGCTTGCTCTTGCAAGCGGCCGATGTGCTGGCGCGCGGCGTGCTGGCCCCGCAGGATTTGCCGGTGGGCGTGTTCACCGCGGTGCTGGGCGGTGTGTATTTGCTCTGGCGCATGCAAAGGGTGAACGGGGGGCGCGCATGAGTACGCACGGCACGCCCGCGCTGCAAGCCCGTGGCCTGCGCGTCGCGCTCGGCGGCCGCCCGGTCTTGCACGGGGTGGACCTGGACATCGCGCCGGGCCAATGGACCTGTGTGGTCGGGCCCAACGGCGCCGGCAAGTCCACCGTGCTCAAGGCCCTGGCGGGCCTGCTGCCCGCCGAGGGCGAGGTGCGCTGGCAGGGCCGCCGCTGGCCAGACATCGGCCGGCGCGAACGCGCCCGCCTGCTGTCCTGGCTGGGCCAGGGCGAGGCCGCTTCGCTCGACCTGCGCGTCTACGACGTGGCCATGCTCGGCCGCCTGCCCCACCAGGACTGGCTGGCCGCCCCCAGCCAGCAGGACCAGGCCATGGTCGAGGCCGCGCTCAAGGCCACGCAAGCCTGGGACTGGCGCGAGCGGGCCTTGGGCGAACTCTCGGGCGGCGAGCGCCAGCGCGTGCTGCTGGCGCGCGCCATGGCCGGCAACGCGCCGCTCATGCTGATGGACGAACCCCTGGCCAACCTCGACCCGCCGCACCAGGTCGATTGGCTCGAGCAGGTGCATTGCCTTCGCGCCCAGGGCACCACGGTGCTCAGCGTGCTGCACGAGATCGGCATGGCGCTGCAGGCCGACAGCCTGGTGGTCATGCATGAGGGGCAGGTGGTGCACCATGGCGCACCGGCTGAGGCCGCCACGCGCCAGGCGATTGAAGACGTGTTTGCCCAGCGCATCCGCCTCCTGCCCGTGGACGGGCAGTGGGTGGTGCTGCCCCGGGCATGAGGCCATGAGTGCGCGCTGCATCATGGTGCTGGGCACCTCCAGCGGGGCTGGCAAAAGCTGGCTGGCCACGGCGCTGTGCCGGCATTACGCGCGCCAGGGCCTGAAGGTCGCGCCCTTCAAGGCGCAGAACATGAGCAACAACGCGCGCGTGGTGCCGGGCCAGGGCGAAATCGGCGCGGCCCAATACTTCCAGGCCCTGGCCGCGCGTGCCGAGCCCGAGGTGCGCATGAACCCCTTGCTGCTCAAGCCCGAGGCCGACACGCGCAGCCAGGTGGTGCTGCTGGGACGTGTCAGCCAAGCACTCAGCGACACGCCCTGGCGCGAGCGCAGCGACAAGGTCTGGCCCGAGATCGCGGCCGCGCTCGACGGGCTGCTTGCCGACAACGACGTTGTGGTCATCGAAGGCGCGGGCTCGCCCGCCGAGATCAACCTGATGGACAGCGACATCGTCAACCTACGCGTGGCGCGCCATGCCGACGCGCGCTGCCTGCTCGTGACCGACATCGACCGGGGCGGCGCCTTTGCCCACCTCTACGGCACCTGGGCCCTGCTGCCCGAGGCCGACCGCGCCCGCATTCGCGGCTTTGTGCTCAACAAATTCCGTGGCGATGCCAGCCTGCTCGCGCCCGCGCCCGAGATGCTGCAAGCACGCACCGGGGTGCCCACGCTCGCCACCTTGCCCATGTGGTGGCAGCACGGCCTGCCCGAAGAGGACGGCCTTTTTGACGCCCGTGCCCGCAGCAGCGGGGCGGTCACGCGCACCGTGGCCGTGGTCTCCTACCCGCGCATCAGCAACCTCGACGAATTCCAGCCGCTCCACAACGTGCCGGGCCTGCGCCTGCTGTGGGCGCGCCGTCCGGCCGACCTCGCGGGCCTGCAAGCGCAGGACTGGGTCATCCTGCCCGGCAGCAAACACACCAGCGCCGACCTGGCCTGGCTGCGCCAGCAGGGCCTGGACGCGGCGATCGCGCGCCATGTGCAGCAGGGCGGGGCGCTGCTGGGCATATGCGGCGGCCTGCAAATGCTGGGTGAGGCCATGATCGACCTGCACGGCATCGACGGCAACGCGCCGGGCCTGGGCCTGTTGCCCCTGGTCACGCAGTTCGCTGCCGACAAGACCGTGGAGAAAACCACGGCGCGCTTCGATGCCCTGGCCGGGCCCTGGGCCGCGCTGTCGGGCTTGGCGGTCAGCGGCTACGAAATCCACCATGGCCAAAGCCAGGGCCACAGCGCCATGCTGGCCGCCGGCCATGTGCTGCGCGAGGTCATGCCGGGCCTGGCCTGGCAGGACGGCAGCGGCCAGGTGCTGGGCACCTACCTGCATGGCTTGTTCGAGCAGCCCGCCGTGCTGCAGGCGCTGTTCGGCGCCGAGGTGCCGACGCTGGAGACGGTGTTCGAGGGCTTGGCCGACTTCGTCGAGCGGCACTTTGAAGCCGACGCCCTGGCAGGCTTGCTGCGCGATTGATGTTCAGCGCTTGGCGCTGGCGCCCGATGCCTTGCTCGGCGCCTTGCCCGCTTTGGTCGCTGACTGGCCTGGCACGGGCAGTTTTTGCGCATCTTCCAAGGTCATGAGCGCGTCCACATGCGACATGAAACGGTGCAGGTACTCGGGTGAGATGTCTTGCATCAGCGCCAGCGAGCGCAGCACCAGCATTTGCGAGTTGATGGGCCCGGCGTGCTCGGGCGGCTGGGCCAGGGCCTGGCTGAGCTGTTGGCGCACCTTGAGGCGCGAAAGCGTTTTGCGCATGCGGCCCACGCTCTTGAGCTCGGGGTGCGGGCTGGCGGCTGTGCGCGGCGCCGCTGTGGTGGCGCGTGGGCGGTGGCGGCTGCTGGCCGCTGCCGGCGGCGGGGCCAGGGGCGCGGCGCCCATCTCCTCCAGCAACGCGGCCAGGGGGGAAGGGCGGGTGGCCACAGCGGGTGCGGGGGCGGCGCTGGCCAGCTGCGCCTCCACACGGGCCAGGGCCTGCGCCAAGCGCTCGGCCAGTCGGGCCTGCACCGCGCCGGTTTCGGCCTGGGTGCGTTGGGCCAGCACCGTCACGACATGCCAGTCCAGCGGCGCACGCGTGGCGGCGCCCTGCGCGGCCAGCGCTTGCAGGCGTTCGGTCAGCGCGTCGCCCATGTCCATGCGGCTCAGGGCTTTCTGGGCGCGCCGGCCTTGGGCACGGGCGCCATTTCCACGCGGCGGTTTTGCGCGCGGTTGTGGTCGTTGGCGTTGGGCACCAGGGGCTGCTGCTCGCCAAAGGCGGCGGCGAACACGCGCTCGGCCGGCATGCCCTCGGCGATCAGGGTGCGCGTGACGGTCAGGGCGCGCTGGGCCGAGAGTTCCCAGTTGTCTTCGAACTGGCGGTTGCCGTTCTTGATCGATTTGTCGTCGGTGAAGCCGCTGACCATCAGCAGCTCGTTGCGTTCGGCCAGATAGCCCTTGAGCGGCCCCACCAGGCTCTTGAGCAGCTGCCGGCCCTCGGGCTGCAGCTGGTCGGAGTTGAGCGCGAACAGCAGGCGCCCGCTGATGCCGATGCGCCCATTGACCAGCGTGATGCGGCCGGTGGCCAGCGGCACCGCCAGCACCTGTTCCAGGCTTTGGCGGCGCTGCTCTTCGGCCTGGCGCTTGGCGATTTCGCTCTCCAGGCTAGAGGCCAGCTCCAGCTGCGCCGCCATCACGCCCACCAGCAGCAGCACAAAGGCGCCCAGCAGCCCCGACATGAGGTCGCCAAAGGCCATCCACGATGGCGCGCTGGGCTCGAGATCGGTCTCGATGTCCGGCATCAGGCGCTTTCTGGGGCGGCCAGCGCCGGTTTGGCCGAGGCGCGGCTGAGCGCGTCGAGCACGTCTTTTTGCGAGCTCAGGCTCAGGTCGATGATTTCGCGCGCCTGCGCCACGTAATACGCCAGCTGCTCGTCGCTGCGCGCCATCGACTTGGACAGCGCGCCTTCGATCTGCTGCAGCTGGGCCAGCATTTTTTCTTGCGAGTCGTGCAGGGTGCGCACGGCCAGCCCAAAGGATTCGCCCAGACTGGCGACCTCGATCGCGCTGGCGCGCACCTCGCTGGCCAGGGTGCTCAGTTTGTCGGACTCTTGGCCCATTTGCGCGCTGAACTGCGCGTTGGCCTGGGCCAGGGTGTCTTGCGAGCGCTCTACCAGGCCGTCGATGACGCTGCGCTGCTCGCTGGCCGAGGCGCGGATGCTGGCGAGCAATTCGTTGAGGGTGTCGAGCGTGTGGGTGCGCTCTTGCAGCAGCGCGTTGTCGTGCGCGACGCTGTCGCTGATCTGCGCGCGCAGCTGGGCGATGACTTCGGCCGCGGCCTTGGGCGCTTCGCTGGCGGTTTCGATCAGGCGCGCCAGCGGCGCCTCCAGCGCGGTGCCCAGGCGCGTGAGGTGCTCGGCCACGGCGGCCTCGAGCTGGCCCAGGCGCTCCACTGCGGCCTGGCCGCGCTGGGCTTCGCCTTCGTGCAGGGCGCCCAGCTCGCTGCGCAGCAGCGCCACGGTGTGCGCCAGGGTCTCGCCCAGCTGCACCTGCTGCGCTTGCTGCAGGGCGTGGGTGTCTTGCCAGCTGTGCTGCAGCTGGCTTTGCGTGGCTTGCAGCGCGGCCTGCCAGGCCTGCAGTTGCTCGGTTTGCAGGCTGCGCAGCTGGGCTTCGCGGCTGGCCTGGGTGTGCTCGACGCTGGCGAGCACGGCCTGGGCCTTGGCGTCAAAGGTGTGGGCAAAGCCATCCAGGGCCTGGCCAATGCGCGCGCTGGTGTCCTGGCTGGTGCGCTCGTGCTGGGCCAGGGCCGCCTGCCAGCGCTCGGCCACCTGGGCCGTGGTCTGGCCAAAACGTTCGGCCAGCGCGGCGATGTGCTGCTCGGTGCTGTGCGCGAGGCGCGCCTGCACCGCCTCGGCCTGCTGGCCCAGGCCGTCCATGGCGGCTTGCACCACCGGGCGCAGGCTCTCGCCCGCCACTTGCATGCTTTGCGTGAGGCTGGCGCGCAGGCTTTGGTCGACCGACTGTGCAAGCGCCTGGGTGGTCTCACGCGCCTCGCGGTGAAAACGCTCCTGGTTGTCGCTGAGTCGCTCACCGAGTTGCTGCTGCATCTGCGCCATTTGCGCCATGAGCTGCTGCAGCTGCGCGGCCACGGCCGGCAGGGTCTGCGACTGCTGCTGCAGCGCGCGGTAGGTTTCCTGGCGCTGGTGCACGAGCGAGAAGAGGCGCAGGCGCGAGGCCACGGCCTGGTCCAGGCTTTGCGCCACGGCCAGACGCTCGCGGCGCACCAGGGTGGACATGAGCCCCAACATGGCCGAGGTGGCCACGCCCGCGACCGAGGCGCCAAAGGCCAGGCCCAGGCCCTTGATGGGCTCGGCAAACGCGCTGCGGATGCCCTGGATGTCGCTCACGCCCTGCAGCGCAAAGGCCGCGCCACTGAGGGTGACCACCATGCCCAGGAAGGTGCCCAGCATGCCCAGCATCACCAAAAGGCCCACAAGGTAGGGCGTGAGGGCGGGGCCAGGCAGGGCGGCGCGCTCGCCCTCGACGCGCTGGCGCACGCTGGGGCGCAGGCTGTCAGGCACGCGGGCCAGCCATTCGCCCAGATCGATCAGCGACTCGGGCACGCCCTGCACGGCTTCGGCCAGGGCCTGGGTATGCTGGCGAAACTGCTGCAGTTCACGCGCACCGACCACGAAGACCCCGCCGATGACGGCCGTCATCAGCAGCACCAGCGGGTTGCCGCCCAGTGCGGTGGCGGCCACCCAGACCACGGCCAACAGGCCCAGGGCGAATGCGAGGGTGAACAGGTGTTTTTTCATGGGTGTGTCGCTTGGTAGGCGTCGGCCAGCCCGAGCACGGGCTGCAGACGCAAATCGAGTTCGGCCAGCAGAGCCTGCTGCAATTCGCTTTCAAACTGCAGCAGCCAATCGGGTTTGGGCAGGCGGGCGGCGGGCGGCGTGGACGCGGCCGTGTCTGCAGGGGTGTCGGCTTCGGGCTGGGCCTGGGCGGCACTGGCCTGCTGCATGAAGCGGATTTCCATCTTGGCCGGCAGGCTCGCGAGCAGACGCGCCTCGCGCTCGCGCAGCGCCTGCGCGTAAGCGGCGTCGAGCAGGGCCAGCTGGTGCAAGGCCGCGCTGGCATGGGCCACGGTGGCGCGTACCTGGGTGCGCAGCGTCTCGAGGCTGGACTCCATCTGCCGCTGGTGGGTGCTGGCGTAGCGCCTGTACGGCTCCCAGGCTTGGCTTGCCTTGAGCGGCCGCTCGGGCGCATCGGCGGGCAGTGCGATGCGCGGCGTGCCGGGCACGGGCGCCGCGTGCAGGATGGACGCGCTCAGCAGCGCGCGGGTTTTGTCGATGTGCGCGCGCACCGTCGCGGCGTCGGCCACGGTGCGGCGCTCGGGCGCGGCCACGGGCTGCTCGCCGGCTTGCAGCAGGGCGTGCAGCGGGATGGCTTGCCGAAAGTCCAGCCATTGGCCCAGGCGCTCGCCCACGTGGTCCGTGGCCGGCACCGCGTCGAGCAATGCGCGTTCGGCCAGGAAGCGCACGAGCGCTGCACTGTGGAGGCTGGCGCGGGGCAGGGCGCGCGTCATGGGCAGATCGGTTTCAACAAGGCCAGTGGGGCACCTGCCCCTGGCGGGACCGGGTCAGGCGGGAGGGTGGGGGTGCGCGGCGGCCGGGACCGCAGGGCGAGAATGGCCTGGCGCGCTATGGGGTAATTTTACCGCCTGTGGCGAGCCCTTCGGCCGGCTCAGGCCGAGCGCCCGTGGTCGCCCGCCGGGGCGCGCGGGCGCATCAGCGCGTCTTGGGCTTGAAATCGCACCAGGCCGACACCGCACACTGCGCGCACAGCGGCTTGCGCGCCTGGCACACATAGCGCCCGTGCAGGATCAGCCAGTGGTGCGCATCGACCAGATAGGCCGGCGGCACGCGTTTGAGCAGCTGCATTTCGACCTCGTACGGGGTTTTGCCCGGCGCCAGGCCGGTGCGGTTGCCGACCCGAAAGATGTGCGTGTCCACCGCCATGGTCGGCTCGCCAAAGGCAACATTGAGCACCACGTTGGCGGTTTTGCGGCCCACGCCGGGCAGGGCCTCGAGCGCTTCGCGGGTGCGTGGCACCTGGCCGCCGTGCTGCTCGACCAGGATGCGACAGGTCTCCATCAGGTGCTTGGCCTTGCTGCGGTACAGGCCGATGGTCTTGATGTGGGACTCCAGGCCCTCCAGCCCAAGTGCCAGGATTTTGTGCGGCGTGTTGGCCACCGGAAACAGGCGGCGTGTGGCCTTGTTGACCCCCACATCGGTGGCCTGCGCCGAGAGCAAAACGGCGGCCAGCAGCTCGAACACGCTCGTATACTCCAGCTCGGTGTTGGGCTGCGGATTGGCCGCCTTGAGGGTGGCGAAAAACGGCTCGATGAATGCTTGTTTCATGCCCCGATTGTCTCCCCATGTCCGCTGCTTTCACCGTCCCCTTTGCCGAACGCCTCAACAACGTTGAAACCTCTGCCATCCGTGAGCTGTTCAAGCTGCTGGGCAAGCCCGGCATCATCAGTTTCGCCGGCGGTTTCCCGGACAGCGCCATGTTCGACGTGGACGGCATCCGCGAAGCGAGTCAGGCGGCGCTGGCCCAAGAGCCGGGCGCGGCCTTGCAGTATGGCGCGACCGAAGGCTTCAACCCGCTGCGCGAGCAGCTCGCGCAGTTCATGGCCAGCAAAGGCGCCAAGGATGTGGCGCCCGAAGACCTGATCGTGACCACCGGAAGCCAACAGGCGCTGGACCTGCTGGGCAAGACCCTGATCGGCCCCGGTGACAAGGTGATCGTCGAAGGCCCCACTTTTTTGGCCACGATCCAGTGCTTCCGCCTGTATGGCGCCGAGCTCATCAGCGCGCCGATCGACCAAGACGGCGTGCAGGTCGACAAGCTGGAACAGCTGATCGCCGAGCACAAGCCCAAGTTCGTCTACCTGATCCCGACCTTTGGCAACCCCAGTGGCGGTCTGCTGAGCGCCGAGCGCCGCAAGCGTGTGCTCGAGCTGGCCGTGCGACACAACACCCTGATCGTCGAAGACGACCCCTACGGTGACCTGTATTTCGGCGAAGCGCCGCCGCCCAGCCTGCTGGCGCTCACGCCACAGGTGCCGGGCAGCCGCGAGCGGCTGGTGCATTGCGGCTCGCTGTCCAAGGTGTTGTCGCCGGGCTTGCGCGTGGGCTGGATGATCGGCCACCCCGAGCTGCTGGCCCGCGCCACCATGTGCAAACAGTTCAGCGACGCCCACACCAGCACCTTCGCCCAGGCCACGGCCGCGCAATACCTGAAGGCCGGCCGCATGCCCGCCACGCTGGACAAGGTGCGCAGCGTTTACGCCCAGCGCGCCCAAACCATGGGCGACGCGCTGCGCCGCGAACTCGGCGACGCGGTGAGCTTTGTGCAGCCGCAGGGCGGCCTGTTCGTGTGGGCGCGCCTGACGGGCGCGGGCGGCAAGGTGAGCGACGGCAATGTCTATGCCAAGCGCGCCATCGAGCAGGGCGTGGCCTTTGTGCCGGGCGCGCCCTTCTTCTGCGCCAACCCCGACCATGCCACTTTCCGCCTGAGCTTTGCCACGGCGGCCGAGGACAAGATCCTCGAAGGCGTCTCGCGCCTGGCCAAGGCGCTCTGAACCCGCGGGTCGTGAACCCCGAAGACCTGCTCAAGCTGGTGAGCACGTCCATGCCCTACGGCAAGCACAAGGGCGTGCTGATCGCCGATCTGCCGGGCAATTACCTGAACTGGTTTGCGCGCGAAGGGTTTCCCAAAGGCGAGATTGGCCGCCTCTTGCAGCTGATGCAAGAGATCGACCACAACGGCCTGAGCGGCTTGCTCAAGCCCTTGCGGCGCTGAAGGCTCAGGGGCGCACGACCTCGAGCAGGCGGTCCAACCCGCCTTCGTTGATGGCCACCATGGCCTGCTCGCGCACCTTGGGCTTGGCATGGTAGGCCACCGACAGCCCGGCCACGCCCATCATCGGCAGGTCGTTGGCACCATCGCCCATGGCGATGCACTCGTGCGGCGCAATGCCCAGCAGGCTGGCCACTTCGAGCAGAGTGCGGCGTTTTTCGGCGCCATCGCAAATGTCGCCCCAGCTTTGTTCGACCAAGCCGCCCGTGAGCACGCCATCCTGGATGTCCAGGATGTTCGAGCGCGCGAAGTCGATCTTCAGCCGCTCTTTGACGCGGTTGGCGAAATAGGTGAAGCCGCCCGAGACCAGCAGCACCTTCATGCCCACCTTTTGGCAGGCGGCGATCAGCTCGGCCGCGCCGGGGTTGATTTTCAGGCGCTCGGTGTAGACCCGCTCCATATCGGCTGTGGTCACGCCCTTGAGCAGGGCCACGCGGCGGCGCAGGCTGTCCTTGAAATCGGTGATTTCGCCGCGCATGGCGGCTTCGGTGATGGCGGCCACCTCGGCCTTGCGCCCCACGGCGTCGGCGATTTCGTCGACGCACTCGATGTTGATCAGCGTCGAATCCATGTCGAAGGCAATCAGCTTGAACTGCGACAGCGGCAGAGGGGCGGCAAAGCCCTGGATCACCAGGCCTTGCGTGATTTCGGTTACAGAACTCATGGCAAGATTATCGCGGCACGGTCAGCGGGCTCCGACAATCCAATCGGTCTGCCCCGCCGGCTTGGGCGCAGCGCATCAGCACATTTCAGGGAGAAACACCATGAGACCTTCTTTGGCACGCAGCGCACTGGCCCTGGCTTTGGGGGGCCTGAGTCTGGGCCTGAACGCCCAGACCGCCACCGCGGGCACGGACCTGCAGCAATTGGTCAACCTCAGCGCCAGCGCCTCGCAGCTGGCGCCCCACGACTGGCTGCGCGTGGTGGTGCGCACCCGGCAAGAGGCCGCGGAACCCATGGCCCTGCAAAAACAGCTCAAAAAGACGGTGGACGAGGCCCTGACCCGCCTGCGCAGCCAAACCAAGCCCCGTCAGCTGGAGGTGCGCAGCGGTGCCTTTGGCATCCACCCGCGCCACAACGACAAAGGGCGCCTGGTGGGCTGGCAGGGCGAGGCCGATCTGGTGATCGAGGGCCGCGACTTCGCCAAAATCGGCCAGGTGGCGGGCGAGGTGAACGGCATGGCGGTCGAATCGGCCCAGTTCTCGCTCTCGCGCGAAGCGCGCCAGCAGCTCGAGGCCGAGGTGCAAAGCCAGGCCGTGCAGCGCTTTCGGCTGCGCGCCCAGCAACTGGCCAAGGATTTCGGCTTCAAAGACTACACGTTGCGCCAGGTGTCGGTTGGCTCGGTCGACCAGCCGATGCCCGTGCCGGTCCCCATGGCCATGATGGCCCGCGCCGCCCTGGAAGCCGACGCGCCCCGCGCCATCCCGCTCGAAGGCGGCCAGGACGAGGTACAGATCACCGTGAGCGGCAGCATCCAGCTGCGCTGAGCGCCCGCTCGCCGGCCGGGCCTCAGGCGGGGGTCGCCTCGGTTTTCGGTGTACCCAGGCTGCGCAAGATGTCCCGCACCATCTGGGCCCGCATCTTCGGATCGGGCAGCTCGCGCTCGATGCGCAGCTTGTCGTTGCCGGCGAGCTTGATGTGTTTGTTCTTCTGGATCAGGCCGATGATGGCCATCGGGTCGATCGGTGGGTTGGGTTTGAAGCTGATCTGGATCACGCCCGGCGCCGCATCGACCTTGACCACGCCATAGGGCTGTGACAGGACACGCAGGCGGTGCACGTCGACCAGGGTCTGGGTTTGGGCGGGCAGCTTGCCAAAGCGGTCCACCAGCTCTTCGAGCAGGGCGTCGATCTGGTCGGTGGTTTTGGCGGTGGCCAGCTTTTTGTAGAAGGACAGGCGCAGGTGCACATCGCCGCAGTAGTCGTTGGGCAGCAGGGCGGGGGCGTGCAGGTTGATGTCGGTGGTGACCGACAGCGGGCTGAGCAGGTCCGGCTCCTTGCCGTTTTTGAGGCTGCGAACGGCTTCGGACAGCATCTCGTTGTAGAGCTGGAAACCGATCTCCATCATGTTGCCGCTCTGGCTTTCGCCCAGCACCTCGCCCGCGCCACGGATTTCGAGGTCGTGCATGGCCAGGTAGAAACCGCTGCCGAGTTCTTCCATTTGCTGGATCGCGTCCAGGCGCTGCGCGGCTTGCTTGGTCAGGCCCTCGATTTCGGGCACCAGCAGGTAGGCATAGGCCTGGTGGTGGGAGCGGCCCACGCGGCCGCGCAGCTGGTGCAGCTGGGCCAGGCCGAACTTGTCGGCTCGACTGATGACGATGGTGTTGGCTGTAGGCACGTCGATGCCGGTCTCGATGATGGTCGAGCACAGCAGG
>JACCDW011812785.1_pt1 | contig 25198 bp, 24 predicted proteins | sample 7449781 | NCBI WGS metagenome assembly JACCDW01 (sample SAMN15323449, study PRJNA562643) | freshwater metagenome | isolation source: river surface water | place: USA:Blue River Watershed | collected 2017-08-18
CTACCTTCTACCTTCTAAACCGCTGATCCCGAAACGACCTCCTGGTCGCGCAACGAAAAGGAAATCTCCATGGATAACAATGAGCAGCAAGTTAATTCCCCAGCCTCTGCACTTATTGGAGATCCCTCTCGTTACGGGCGCGTAGCAAGCGACGGAACAGTTTTTGTTCAAACCCCACAAGGCGAGAGAGCAGTTGGTTCATATCCCGGTAAAACTCCTGAAGAAGCTCTGGCATATTTTGTTCGCAAATTTGAAGTTGTTGCCGCCGAAGTCGCACTTTTAGCGGCCAGAATTGTCAGCGGAGCGATGGTTCCAGAAGATGCACTTCAATCAATAGCAAAGCTTCGTAATCAAATTGATAATTTGAATGGTGTCGGCAATCTTGCAGCACTGCGCGCCTCTTTGGAACAAATTCCTTCACTAATTGAAGAGAGTAAACCAGCCTTTGAAGCACGCAAAGCTGCCGACCAAGCTGCCAAAGCAGAGAAACGTGCCGCAGCGCTTTCACTTAAGGAAAAAATTGTCTCCGAAGCTGAATCTTTGAAGGAATCCACACAATGGAAAGTAACTAGCGAGAGGTTGAAGGAGCTGCTAGATCAGTGGAAGAAAGCTCCTCGGCTTGATAAGAAATCAGATGCCGATCTATGGAAAAGATTCTCATCTGCGCGAAATTTCTTCGATAAGAAACGCAGACAACATTTTTCAAATCTGACAAAACAACAGAGTGAAGTTAAGAGCGTAAAAGAGAAGGTTGTTTTAGAAGCTGAAGCGCTGGCAAATTCAACCGATTGGGTAAATACTGCGCGTAAATACAAAACTCTGATGGATACCTGGAAAGCAGCTGGTCGGGGCAAGAAGAATGACGACGATAAGCTTTGGCTCCGTTTTAAGAAGGCGCAAGATACATTCTTTGCAGCTAAGAATGCTGATCTTGAGAAACGTTCGGCTTCGTATGGTGAGAACCTAATCAAACGGGAGGAAATTGTTAAGGAGATTGAGGGCCTACTTCCAATAAACAACTTAGATGAGACAAGACGCAAGTTCCGCGACCTTAAGAGTAAATATATGAAATCAGGTCAGGTTGAACGCGGGAAGCGAAATGCACTCGATCGTAGAGTTGACGATGTTGAACTTACTTTGAAAGAAGCTGAACAAGAACAATGGCGCAAATCCGACCCAGGCGCAAAAGCGAGGGCAGCTGAAGTTGTTGCCCAACTTGTTGCTGCAGTGGCCGAATACGAGAGTAAAGCGGCAAAGGCGGAGGCGGCCGGAGATTCTCGAAAGGCTAGTGAGTTAAGAGAGGCCGCCGCTGCTCGATCAATGTGGCTTGCCGAAGCCCAAAAAGGTTTAGCAGAATTTACAAGTTAGTTGTTAGTAATTCGATAAACATCGTAAACGCCATCAATTTTTCTAATTGTGGCCAATACCGAATCTAAGTGTGAAGCATCTGCCATCTCAAAGGTAAATCGAGAGATTGCAGTCTGATCTTTAGTTGTATTTACAGCGGCATGAAGGATGTTAACTTCCTGATCTGATAAGGCTCTTGTGATATCAGATAGCAGGCGGGATCTATCAAGTGCTTCTATCTGAATGTTTACGAGAAACACTGTCTTTGCCGATGGATCCCATGAAACTTTTAGAATGCGATCACCTTGATGAAACTTTAGATCCGCAACATTTACGCAGTCACTTCTATGGATAGATACTCCGCTTCCCCGAGTAACAAATCCAGTAATGGCATCACCTGGAACAGGCGTGCAACATCTTGCAAGCTTGATTAGGACATCATCGACTCCTTCGACGATAACGCCACTGGCGCTACGGCGGAAGATTTTTGATGTATCTGAGTTTGAAATAATTGTCGAAATGCCAGGATCGTCGACATCCTCTGAACCAACAGCAGTCATTAGTTTTTCTACAACTGAATTTGAAGAAATTAAACCATCCCCAACTGCTGCATATAAGGAATCTATATCAGAGTAATTCAAATCATGTGAAACCTGGAGAAGCACTTGTCCCCCAAGAATCTTTTGTAAAGGTAAACCAGCTTTTCGTATCTGCCTTGCAATCGATTCTTTACCAGCGTCGATAGCTTCTTCTCTACGTTCACGTGAGAACCAAGCTTTGATTTTGGAACGTGCGCGCTGGGATTTTACAAAATTCAGCCAATCTCGCGATGGGCCAGCATGTTCGCCTTTATTGGTAACAATCTCAACAACATCTCCATTTGCTAAAGGAGACTCCAATGAAACTAATTTTCCATTCACTTTCGCCCCAACACATTTGTTTCCAACTTCAGTATGTACGGCATAGGCGAAATCGACCGCGGTCGATCCTTGCGGTAACGCGATGACGCTGCCTTTTGGCGTAAAGATAAAAACCTCTGGCGTATGGAGGTCGAACCGGAGAGCATCGAGAAATTCAGAAACGTCAGTTGTTTCCTGTTGCCATTCATGAAGCTGCTTTAACCAGAGAACATCTGGGGAATCCTTCACATTTTCACGCTTTGCTGATTTGTATTTCCAGTGGGCAGCAATTCCGTACTCCGCCCTTCTATGCATCTCATGAGTTCTGATTTGTATTTCAACGGCTTTCCCTGATGGTCCAATAACAGTCGTATGAAGAGATTGATAAAGATTGAATTTAGGCATAGCGATGTAATCTTTAAATCTTCCAGGAACTGGACTCCAGCGCGCGTGGATTGCGCCCAAAACTCCGTAGCAATCTCGCACATCATCCACTAATACGCGAATTCCTACGAGATCATAAATGTCATTGAACTCTCTGCCGCGCACGACCATTTTTTGATAAACGCTATATAAATGCTTCTGTCTTCCAGTAACTATTGCCTTAACGCCTTGTTCCGCCAAATCTTTTTCTACGACTTGAATAACTTCATTAGTTAAACGATCTCGAGATGGAGAGCGTTCAGCCACTAGACGTTCAATTTCGTCGAATTTTTTAGGCTCCAAAAATCTAAACGACAAATCTTCAAGTTCCCACTTAACTGCATTCATTCCTAATCGATGCGCCAGAGGGGCATAAATATCTAATGTTTCTCTAGCCTTTCGAGCTGAACTCTCTGGCTCTACATATTGCCAAGTACGAGCATTATGAAGTCTGTCTGCCAATTTGATTACTAAAACTCGAATATCTTTAGCCATCGCGACAACCATCTTGCGAACAGTTTCAGCCTCTGCTGTCGGTCCGTACGTCAAGCGATCTAGTTTCGTTACACCCTCAACTAGCGATGCAATCTCGTCACCAAATTCACTGCGCAATTGTTCCTGAGAGTAATTTGTATCTTCGACCGTATCATGTAAGAGAGCCGCTGCAATTGTGTTTGGGTCCAGTCCTAGCTCTGCCAATATTTCTGCAACTGCAACGGGATGAGTTATATATGGATCACCACTTTTACGAAGCTGTCCTTCGTGCGAGATTCGTGCTTGTTCAAATGCTCGATCAAGAATTGATAGATCGGCACTTGGATTTGATTCGCGCACGCGATTTGCTACTGGAGTTAGCATCGCGTTCATGCGCTAATTATCTGCTATCGACGACCTTTGCGCTTGTCTCGCTTTTGCTGAACCCGTTGGCCACTTGGTAGAGATGCCCCGCCCCGAGCCATTACCCGTTGATTTAACGCTCTAATGGCCGGTTCTCTTTCTCGCAGCTGAGCAAGAACTGGAGCTGCGATAAAAATTGAAGAATATGTGCCAGCAATTAAACCGATGAAAAGCGCCAACGATAAATCCTTCAAAGTCCCAGCGCCAAGAACTCCAGCGCCGACAAAAAGAATCGCCGCAACTGGCAAAAGCGCGATAAGTGAAGTATTTAGCGAACGAACAATTGTCTGATTAACAGCCAGATTCGCCGCTTGAGAATAAGTGTATTTTCCAGTCGCTGTTATCGATCTAGTGTTCTCGCGAACTTTATCGAATACAACTACCGTGTCATAAAGAGAATAACCCAGAATCGTTAAGAACCCAATTACGGTTGAGGGAGAGACTTCAAAACCAACTAACGCATAGATACCAACTGTGATGAAAACGTCGTGGATCAATGCGACGATTGCAGCAACTGCCATCTTGGGTTCGAAAGTTAGCGCGAGATAGATCATTACAATAATTAAAAATGCAATAAGTCCCTGGAGGGCTTTTCTAGATATTTCCTCTCCCCATGAAGGGCCAACGTTTTGAGTATCAATAGATTCAACGGTGACAGAGAATTCATTTGCCAGGGTATCTTGAATCTTGTTTGATAAATCTTGTGCGATCTCTCCAGTTTGAATCCTAATTTTGTCATCGCCAATGGTCTGAATTCGAGTTTCACCCGTATAGCCCGCAGTCACTAAGGCTTCCTCAGCGTCTTTAATTGTTCCGCTCTGAGTTGTTACGGTGAAAGATGAACCACCTTTAAACTCTATCGATAATTCAATTCCTTTACTTCCGAGGGCAAAACCGGAGAGAATTATGAATAGAAGTGATATGGAATACCATTTTTTCTTACCACCAATAATATTTAAAGACGTTTCACCTCTGTAAAGACGGCCACCAAGCCCAGCTAGCTTCATACTCGCGCCTCCTCAGTAGCTTTTACTAGACCAACACTTCTTGGAGAAACACCTGAAAATCGACCACCGTTCTGCAGATATTTAGATTTCGCCATCAACGAAAGTAATGGTTTGGTAAAGAAGAAGATGATTATTAAATCGATTATTGTTGTAAGACCCAAAGTGAAAGCAAAACCGCGGACGCTTCCAACAGATACTACATAAAGAACAATCGAAGATATTCCAGATACTAAATCGGCAACCACAATGGTTCGACGGGCTCGTATCCAGCCGGTTTCGACTGCAACACGTAACGGTTTACCGTCGCGCATCTCGTCACGAATACGTTCAAAATAAACAATAAATGAGTCAGCGGTAATTCCGATGGCCACGATAGTTCCAGCAATACCTGCAAGAGTGAGAGTGAAACCAACTGTTTTACCTAGCAAGAGCAATGCTAGAAGTACTTGTGCGGCCGCCAATGCCAGAGAGCCCACGACTGCGATTGAAAGAGCGCGGTAGTAAAGAATTGAATAAACAACGACTAACAACAATCCAAGTCCTCCAGCTAACAGACCTGCACGCAATTGATCGCTACCAAGAGTCGGCGATACTTGCTGAACTTCACCGCGATCAAAAGCGAGTGGCAAAGAACCGTATTTAAGGACATTTGCTAAGTCTTGCGCTTCAACTTGACTGAAAGAACCTGTTATCTGTGCACGTCCACCCAAGATCGCTTCATTTATGCGGGGCGCTGAAACAACAGCGCCATCGAGAACAATTGCAACTTGGTTCTGCGGTTGTGCTAAATTAACAACTGCTTGGGTTAATTCGCCAAATTTCTTCGCCCCATCTCCGGTGAAATCAAGACTGACAAACCAACCACTAGCACTTTGTGGATCTATTGCAGCTGTTGCACTAGAAACATCTCGTCCAATTACTTTTGCCGGAGCAAGAATGTATCTAGCAACTCCACTTCGATCACAAGTAATTAAGTTTGCATTTGGATTCTCGGTTCCGGAGCCAACTGCAGTATTTTCCTTGGTGCAATCCAATGCAGTGAATTGAGCAATCTCTGTTGGGCTTAAATTCAAGCCGTTTGTTAAATCGACATCGGTCGGAGTTGGCACAGCGCCAGTTTCAACCAGTACTTGTCTGAATCTAAGTTCTGCAGTTTGACCAACCAGATCCACGATTCTTCGACCAGTTTCGCCTGGTACCGCAATCACTATCTGACGATTTATGCCAGTTCCTTCAGCGGTAACTTCACTCTCCGCTACGCCTAATGAATTAACGCGTTGCCGGATAATCGCAACAGCTTGATCGATAGATTCAGCTGTAATTGTTCCCGAAGTTCCACTTTGTACTCGAGGCTGCAATGTAACGCTTGTTCCTCCACGGAGATCTAACCCAAGGTTTATCGATGTTGCACCTATTGATAGCGCAATTCCAAAAAGCGCTGCCGTCAGGAAAAGATGAAGGAAAAGGGTTCTGCCAGGTTTTGATTTTTTGGCATTTCCGGAATTTCGGGTGACAGAACTAAAAGACATAGGGCGAGATTCTATGGTTGTAGGTCAGTACTGTCGAAAAGCTCCGGGAGTTGCGCAGGAGGATTCATGCCTAAATGGCGCCATGCGAGCGCCGTAGCGGTTCGACCTCTCGGCGATCGAATCATAAATCCACTCCTGACCAAGAATGGCTCTGCCATCGATTCCACAGTTTCGCGCTCCTCCCCGACCGACATCGCAAGAGTATTTAGACCGACTGGACCACCGCCAAATTGTTCAATCAAGGCCCTAAGGATTGCTAAATCTAATCGATCCAAACCTTTTTCGTCGACTTCATAAATTTCAAGTGCCTTCTTAGTGATATCCCCAGTTACGACTGAATCTGCGTGAACTTCAGCATAATCACGCACTCGACGAAGTAATCGATTAGCAATTCGAGGAGTACCTCGAGATCGCATTCCTAATTCTTCGACCGCATCATCTGTGATTGAAATATTTAACAATCTAGAACTTCTTAAAACAATATTTTTAATATCGCTCTGATCGTAATAATCAAGATGCGCTGTGAAACCGAAACGATCTCTTAAAGGCGCAGGCAGTAAACCAGCGCGGGTTGTAGCTCCTACTAATGTGAAATGCGGCAGTGAAAGTGGGATTGCGGTAGCACCAGGTCCTTTTCCAACTATTACGTCTACTCGAAAATCTTCCATAGCCATGTAAAGCATTTCCTCAGCTGGTCTTGCCATTCTGTGAATTTCGTCGAGAAAAAGAATCTCACCTTCGACTAGTGATGAGAGTACTGAGGCTAGATCGCCGGCATGTGTAATTGCAGGACCGCTGGTAATTCGAATCGGAGTTCCCATCTCTGCTGCGACAATCATCGCCAAAGTTGTCTTTCCAAGTCCGGGAGGTCCAGACAGGAGGATGTGATCGGCTGGGGCTGATCGTTCGCGTGCTGCACGAAGAAGTAAATCAATCTGATCACGTACACGTTTCTGTCCAACGAAATCTTGCAAATTCTCTGGTCGAAGCGCCTGCTCTGCGCTGATATCTTCTGGAGAGAGGTTTGACCCTAAAGATTCATTCATCGCTTTGCCTGGCTTAACGTTATTTTCAATAACTCGCTCAAATCTAAGTCATCTGGGTTGCTAATTGTTTCCAAGGTCTTATCAATAGCTTGATCAGCTTCTCTGGCTGAATAACCAAGACTTGTTAATGCATCCCTAAGAGATGTTCGCCATTTCCCTCCGAGTCGATCTCTCTGAGGGCTTGAATTTCCAAATTTATCCTGTAGCTCCAAGACAATTCGTGAAGCTACTTTCTTACCAATGCCCGGAACTTTCTCAAGTGCCTTTAGATCTGCAGTACCGATAGCGCTTCGAAGTTCCTCTGGCGAAAAGTTCGAGAGCAAGGAGTGGGCAACTTTGGGTCCAACTCCAGTTACCGTCTGAACTTGATTAAACAATTCACGCGCTTGAATATTTCTAAATCCAAAGAGCGTCGATGAATCTTCCCTGATTACTTGAGAGGTATATAAATCTACCTTTTCTCCGACCTGTACTGAAGCAGCGATCTCGGGAGCGACCAAAATTTCATAGCCCAATCCATTTACATCAACAACTACCGACGTCAACCGAACCTCAAGTAATTGACCGATTACGCGAGCTATCACGGTTTTTTCTTTCCATTAGAGAGTTTCACAATTCGCTTTCGTTCGGCTTTAGCGGCCACAGCAAGTCGATTATTTCCTGCACCTCTCCAATGATGACAGATTGCAAGGGCAATTGCGTCAGTAGTATCAACTGGAGAAGGCGTTTCCAGCAACCCTAGAATTTTCACAACCATTCTTGCCACTTGTTTCTTATCAGCACGACCAGAGCCAGAAACCGCGGCCTTGACTTCAGTTGGCGTGTGCATAGCAATTGGTAATCCAGATTTTGCTGCAATTAATAAAGCGACTCCTGCAGCTTGTCCAGTTGCCATCGCAGTTTTTACATTTAACTGAGAAAATACTCGTTCAACTGCTATTACATCTGGCTTTACTCGACTTATCCACTTATTCAATTCCGACTCCAGATTCAAGAGTCGAATTTCAAGAGGTTCGCTCGTTGATGTCTGTATGACTCCGCAATCAATGAGACGCAACTTGGCATCTTTAGCTTTCTCAACAACACCTATTCCGCATCGGGTCAGACCCGGATCTATTCCAAGCACTCTCACACAAAGAGAATAATAAGTATTTAGCGCTTACTAAGAGAGGCTCGCCATTACTTCGTCAGAGATATCAAAGTTTCCGTAGACATTCTGTACGTCATCTAAATCTTCAATTGCATCTATTAGTTCCAAAACCCCTCTTGCTGTCTCGCCTTCGATGGGAATTGACACTGAGGGAAGAAAGGAAGTTTCTGCTGATTCATACTCGAAATTTGATTTCTTCAAAGCATCTTTTATGGAAACCAAATCTGATGGAGCGCTGACAATCTCAAAACTATCCCCTAAATCATTTACATCTTCTGCTCCGGATTCAAGTACAGAATCAAGTACTAGATCTTCCGTCAGCACTTTTCCGTTGTTATCTTTTTTAAGAATAACTACACCTTTTCTCTCAAATAGATAACCGACCGAACCTGGGTCTGCCATGGTTCCGCCATTTCGAGTAACAGCAACACGTACTTCTGAAGCGGCTCGATTTCGATTATCTGATAAGCATTCGATCAAGATTGCAACCCCACCTGGTCCGTATCCTTCATACATAATCGTTTCCCAATTAGATCCACCAGCTTCAGCTCCAGAGGCTCGCTTTAAAGCTCGATCAATATTATCGCTGGGCACAGAGTTCTTTTTCGCCTTTGAAATCGCATCATAAAGAGTTGGATTAGCAGCCGGATCTGCGCCACCATTTCGTGCGGAAACTTCTATCGCTTTAATGTATTTAGCAAATGCTTTAGATCTCTTTGAATCAATCAGCGCTTTCTTTCGCTTGATTGTCGCCCATTTGGAATGTCCTGACATTAAGAAGCAACCTTTGAATTATGAGTGACTATCTGTTCGACAAAATACTTATGAAGACGAATATCACCGGTTAATTCCGGATGAAATGAGGTTGCCAATATATTCTTCTGGCGAACTGCAACGGCATGACCCGCAACTTCTGCAAGAATTTCAACATCCTTTCCAACCTTTTCAATCCAAGGCGCACGGATGAAAACTGCTGGGAAAACTGGACCAGTTATGCCTTTAACAGATAACTCCACTTCAAAGGAATCGACCTGACGGCCAAAGGCATTTCTTCGAGCAACAACATCAAGACCGCCGAAACTCTCTTGTCCCACAATTGCGTCCTCAACTTTGTCTGCGAGCAGTATTAGTCCAGCACAAGAACCATAAACCGGTAATCCATTTTTGATGCGATCTTTAATTGCATCAAATAATCCAAATGATCTGGCTAATTTGCTTATAGTTGTTGACTCTCCGCCAGGTATAACCAGCCCATCGATATCTGCAATTTCCTCTAGAGTTTTAGCCGGAAACGCAGCAACACCACATTCATTAAGCGCGACGATGTGTTCTCGAACATCACCTTGGAGCGCCAAGACTCCAATTTTCACTTTACTTACCAACCTCGTTCTGCAAGACGATGTGGGACTGGAATATCTGAAACATTGATTCCAACCATAGCTTCACCAAGTCCGCGAGACTGTTCAGCTACGACCTTTGGATCACTGAAATAAGTCGTTGCTTTTACGATGGCAGCAGCTCTTTTAGCAGGATCGCCTGATTTGAAAATACCCGACCCAACAAATACGCCGTCTGCGCCAAGTTGCATCATCATCGCAGCATCAGCAGGAGTTGCGATTCCGCCAGCTGTAAATAGAACTACTGGAAGTTTTCCTAGCTGGGCCACTTCTTTGACCAAATCAAATGGTGCTTGAAGTTCCTTAGCGGCAACATAAAGCTCGTCCTCGCGCATTGATTGCAATCGTCGAATCTCACCAGCAATTGATCGCATATGAGTAGTCGCATTAGAAACATCACCGGTGCCTGCTTCACCTTTTGATCGAATCATTGCTGCGCCTTCATTAATTCTTCGCAAAGCTTCACCCAAATTTGTTGCGCCGCATACAAATGGAACTGTGAAATTCCATTTATCTATATGGTGGGTGTAGTCAGCAGGCGTTAGAACTTCTGATTCATCTATGTAATCGACACCAATTGATTGCAAGATTTGAGCTTCAACAAAATGACCGATTCGAGCCTTTGCCATAACTGGAATTGAAACCGCTTTTTGAATGGCTTCGATCATGCCTGGGTCAGACATTCTGGCAACGCCACCTTGCGCTCTAATATCAGCAGGGACACGCTCTAGCGCCATGACTGCAACAGCGCCAGAATCTTCAGCGATCTTTGCTTGGGTTACGTCAACGACATCCATGATGACGCCGCCCTTTAGCATTTCTGCCATGCCGCGTTTAACGCGTGCCGTTCCTATTTGTTTATCGGACATGAGGCGATTGTACTTAACATAGGAAAAGTCGCGAATTAGCCGCTTTCCCGTATTAAACGGCTCTGGCTTACTTCACTTCCGACGGCGGATAGGTAAAACGAGGTTCCCGGTCGGTTAAAAAGAACCAAACTTGGCCATCTGCAAAAAAAGCCTCAGAGCCATCTGGCAAGGTCCACTCTGTTGGCGAATCAGCACTTGGTCTATCCCATTTAACTTCCGTAACGGTCCCATCGCGCAAGAGGAATGCTTCACCCGTTCCAACAACATCGTTCTTAGGAGTTACACCTCCGAATTTGTCACCATATTCTGACGGATAAATATTTATGATTTGTATAACCATCATGTTGCTTCCCAGTTGGATGCCTTCAGAAGCAAAATTTGGTTTTCCATCGAAATTTAAAAGAAACTTGGAACTCTCTTCATCCCAATACATTTCATATGTTGCATTTGGCCAATCAACTCGAGCACTTTTTACAGGTATAGCCAACTCTGAGAGAGCCCCATGGCTCCAGCCAATCGACTTAACAGTGTCAACTTCTTCAGCCTTTGGAATTAGAGATTCAATCTTTACCATCATCGCATAAGGAGCTCGCCGATTTGGATCGGTAATGTAAATGCTTGGCGGATTTCGTTCTGCACTCAGATTGACCAAATTAGCAGAAGCTAGGACTGGACGGAGCTTGCTCTGTGCGCCGCTATACATAAATCCAACTTTTCCAAACTGCGCCAAAATATCGATATCAGAAATTCTTGCTGAGCGCACTGGCCCAACTAAAGGTGGATATTTATCCGAGAAAATCGCCATTACCCTAGTAAGACCAGCCTCGACTTGAGTGATAAATATGGCATCTGCACTTGTCAATCCTTCTTGTGGGTGCGAAAAGCTCGTGTCATCAATTTTGACCGCAATAACTTTCCCATTATTGCCAACCAAATTAGTTAGAACATTCCTCTCCGGTTCTGGACCAGAAAATGGAAGATTAGCTGAACATGAAGAGAACAGGAGAAAGGCAAAGGCAACCGATACGGTAATTAAAATTCGATAATTTGTTTTAAATAGCATCATCTTCAAATGGGTAAATCACCGGTAGTGGTGCACTTCCCGCCAGACGAAATAGCCGATAAATCAATTTCGACCGCCTATTTCGAGTAGAAGTCACCGCCTCTCTATGGATAGCAATCGCGATTCTCACTCTTTCAGTCACCGAATCTAGCTCATCAAAAATTTCACGATGTAGATGTGGAATATCACTCTCGTCTCTTAGAAGTTTAAGGGCCTCGGAGAGACTGGTTTCCGCTTCGCTTCTCTCTGAAATATCAGCTTCGCGAGCCTGATGCGCGGCAACCGTAAGAATGAGATTTGATGCCGGATCAATTTCGGTGAAGTGAGCTATCTCTAGAGCTATAGATGCTCTCCGTTGGAGGATCGAATCCAAATTGGCCCACGATGTTTCGACTCTATGATGCAATCTATCTAAACGATTTGCGGAAATGGCTAGGTACCAAACAAATAGAAGTAAAAGAGAGATCAAAACCAATAATTCAAGCATCAATTCTCCTCCCTGTTTAAGAATCTGAGCCAACCTCGTTGCTCTGAACCGACACTAACCTTTTCTCCAGATCCAATTGCATGCAGATATACATTCATAATTTCCGGACCGACGGATTCCCAATCAAATCTTTCTGCGCCCACTGATGCATTGGCCGAGAGCATCTCTCGCTTTTCGTCCTCATGCGCTAAGAGAATAATTTGCTTGGCTAAATCTTTACTGTTTTCATTTTGAAAAATCAAACCGTACTGGCCGTTATTTAAAACTTGTACAAATGCCGGAAGATCACTTGCCACAATAGGCGTACCACTTGCCATTGCCTCCGCCAGAATAATTCCAAAGGATTCCCCACCCGTATTTGGCGCAACATAAACATTTACCGACTTGAAGAAAGATGCTTTTTCACTATCTGATAGCCTCCCAAGAAACTCGATACGGTTGCGTAAGTTCGGTGAAATTGATTGCATAACTTCTAGACTTTCGCCAGGACCGGCGATAAGCAATCGTGTGCTTGGAACAGCACGAACAATGTCGGCTAAAGCATCCAGTAGAACTCTTAAGCCCTTTCGGGGTTCGCCAAAGCGTCCAATAAATCCAATCGTGAAATCACGTTTCCAAGCGCTATTTGGAAGCGCAGTTCTGAAGTATTCTGCATCGATTCCATTCGGAATAACTAAGGCATCGGTATCCAAATGGATCGTTAATGTTTCTCTAGCTACTTCGCTAACCGCAATCCTTGCTCTTAACTTTTCGATTATTGGTTCTAAAAGTGGAGTAATAGCGAAGGCAACTTTCTGCTTTGGTGCGGCTGCATGAAAAGTTCCAACCATGGGGCCATCTCCGATTGCGCAAGCCAACAACGAAAGAGATGGAATAGCCGGCTCGTGAAGATGCAATACATCAAAATCATTATTGGAGATCCATTGCCTCACTCGAGAGGCCGCTAATGGACCAAAGAGAACTCTCGCAACAGCTCCGTTATAAGGAATTGCAACTGGCTTTCCAGCAGGAACTACAAACTCATCCTCCATGCTTGCATTCGAAACAGATGGCGCTAAAACTGAGACTTCATGACCTTTGCCCTGGAAGAATCTCGCTAAATCTCTAATGTGAGCCTGTACTCCACCTGGGATATCCCACGCGTATGGCGAAACCATTCCAATCTTCACGATCGCACCTGAAAATTCTCGTCAAAGAAAATTCGTTGTTGCATATGCCAAGAGGTCGGAGATTTTGTTATGTCTTTTGCGAATTGATCAGCAAGTTCTTGGGTAATCCGATTAACTTCTGTACTTTCAGATTCATTTCTATTTGACTTAAAGGGACCATTAAATTCGATTTCAATACCCGTTTTCGTATAAGACACATATGCGGTAATCAAAGTGGCCTTGGTGCGCACTGCGAGTAGAGCTGGACCGGCAGGCATACGAGCGGTTTCGCCAAAGAATTTAACTGGCACTCCAGACTTACTTAAATCTCGATCTGCCACAAGTGCAACAAGGGCGCCGCGATTTAATCTATTTGTTAATTCTGGGATCACGTGTGCATTCAGATCCAAGACACTCATTCCCATAGATTCTCGATGTTGTAGAAATTTCTTAAACAGCTTCTCGGGCTTCAAGTGCTCGGCGACGGTATTGACTTGTATGCCCTTCGAGCAAAAATAGAGTCCGGCATGATCCCAATTTCCCGCATGAGGTAGGGCAACTATAACTCCATTGCCTGATCCAAATGCATCAATCAATAATTCTTCCCGCTTGGTGGAGACAGTTGAAGAGATTAGATTTTTATCCCATCCTGAGATTCGAAAGGTGTCACACCAATAACGCATTGCATTTTTCAAGCCAGCCTTAACATGAAGTTCAATTAACTCAGAGTCATCTGAGGCAAGAACATGACGATAGTTATTCCTAAGATGCTTCACGCGCTTCTTATTTCTGATATATGCAATCTCGGCAAATAGACCGAATAAGCCATAAGCCAATTTGCTTGGCATCTTTCTAATTATTAGCCATAGTGCAGAATAAATGAAGTAGACAAGATTGTCCTTAAGTAAACTCATTTCTGGTAAACAACCTTCATTCGCAAATAGATAGTATGAATTCCAAGTATTATCAAAATTGGGATGGCGACAAGGAATGAGTTCTCAAAACCTAAGCCATACAAACCTGTTGCAGTTAGAATCAAAATCAAACGCTCGGTTCGCTCTGCGTACCCAACGTTACATTCATACCCCAGGCTTTCGGCTCGTGCTCGGATATAAGGAATAAGCCCAGATATAAGAAGTGCGGCCAAGATAAGATTTGACTCTAATTCTAAAGTTTCGTTTACGCCAAAAAAGATGCCGATGAGAATTGCAGCATCACTTAATCTATCTAGCGTTGAATCGAGCAACGCTCCCCACTTAGTGCCTGAGGTCTGCGAAATTCTTGCCATGGTTCCATCCAAGAGATCGCTAAGAACAAAGAAGGTTACAAAAAGAGTGCCGACAAAGAACATTTCGTTGCTGAAAAAATATAACGAAGACGCGATAACTCCCAAAGAGCCGAAGATTGTCATCCCGTTTGCCGATACTCCAATTTTCAGCAATCCCCGACATAGCGGAGTAATGAGTTTGGTAACGGGAGCCCGCAGAAACCTCTGAATCATTGGATACATCGTAGGCTCTCGTCATGATTGAAAGCGAGAATGCGGGTCAAAACAATGGGCGCCTCATACGTATGCTTCTTGCCTTCCATGAGGAAACCACGCCACAAAGCTCGCTGCTTAACTGTCACGCAGATATAACGCAGTTGCCGATTTCGAAGTCAACGAAACCCGTTAATACAGAGATTGACTTATTTACCCTGCTTATTGATGCGCGATCTGGAATATCCCCCGAAATGATTAGCATTTGGCAGCATTATCAGGAACGTCAGTTTCCACGAATCATGATTGTCCAAGGTATCGAGTTCTCCGAATCTGATTTTGACGACATAGTCTTAATTGGAAACCGAGTATTGGAAACCTTCGCTACGCCTTACTTGGTACTACATGACGATTTAGGGGTACCAACAGCGCTAATATCTCTGGAAGACAATCTTGTTCATGATTATTCTGGAACTGAAATTAATCGTTTCTCGGCCAATAGTGAGTTAATAGATTTAATAAGTGAATTTCAAAAGGAGTATTTGCAACTTTATGATGAGCTTGGTGACGATGGCTTTTTCCAAGGTATTTTTGCAATTGCTATTCCAATAGGAAACTCAAAGCCTTTTGGAATAGCTGAGATAAATTCAATTATTGATTCTCTTGCCAAGCGCTAGCGATTTCTTCTCTACTTTGCGAAAGTAGTTTAGGAAGAACTTTTGTCTGTCCAATTAGGGGCATAAAATTAACATCACCGCTCCATCTTGGAATAACGTGCTGATGAATATGGGCTGCTACACCAGCACCAGAGATTTCGCCTTGATTCATGCCAAGATTGAATCCTTCAGCATTGGATACATTTCTTAGAACTTTCATAGCGCGACTACTTAAAAGAGATATCTCGTTCCGTTCACTTTCCGTCAGCTCCGTAAGATCTGCTACATGTCTATATGTACAGACTAAGAGATGTCCCGGGTTATATGGGTAGAGATTGAGAACTACGTAGGCTTCTTTGCCGCGATAAACAATTAGACCTTTTTCATCATCTTGATTGGGTATTTCGCAGAATGGGCAATTTGCTCCGCCATTTTTATCGGGTCGATTTTCACCAGAAAGATAGGCCATTCGATGTGGCGCCCACAGCCTGGACCATCGATCGGGAATGCCAACTCCCATCAAACTTGCTTTCTGCTCTTAATTGCTTCTGTGATTTCTTCAATCGCGGCGGCAACTGAGATGCCGTTTCTTTGTTCACCATTTCGATATCGAAAGGACACTGCGCCATTTTTCTGATCTTCCTCGCCAGCAATTAGCATAAATGGAATCTTCTCGGCTTGCGCATTTCTAATTTTCTTTTGCATGCGATCATCCGATGCATCAATTTCTGCTCGCACACCGCTCTTCTTAAGTCGGCTAATGATTTCTTCAAGATATGGAGAGAAGGCTTCCGCTACCGGAATACCTCTTACTTGAACTGGAGCAAGCCATGGCGGAAATGCTCCTGCGTAGTGCTCGGTTAGCACGCCAAAGAATCGTTCAATAGATCCAAAAAGAGCGCGATGAATCATTACGGGGCGTTGTCTTGATCCATCAGAAGCTTGATATTCAAGGTCGAATCGCTGTGGGAGTTGAAAGTCCACTTGAATGGTAGACATCTGCCAGGTTCTACCAATTGCATCTTTGGTTTGCACAGAAATCTTTGGACCGTAAAAGGCAGCACCACCTTCATCAAGAACTAGTTCTAGATTCTGTTTCTGCGCAGCAGTTCTTAGAATTTCGGTCGCCCGATTCCAATCTTCATCAGAACCCACGAATTTCTCGCTATTTTTCGTTGATAATTCCAAGTAGAAATCAGTTAATCCATAGTCGCGGAGCAGATTTAAAACGAAAGTTAGCAATTGATCGAGTTCGGCCGGCATCTGTTCCGGTGTGCAGTAAATGTGAGCGTCATCTTGAGTGAAACCTCTTGCTCTAGTTATTCCGTGTACAACGCCAGATTTCTCGTAACGATAAACAGTTCCGAATTCAAAGAGTCTCAGTGGGAGCTCTCGATACGACCTACCTCGTGATGAATAAATGAGATTATGGAATGGACAGTTCATTGGCTTCATGTAGTACTTCTGACCAGCCCGTTTTACCGTGCCATCTGCATGAAATTCTTCATCCATAACCATTGGTGGGTACATGCCTTCGGAATACCAATCCAAATGTCCAGATTTCTCAAAGAGAGCTGACTTTGTTAGGTGCGGTGAATAAACGAATTCATATCCCTCTTCAACATGGCGACGACGTGAATATTCCTCCATTGCCATTCGAACAATTCCACCTTTCGGGTGGAAGACGGCAAGGCCAGAACCAATTTCTTCAGGAAAAGAGAAGAGATCGAGTTCGGCGCCAAGTTTTCGATGATCGCGCTTCTCAGCTTCGGCTAGAAATTCCAAATAAGAATCAAGTGCTTGCTGCGAAGGCCAAGCGGTTCCGTAAATACGTTGCAACATTGGATTCTTTTCTGATCCACGCCAATATGCGCCCGCGCTTCTCATTAATTTAAATGCTGGAATGAACTTTGTTGATGGTAGATGCGGTCCACGGCAGAGATCGCTCCAAACAGGCTCTCCATCCCTGCCAAGATTGTCATAAATAGTTAGCTCTCCAGAGCCAATTTCAGCGCCGGCGCCTTCAGCGATTTCCGAGCCCTTCAATTTAATCAACTCGCATTTATAAGGTTCGTCTTTCAATTCAGCTAATGCATCCGCATCTGTTGTAACTCGTCTTCTAAATCTCTGACCATCTTTAATGATCTTGCGCATCACTGATTCGAGTTTTTGTAAATCCTCAGGCGTAAATGGATTCTTGGGGTCGAAGTCGTAATAGAAGCCATCTTTTATCGGCGGACCAATTCCTAACCGAGTTTGTGAGAATGTTGCTTGTACAGATTGTGCCAAAACATGTGCCGTGGAATGTCTTAAGATTTCCAAACCTTCAGGTGAATCGATGGCAATAGTTTCTACAGCATCTCCCTCGGCAACATCGCTCCAAAGATCTCGTAGAAATCCATTTATCTTGCAGGCGACAATTGCGTTTTCGCCAGGCTTAATTCGATCTGGATAAACTTCTTCACAAATCTGTGTCACCTTTGTCCCGGTTGAAACGGAACGCTTTGTGCCGTCGAAGAGCAAAGAGATTGAGTTGGAAGAGTCGTTACTCACTTGGCGAGGTTACCAAAGAGCCTTAAGCGTGGAAGATAAGTAGATAAAGAATTCCAAGTAGCGCGCCACCTGCAATAAATAGGTATTTGACCCAAAGTGGAATTCCGAATCGCTCAGATGTTGCTTGTGCAATTGACTTAGTGCGGCGTATTGCGCTGGCAGCCCACGCGTATTCTGTAGCTAATATTCCAAGTCCCGCTAGCAGAACTAGTAAACCCGGTCCTGGCGCGAAGAGAAATATTGTTCCTAAAATCGTTATGGTTCCACCCACGACTCCAATAAAAATACGCCAAATTAGCGAACCGTAAGGGCTGGCTTTAATCTGATCTCGTATTTTCATAGGGCTAGGTTACCCAATATCCAGGTATGGAATTCGACTTGTAGCCGCTCTAGTAAGTGAGAATGTGGAAAGACTTTCCCATTAACTACCTGAATCCTTTGTATCTCTCGTAAACTCGAAGTAACTGCGATTGCCTCAAGCTCGAATACTTCTTCCCTTCTTAATGATGACTCCCCCAGTCCAAAGTTTTCCATCAGAAATTGGCGAGTTATTCCGGGTAAACAACCCGTATGAATTGGTGGAGTGAACCATTTACCGCGGCGCAGGAAAATAATGTTGCAGGTTGTTGCTTCGACCAACTCATCGCCCTTGCAAATAATTGAATCATCAAATCCAGCATTCAGCGCATCATCTCTCAGTTTTAGCCGCCTTCGGTAATTCGTACTCTTATATGACAACCCAGTGCTGATCTCGCTTTCAACTAAGTTAACCTGTAGCTGCTCTTTAAATACCGATAATGGCAGGTGAGAAATTGTTAACTTGCCGAGCGAGTCCACTACAAGGCGTAAATGTCCAGATTCTTGGGGATTGTTTTCTAGGTGAGCATAAGTTTCCCGCGCAATTTCCTCAATTGAAGGCGCCGAAAGACCTAAATCTTGAATACCTCTATGTAGCCGCACCAAGTGTTGGCTCAAAGCAAAAGGTTTATTCTTATAAGTTTTAAGTGTCTCAAAAACCCCCGCAGCATCAAGCCAAGATTCGCTATTCATTCGTAACTCGATGCGTCAACTAATGAGATCAATTTTCGAGCCTTTAATTCGGTTTCTTCCCATTCGGATTCTGCATTGCTGCCCCAGGTAATCCCTGCGCCGGTTCCGAACCTGATTACTTTCCCAATCCTCCAGAACATTCGGATACCAACAGAGAGCTCCGCTCTACCATTTTCAACCCATCCCAAGATTCCACAATAAGGGCCGCGCCTACCCTCATATTTCGCAATCATTTTTAACGCTGAACTTTTTGGCGCTCCACTTACCGAACCAGGTGGCATTAGGCGAGTTAAAACCTCTGAAATTGGAATATTTTCTCTAATTGTGCCTTGAATATCCGATACTAAATGAAAGAGACCAGGATGTGCTTCAGTGGCTAGCAATCTTGGTGTAGAAACACTTCCTGGTATCGAAATCTGACTTAAATCATTACGCATCAAATCCACAATCATAAGATTTTCCGCTCTATCTTTTTCCGGAAATGTATTCGTTGAAGAAGTTCCCTTGATTGGACTTGTTAAAACCTCCCCTTTCGAAATTGAAAGAAATCGCTCTGGTGAAGCCGAAGCAATCTCGATTTCTGGAAGATTCAAGTATGCGGCAAAAGGAGCTGGATTATCGTTAAGTATGCGATTGAATAAACTTTCAATTGTTGAATCACTAGTTAACGAGCTTGATAAGACTCGGCAGGCATTAACTTGATAGTAATCACCTAAGCTAATTTGGGAGCGAATTTTTTCTACATATTCGCAATACTCATCTTTCGAGAAACTAGAGCTCCAGCTACTTGTCTTAAATGTAGAAGAGCTTTCTGGAAAATCTGCATTCCTGACATCACTAAAACGAGCAAGAGTCCATTCACCTTCAAAAGTTCCGAGAACAGCCCAAAATCCAGGTTCTTCAAGGGCTTCAATATCGTTACGAACTTCCACGAGATTCTCAGCCAAGCGACCTGACATCCAGAAGCGCTCCATACCTGGCGAGGTTACCTTTGCAAAGCAACTCAAAGTTGGGGCTCTTGCCTCCTTGCGATAGATTTTCCCCCTTAATTGCATCAGTTGATGCGATTGAAAATGCGGACGTAGCGCAGTTGGTAGCGCGGAACCTTGCCAAGGTTCAGGTCGCGGGTTCGACCCCCGTCGTCCGCTCGAGAATTAGATCTACCGATCTAATGGGATCAAATCTGGTGGAGTGGCCGAGAGGCGAGGCTCGGGACTGCAAATCCCGCTACACGGGTTCAAATCCCGTCTCCACCTCCAGTCTTTTTTAAAACTAAAGATAAATAACTAAATACGGACGATTAGCGCAGCGGTAGCGCACTTCCTTGACATGGAAGGGGTCACTGGTTCGATCCCAGTATCGTCCACGCAACAATAGAAAGTTGTTAGCAACTTGGTTGCAAGTGTGATTCCGGAGGACCCGGGTCCGCAAATTTTTTGAAGGGGTGAAACCGGCATTCGCCGGCACGATGGATTACATCGACCCTGCAGTTTTAAAGCAACTAACCTATATGCAGCCAACACAATATTGGCTGGATGCAGATCCAATCGAACCAGAATCAAGAGCATCTCTTGTTGAATCTTTATCCACAGATCTTTGCATTGTTGGTGGCGGTTACACCGGATTGTGGACTGCCTTGCTTGCCAAAGAAGAAGATCCATCGCGAGCGGTTGTGATTCTTGAAGCAAAGGAGACTGGCGCTGGCGCTTCGGGAAGAAATGGTGGATTTTGTAATTCCTCATTAACACATGGTTTCTTAAATGGATATCAAAGATTTCCTAATGAAATGTCCAAGATTTTGAGAATGGGACAGGTTAATTTAGATGAAATTGAGAAGACAATTGAGAAATACCAAATTGATTGCGATTGGAAACGTACGGGGGAATTAAAAGTCGCCACAGAGCCTTGGCAGATAGGCAGTTTGCATCGCGAATTGAAATTGAGGCAAAGTTTTGATGATGAAATAGATTTTCTTACAGAAGAGCAGTTACGTGCCCGGATCAAGTCTCCTAGATTCTTTGGCGCTTTATGGGATGAGGATGGAACAGCTCTAGTTGATCCTGCCAGACTTGTTTGGGGGCTCGAACGCGCTTGTCTTTCCTTGGGAGTTCTCATTTTCGAACATACTCCGGCGCTAAAACTCTCGCGTTCTGGGGAAGAAATGAAAATTCAAACTCCCTATGGCCATGTCACTGCAAATAAAGTTGCGCTCGCTACAAATGTCTATCGACCGTTAATTCGTCGAGCTCGCAAGTATGTTGTACCTGTTTACGACTATCAGATTGTTACGGAGCCCCTGACTGAAGAACAAATGTCTTCCATAGGTTGGAATGAAAGGGAGGGCATCTCAGAAGCAGGGAACCAATTTCATTACTATCGATTAACTTCCGAAAATGAGATTCTCTGGGGAGGTTACGATGCTGTATATAACTTTCGGGGACAAGTACGTTCTGAATTAGAAAATGATCATGAAGTTTATGCACGACTGGCGCGAGACTTCTTTAGTACTTTTCCGCAATTACGAGGAATTAGATTCACTCATGGATGGGGTGGAGCAATTGATACCTGTTCTCGATTCGCACCATTCTGGGGTTTAGCGCATCGAGGCCATGTTGCGTATGTGCTGGGATACACCGGACTTGGCGTAGCCTCTTCTCGATTCGGCGCGCGCGTTATGTTAGATCTTCTCGACAAGAAAAGTTCAGAATTTACAGAATTGGAAATGGTGAAACGGAAGCCTATTCCATTCCCCCCGGAACCAATAAGATTCCTATTCATCAAACTAACGCAATGGTCTATCGCAAAAGCGGACAGTAATCAAGGGAAAAGGAATCTCTGGCTACGAATCTTGGATAAGTTGGGACTTGGTTTTGATTCCTAATGTCGAAATGAAATGAAGATTGAAGCATTTTTGAAAAAAAGAGCGATAATTTGAAGGTGAACCGGATTCAGATCAAGGGAATCGGATATGCATTTATAGCAGTAATTCTTTTCTCCCTCTCATTGCCGATGACTCGCTGGGCTCTGGAAAGTTATAGCCCTCTCTTTACTGCTACCGGCCGAGCAGTAATTGCAGGAGTATTAGCGATAGCATTTTTAAAGCTTGCTGGAGAATCTCTCTTACCTCCAAGTCATTATAAAGAATTCTTCTACACATTATTGGGAGCCGTTTTTGGCTGGCCGATTTTAATCGCTCTAGCGCTGATGAGAACTGAGACAGCCCCAGTAGCTGTCGTTGCATCCATCATGCCTTTAGTGACTGCAATTTTTGCAGTCATGCGAGGTCACGAAAATGTTTCACGCGATTTCTGGGTCGCAAGTGTTATTGGTACAGCCATATTGATCTACTTCACTGCAAGTCGAAGCTCTTTCGAATTAAATGATTTGATTGCTGATCTTCTTGCAATTGGAGCCGTTATAGCCTCGTCCTTTTGCTACGTACAAGGAGCGGAATTAACAAGGATTTATTCGGGCTGGAAAGTCATTTCTTGGGTAGTCGTATTAGCACTTCCCGTTACTTTTATCGCGTCACTTGTTCTTTGGTTTAGCACTGAGTCAAAGGTTGAAATAACAACCCAGGCAAATATTGGAATGCTTGTTATAGGGCTTTCCTCTATGTATTTAGGTTTCATTCCTTGGTATCGAGGTCTAAAAGATGCGGGCACCGCAAGAGGTGCACAAGTTCAACAGTTACAAGTATTTATGACTTTAGGTTGGTCGGTACTACTACTTGGAGAAGTGATCCCGCCAAGCACTCTTATCTGTTCAGTTGGAATAGTTTTAGCAGTTTCCTGGGCAATTCTTTCGCGCCAGAAACCAGCTATTGCTTCAACCTAATGGCGGCGAAGGATTGCGATATTCAGCAGGTGTTTCGGAGAGTTTTATCGGATTTACGACAGAGCTCTCATCGCCAGTGTTAACTATTAATTGAAGTCCGTTTTCTTGCCCGAAGGCAAAAGCTTCAGCTATTGTGTTGATTGGTCCAGCAGGAATCTCATATTCTTGAAAAGCAGTAATCCATTCTTGGGCTGACTTGGTTGCCAGTTTAGAATTGATTAACAAAATAAGTTCATCTCGCTTTGCAACTCGATTCTCATTGGTTTGATAGCTAAGATCTTCAATTCCTAATAATTTAGCAAGGCTTGCAAATTGGCGATCATTACCTACAGCAATAGCTATATCCCGATCTTTTGCACTGAATATTCCGTAAGGAACGATGGAAGGATGATGATTGCCCATTCTGGAGGGATTGACTCCGGCTGCTGCGAATGCTCCGCTTTGATTTGCCATTCCAGAAAGTGCAGAAGTGAAAAGATCAATCTCAACATGTTGACCAATTCCTTGATTATCTCGGGCACGAAGCGCCGCCAAAATACCGGTACTAGCATGAAGACCAGCAATTACGTCAATAACTGCAACACCAACTTTTGTCGGTTTGCCATCTTTTTCTCCAGTAATACTCATTAGCCCGCTCATCGCCTGAACCAACATGTCATAACCAGGAAGCGATGCAAGCGGGCCGTTACTTCCAAAACCAGTTATGGAGCAATAGATAATTGTCGGCTTGATTTTGCTGATATCTTCGTAACTGATACCGAATTTGGCCATACCACCAGTTCCGAAATTTTCGACAACGACTTCTGAATTAAGAATCAATTCACGAGCTATCGAACGTCCTGTATCAGTAGATAAATCAATACTTAAACCTTTTTTATTTCGATTGACGCTTTGAAAATAGGTAGATCGCCCCTTTGCGTCGACTGGTGGTAACCAGCCGCGCGTCTCGTCGCCAACTCCGGGACGTTCCACCTTCACAACTTCAGCCCCGAGGTCGGCAAGAATCATTGTTGCGTAAGGACCGGCGAGGACGCGACTGAAATCAGCAATTTTTATTCCTGATAACGCTGGCTTCATTTCTTATCCAACCAGTCGCTTAGAGTATTTAAAAATATATCAACTTCCGTCTTGCCTATAATTAAGGGAGGTTTGATCTTCAAAACATTATTGTCTGGTCCGTCGCAAGACAAAAGAACTCCTCTTGATAAGGCAAATTCCATCAAATCAGAAACTTCTTCTGTTGCTGGCTCCAGGCCATTTTTTACAAACTCAACCCCAATAAACAGTCCGTGGCCACGAACATCACCAATAATTTGATGTGCTTTCGCAAGCTGCTTCACTTCAGTTTGCAGATAGTCTCCAACAATCTTCGCATTTAGCTGTAACGCTTGATCCATTACGGTATCAAATACGCTCTGACCAATTGCAGCGCTTACTGGATTTCCACCAAAAGTATTGAAATATTCCATTCCATTATTGAATGAAGCCGCGATTTCTGCAGTGGTCGCTACTGCCGCCAATGGATGACCGTTTCCAAGTGGTTTACCCATAGTGACAATATCTGGAACTACACCATGTAGTTCGAAGCCCCAGAAAGAATCTCCTACACGTCCTAAACCAATTTGCACTTCATCACTTACACAGATTCCACCCTGATTGCGCACCGCACTGTAAACCTTTGAAAGATAACCATCCGGAAGGACTATTTGCCCTCCTGTGCTGACAATGCTCTCTGCGAAAAATGCTGATAACGGCTGGTTCAATTCCTTTATATTCTGTAGCGCATTTGAAAAGTATTCATCAACAGAATTTTTGCCACGATAAACGCCTCTATATGTATCTGGAAGTTCAGCAACCGCAACATGATCTGGTTTTCCAAGACCACCTTTACCTAGGAATTTGTACGGACTAATTTCTACAACGCTCTGAGTATGTCCATGATAAGCATGACGAAGTGCTAACACTCCTGAACGCTTCGTATAGGCCCGAGCTAATCTAATTGCAAGGTCGTTTGCTTCGCTTCCGCTATTTACGAAAAATAGAACACTTAATGGATCGGGCAGAGTACTTAGGATTGAACGCGCATATTCTGTAATTCCTTGATGAAGATATCGAGTATTGGTATTTAATTTAGATAGTTGAGAAATTGCAGCCTGACTAACTCGACTATTGCTATGGCCAACATGAGCCACATTGTTTACAAGATCAAGATACTTTCTTCCAGAATCATCAATTAGATAGGCGCCTTCACCTTGAACAATATGAAGTGGGTGTTTAAAGTTTAAAGATAAATTTTGCGAAATTACCGATCGCCGCTCCCCCATCACCGCACTGGAAGTTAGGCGACTATGAGCATCAAC
>JACCDW011175685.1_pt1 | contig 25179 bp, 17 predicted proteins | sample 7449781 | NCBI WGS metagenome assembly JACCDW01 (sample SAMN15323449, study PRJNA562643) | freshwater metagenome | isolation source: river surface water | place: USA:Blue River Watershed | collected 2017-08-18
TTAATTGTGGCTATATTTCCAAGCTGGCGAATCATCCCGGAAACATTTTCATGCTCTTCATCTATTTTGAGTGCTTTTTCATAGCATTCTAATGCTTTTTGAAAATCAGAAACTGAGCCATATACAACTCCCATATTACCATAATACATTGAATGATTTGTGCTAATACCAAGCTGTTCATCAAGATTCATAGCTTTGGTATAGAATTCAAGAGCTTTGGTATACTTACCGAGATTACTATATATCACACCCATATTACCAAGAATAGAAGCAATCCCACTTGCATTACCCAATGCTTCTTCTTTTTTCAGTGCTGATTTATAAAATGTTAAAGCAGTATCGAATTCTGAAATACTTACATATGTCATTCCGATATTAGTCTCGCAACTTGCAATTTTCCGCTCATCACCCAATTGCTTAGCCAGTTCCAAACCCTGTAAATAAAATGACAATGCTTGATTGAAATCTGACATGTAATAGTGCAATACACCTAGATTCATGAGATATTTAGACATACCATCCAAGTCATGTTCTTCTATACATAACTGAAGAGCTTGCTTCATATATTCACTTGACTGATCAAACATCCCAGCCTGCAGATATAAAACCCCTGCATTTCCATAGATCTTAGAACATAGTGATTTATTCCATGCTAAACCTTGCTCCTTGAGTAGTTTCAAGGCAATTGAAGAAGAAATCTCTCCCTTATTTCGATTTCCTCTCCTCCAATATGACTGTGATAATAAAACATGAATATGTGCTAAATGCTCTGGAATGAGCTGTTCGTCTGACTGTAAAATCTCAAGACAAACCTCTTCCAATTTGTCATAATATCCTAAATCAATATATCCTTGTAATTGGGATATATCATATTTGCTAGTATGTACCTTTTCTGTTAACATCAAAACTCAATTGTAATACTTTTTGCAGTATCATTATAGGTTACATTGAATGTCTGTGCAGAAGGACTTGACTGTCCGCCAATATTTTGGGCAAAATTCCCTTCACTTGTTCCAAATTCTGCGCCATGTTTTGGGCACACTGCCTTATTTCCTGAAGGCACACCAATGGAACCACCTTCATGTGGACAATAACTCGACATCGCTCGGAATTTATCTTGCGCTGTTCGAACCACGATGACAGGTCGATTTCCATTCATATTTGCACCAAATGCACGACGAATGGAACCACCAATTTCCAATAGTGAAGGTTCATTTGCTAAAGTTAGGGTTATCTTCTCACCCGTAAGCGGGGTATTTGGATTATCTTCATCCGAACAACCGGATGTACATAAACTCATAATCACTGCACCGGATACTACGGGCAATATGCCTATGGTACGGATAAATTGTCTGCGATCAACTTGATTCTCTTTCATGCTTCCTCCTTAATGTTTGATGATTGACTGCGAACGAATGAGATGTCCTGCATGATCTATTAGAGAAATAACATAGACACCTGAGGACAATTCTTGTAATGATATTTCTTGCAAAGATTGTTCAATTGAAATGCGTTTCATCTCAATTCCTGTAATTGAACTAATCATCAACATTCCACCTTTCGGGATATCACTTTTAAAATCAATCATGATTCTATCATTCGTTGGATTAGGTTTGATGATGAATGGTTCTACTGAAGGAATCTCTTCAGCTGATAATGCAATAGCACAATCTGCTCCGGCCACAATTCCTTCATTTGGTTTTTCATTGTATTGATATTCAAGTAATATACAGCCATTATTTGCAGATATCGCCAAGCGCATCCAGCCATAATGAAATGCATTTCCAACTTGAATTCGGAAGCCCACATATCCTGTTTTTCCATCAAGAACTGTATGCTCCGGACCATGCAATACAATTGGAGCACCACCCTGATTCCATGCATTATCAGCACTAATAATAGTACCTGGTTCTAGAAATACAACTTTTGAACTTGTAGCGGACTCAGTAATAAATCCGCGTCCATAATTCTCAATAGCAAATACATCATTATTCTTCCACATGCCATAGTAGCGTGGAAAAGGACCCTGCAATTCAAAGAGATTCCATGTTGTGTCAGCACTTGCACGCACATAGGTATCTACACATGTTTTCTTCCATGGATCTCTGAATTCGATGCGTAATTGTGTTGACATGTTTACAATTGCTTTATCAACACCTTCGGAGAATGCTTCTTCGAACAAGGTAAATGTAAGTGAAGCTTTTGTATCATTTGCTGAATGCTTATTGGCTCTTCCAGATATTGTCATTGTGGCAAAAGTTCCATCATCGGAAACGATGATATTCTCTTTGAGACCATCAGGCAATTCAATCGGAGAATAATGATCTCCCGAAATCAATGATTTTCCTTTCATACCAAACTTAGCACCATTGCTCGCATATATCATGATGGTACCATCATCTAAGCTACCATCATTAGTCAATGACTCTTTGAGATGCTGAGTGGAATATGAAATGAATGGCGAGTCAAAACAAGTGTCTTTGGTATTTGGTGACAATAAACCTGTTGCAACAAGATTTGATGGTTGCCATAATGTACTGCGAGCAGGATGTTTCATCGCGGCATCCATTCGTGCAACTTGATCAATCGTAAAATTCTTATAGCAAGAGGTATTATAATCCATATAATTCTCTCCATTGATCAGTCCATTGCATCGAGTGGCATCACAACCTGCGGCAGCAATATCAGTAGGAGGAGTATCATCACATAAATCACCAGCACCTGAACATGAATTGCCTTCAAAAGTATGACGAAGATCAAGATAATGTCCAGCCTCATGCGTGAATGTTTGATTGAATTCTAAATAATTGTACGAAGAACCACCCTTTCCGAGATATACATAATTATATACCATCCGGGCAATATCATTATCACTCATCCATGTAGATGGATACCAACACACGCCTGAATTATTGAAAACATTATTTGCATAGAGATCATTCTGAACATAAATATTGAAATACTTATAATTATCCCATGCATAAGTTCGGATTTGATTCTCCCATGAAGGACCAATATTACCAAAACCACCCTGGCGATCTTGATAATACATCACGCCATTAGTAGGCTTTCCAAATGGATCTTTTTTTGCTAGAGCGAATCGTATTTTTGAATATGACTTCGTGTTTTTAAATACTGGATTCACTGTTCCAAAATCTGCGTCAGTTCCAGCAAAAGTCCGATTGAGATCGTCAATTGCAAATTCTAATTGAGAAAGCGGAACACCGGCTTCACCTTTTGGATGAAATACATGAAATACGACCGGTATGATTTGCACACATGCCGTGTCGGGCATATCCATAATACCAAGTCCAGATTCTCCATTTTGCTTTCTTTGAATCTTCGGTATTGATTTATATGATGGATCATGTAACAGCTGATAATTCAATGCTTCAATTTCCTTGGAAAGACCCCTATCATGAGATTCCAAACCTCCAGGTATCGGTTCCTTGGGCAATTGCTGAGCATTCATCATCATGTTCATGAAGAGAAATGCAAATACAGTATAGGTTATATTCATAAAAGACTCCTTAATGACAGTATAATGAGCACAAATTAGACAAAAGACTTGGAACCGAAAACTGAAAACATGGGTTTCAATTGCATGAATTATACTTCAATTTCCCTACTTCCATATGATGGCGATGCCATCTACCATCCGGCCGATTCATATGCATTACCACAGCTTCAATGGCTTGAGATTCTTTCTCAAACAATTGATTGGTCGCATGATACCGTAAAAATGTTTGGAAAAACACTTACTCTTAATCGAAAAAGTGCATGGTATGGAGATTTAGGAGCAGCATATTCCTATAGCGGGATTCGTCGGGAGCCAATGCAGTGGACTAATGAATTATTATTGATCAAAAAAGCTTGCGAGGAAATCGCAAATGCACCGTTTAATTCTGTTCTCTGTAATTATTACCATGATGGAAATGATGGTATGGGTTGGCATAGCGATGATGAGCGAGAACTTGGTAAAGAACCAATCATTGCATCTGTATCTTTTGGTTCGGAACGCAACTTTGCTTTTAAGCATCGTAATACAAAAGAGCGCATCAATGTCCGACTTGAACATGGTAGCATATTAATCATGCGCGGTCAAACACAGCATGCTTGGCAACATGCATTGCCAAAGAGCGCAAAAGTTCATGAACCAAGAATAAATCTAACCTTCAGAAATATTCAAATGTGAACAAGATGCTCCAAAAAAATCAGCATAATTCCATAGTTTGCATCAACTCAGAAATCACTCCTGAAATTCACTGAATATCATGAAAGAAGAAACCACAGTCATTACAATTTTGGGATTCAAAGAATCACCTCCGGATAGTTCTTATCCGCTATTTTTATCAGGTGTGAGTGCCGGTTTTCCTTCGCCTGCGGAAGATTATATTGATAAAAGACTTTCGCTCGATGAATATCTGATTCAAAATAAAACAGCCACATTTTTTGTGCAGGTGAGCGGCACTTCGATGGTGAATGCCGGAATTTCAGATGGCTCGCTCGTTGTCGTAGATAGGTCACTCAAAGCTCAGTCTGGTGATATCGTTGTTGCAATTGTGAATAATGAATTTCTCATCAAAAGAATTGAAATGCGCGGTTCTGAGTGTTATTTACATGCTGAGAATGAGAAATATGCCACAGTAACACTCAATGAAAATTCAGGCGATTGCATTTGGGGCGTGGTCACTTCCTGCATTCAAAAATTCCGATAAATCATGGTCTATGCACTTGTTGACGGAAATAATTTTTATGTGAGTTGTGAGCGCGTATTTCAGCCAGCACTGAGAGGCGTTCCAGTCATAGTGCTATCCAATAATGATGGTTGTGCCGTTGCTCGTTCCAATGAAGCCAAAGCACTCGGTATAAAAATGGGGGATCCGCTTTTTAAAATCATGGATATAGTAGAGGCACATGATGTTCAAGTATTTTCCTCTAATTATGAACTCTATGGTGATATGAGCCATCGAGTGGTGGAAACACTCTCATTATTCACTCCAAATTTAGAAGTCTATTCCATTGATGAATCATTTTTGGATCTTAGTCATATTCCCTATTCAGATCGGACTGCATATTGTCATGAGATTCGAGACACAGTAATGCAATGGACAGGCATTCCTGTTGGAATAGGTGTTGGACCAACACGAACATTATCCAAGATTGCAAATCGTATTGCAAAAAAGAGAAAAGAATGTGAGGGTGTTTTTGTTTTTCCTGAAGATGAACATGAACAGGATGCATGGCTTGAGCAAATTCCTGTGGAAGATATTTGGGGAGTAGGTTATAGAACAGCCCCACGCTATAAAGGAGCTGGCATCATGAATGCCAAGGACTTGAAATATGCCCCGCAAGAATGGATCAAAAAAGAATTCACGATTGTCGGCTTGCGTATGGTACATGAATTGAATGGAATTTCATGCATCAGCATTGATGATTTACCTCAGCAAAAAACCATTGTCTGCTCTCGTAGTTTCGGAAATTATGTCACTGAGTTACATGAGCTCACAGAGGCAATCGCAAGACATGCAGAAACCGCTTCGGTAAAACTTCGTGCACAAGGTACAGTATGCGGTGCAATTTCTATCTTCATTCGGACAAATCATTTCTCGCCAAAGTATCCCCAATATGCAAATTCAACTACAGTGAAATGTGAAGTTCCCACTCAATATTCTCCTGATTTGGTGCATGCTGCCATTGAAGGTGTAAAAAGGATTTATAAAGAAGGTTATCATTATAAAAAATGCGGTGTTATGCTTCATGATATATGCCCGAAAGAAAGCGTGCAACAGTCTTTATTTATCGAACAGAATATAGTCCGAAATTCCGCATTGATGGAAGCTGTGGACAGCATTAATTTGAGATATGGAAGAAGAATGATTCGCAGTGGGGCAACAGGTGGACCGGCAGGAAATAAACGAAGATGGAATATGCGAAGAGATAGAAAATCACCCGCTTATACTACGCGATGGAATGAATTACCTCATTTGAATACCGATCTACCACCGAATAAAATCTGATTCATCTTTTGTGGTGGTTGATGTGTATCAATCCAAGAACGCATTTCTTGCACTTTGGCCTGATTTAATCTCATCCAAGATTCATTATCCGGATTAGTGTTCAGACTAATCAAACTATGTGAAAATGCTTCGCAATGTCCTGAATTCTGCAAACCATAGAAAGTTTGAGCATATAGTTCTGACCAAAGTGGATGCCCTTTATCAAGAAGAGATTGAAGACTGCCAAGTAAGAAACACAATGTCTGTGAAAAAGAAGAATCTATTGATCTCTGTTTTTTTATATCATTCAAAGAAATGTATACATTCTGAAAGATTGAATCGCCTGGGAACATCCCTATTTTCAATGGACCGCTGGATGAGTCAAATATTGATTCGATTTTTGTGTGGAGCATAGCCTCAATTGAAGATGCATTATACATTTCTGGATCGAGATATAGTACATAAGCATAACATAATGCTGACTTGATATTATCCCCCCTATTTGAGAAAAGATTTCCCAAAAGTATATGACTATTCACATGGTTAGGTCGCATTTGTAATGAACGATATAATGCTTCTTCAGACTTTGATAAATTTCCAATATCATAGTATGCCAATGCTAAATTATAATGTAATTGATGCATGGACCGAAATTTAGTCAAACCCTCAAGATATACTTGAATCGCATCTTGAATTTTTCCCGACATATTCAATGCCGAACCTAGCATCAAATAAGCCCCTTGCTGTTGCTTACTGTCAAGATCAATAACTTTCCGACTATACTGCGCAGCTTCATCAAAACGCTTCATTGCAAGTAATGTATATGCCATTTCATATTGGACTAAGCCAGATATGCTATCAAATTTTAGTGCTTTATGATAATAAGTGAGGGCCTGATCATAATTACCAACATCATGTTGAGCATTACCTTTTCTAAGTAATTCAATCAGCTCTTTGCCTTCACGGGCCATGAGATTTGAAGATGTAAAAACTATAAGTAGAGTAAGAATGAGTTTCATATAGAATATCCATCGTGGTGCAATGGCAAGGAGTGTATTTTCATAAAAAAGTTACATCCGAACGCTCCTTATGTATATGTGTAATAAGTTGTGGAAAACCTTACTGCATTTACAAAAATTAACGAAGTCGCAGAATTCTGAATGCACCTCTGAGAACGAATCCAAAGACAAAACAACCAATAATCAAATCGGGATATATGGATCCAAAATAAAGTGTGAGCAATCCAGCGATGATAACTCCTGCATTTACAAGTACATCGGTTGAAGTAAACATCATACTTGCTTGCATATGTGGTTCATCGCTTTGTTGTTTTTGTAACATGCGCATACTCACAAGATTACCAGCCATTGCAATACATGAAATCAGTATCATTGATGAATAATCAGGAACTTCAGCTCCAATCAGTGTTCTTTTTACACATTCAAAAAAACCAAAGATGCCCAAACTCAATTGCATGATACCACTCATAATTGCAATTCGAGTTTTCAAAGCTCTGGAATGTGAAATTACAAGCAATGAAAGACCATACACAATTGCATCTGCAAGCATATCGAGACTGTCTGCAAAAAGTCCGATTGATCCTGAGAAATATCCAGCAATAGCTTCTAGAATAAAAAGACTTGCATTAATAAGTAGGACAGACTTCAGAGCCGAAGCCTGGCTCTTCGAATCACTAATTATTCCTTGATATTCGACAGTTTCCTCATGCTTTGCTCCAAGACCAAGTGGATACAGGCATTCCATGATTATATCAAGTTCAGAATCATGTATTATTGTTAGTATTCTGTTAGGAAAATCTGCCTTCATAGAATGAATATTTGGCACATCTTGCAAAGCCATGCGAATCATAGCTTCTTCTGATGGACAATCCATTGCTTCAATGCGAAATCGACTAGAAGAACTCATAAATCCTCGTGAAACAATCCGCAAAATACTATGTTTGCATTACCTTTTTTTTGTTATTTATTCTTTCTTTTTTTCTGAAAGAATTACTCTATATACCATAGTTCATATTATTCGGTAAAGCATGAGCGGTCAAGAACATAGTGGACATCAATCTAGATATCGTTTTCCTGCTTTGGAAGCGATATTAGATATTAGCATTGCCGCGGAATATTTGCGAAATCAGGTTGATAAAGCTTGTGCTCCCTTAGATATAAATGGAGGACAATATGCAATACTTCGATTATTGAAAAGAGCATATCCCGAGAGTATGTCACGAACTGAAATCGTGAAGAATTTGATCGAAAAAACAACTGATGTCACCAGACAAATAGATAGCCTAGAGAAGAAAGGATTTGTCGAAAGAATTCGCGTTAAAGAAGATCGAAGATTATCTCTCGCGAGAATCACATCTGCTGGAATGGAAGTAATGGAAAAAGTAGATCCACTCTTTTTTGCTATGTTATCAGAAATCAGTACAACAATTGATGAAGAAGAATGCAAGCAACTCTCTATGCTCTGCAAAAAGATGTATTCTTCATCGAATGATGAAACTCGATAAATCCCAAAGTATATTCATATTTATCTCATAATCACTTGAAGAACATCACCATGAACAGAGGCCCAATTTCACAATTCATTGAAAGTAATTTTCTTCATTTCAATTCTGCCGCATTGGTTGATGCAGCAAAAGGATATGAAGCGCATTTAGCCGAAGGCGGTAAGATGATGATCACGCTTGCAGGTGCTATGAGTACTGCTGAATTGGGCAAAACCCTTGCTGAGATGATTCGACAAGACAAAGTGCAGATTATCTCATGTACTGGTGCGAATCTCGAGGAAGACATCATGAATTTGGTTGCTCATTCTCATTATAAACGCGTACCACATTATCGTGATTTGTCACCACAAGATGAATGGGATCTACTTGAAAATCATTACAATCGTGTGACTGATACTTGTATTCCAGAAGAAGAAGCATTCCGTCGCTTGCAAAAGCATTTGTTTAGAGTATGGAATGATGCAAATTCTAAAGGTGAACGATATTTCCCTCATGAATTCATGTATCAAATGTTGCTCTCAGGTGAACTTGAACAATATTATGAAATCGATCCAAAAAATTCTTGGATGCTTGCAGCTGCAGAAAAGAATCTACCAATCATTGTTCCGGGTTGGGAAGATTCAACCATGGGAAATATATTCGCTTCATATTGCATCAAAGGTGAGTTTACAAGTACCACGATGAAATCAGGCATTGACTATATGATGTGGCTTTCAGATTGGTATGTGAAAAATTCATCAGGAAAAGGTATTGGATTCTTCCAGATTGGTGGTGGTATTGCAGGTGATTTCCCTATTTGCGTAGTTCCAATGTTATATCAAGATATGGAAATGGAAGATATTCCATTCTGGAGTTATTTCTGTCAGATCTCCGATTCCACAACTAGTTATGGTTCATATTCTGGGGCGGTTCCGAATGAGAAAATCACATGGGGCAAACTTGATATTGATACTCCTAAATTCATTGTGGAATCAGATGCAACAATCGTTGCACCTTTGATTTTCGCATGGTTGCTTAAAATGTAACTCAATAAAAACATGAAATATAGTGGAATAGTATTGGCCATGACATGCATGGTCATGGGTCATATTCATATACATTCTCAAACAGTAGGGCAAGGTCTTGTTGATTCGCTTAAACGCGTTACCACGGCATTGAATACTGCGAAGAATGAAGAAGGTTGGTCATTATCAGGCATAACCAATGTCACATTTAGCCAAGTCGGACTTTTAAATTGGACTGCTGGTGGCAATAGTTCTATTTCCATTATTGGACTTGGAATGTATAAGGCTAACTATATAAGAGAGAATTATACTTGGAATAATTATCTTGAGATTGGATATGGTTTAACAAAAATCGGTGATGTGGAATTTCGTAAGAGTGATGATCGCATCATTTTTGTTTCTCAAGCAGGTATTGCTGCAGGTCAAATGATGAATCATAGTTTACTCATTGATTTTCGCACACAATTCACAGATGGAAGAAATTATGTAGGAGCTTTTGATTCTGCAAGTGGCAATTATCCGCTCACATCAACTTTTTTAGCACCTGCATTTTTAACAACAGCTCTTGGGATGGAAATCAAACCAATGAAATCCTTATCCATTCTCATTGCACCATTAACAGGAAGAACAACTATTGTTGCAAATAGATTATTGTCTGAACAAGGCGCATTTAATGTAACAAAAGGTCATACTATAAAGGCCTTTCTAGGAGCATTAATCAATGCACATTTCAATGACCAACTATTTGAGAATGTATCATTAAATTCACGTTTGAATGTTTTTTCTCCATTTTCCTCACCAGATCTAATGGTTGTAAACTGCGAAAATCTCATTTCAATGAAAGTAAATAGTTTTATCAAAGTGACTCTATCTCTCGATGTATTTTATGATCATAAAATTATGATCAATCGTAAGGATGGAACAACTGGACCTTCAACACAATTGAAGAATACATTTGGTGTAGGATTCGGATATACATTCTAATGCAATCATCAGAAAAACATATTAGAGAATTACTTAAAGAAATTGTCAAAGAGAATGGATGGGAAAAAGATATCATCTCAACCAAAATACCTATTATTTGGTATGAACTTGTAGGGGTAAAGGGGAGAGAAATAACTCAGTTCAAAAGATTTGATGAAGGGAAATTATATATACATGTTAATAGCGCTCCTTGGCGTAATGAATTAACCCTCCGTAAACACGAATTTATCAATCAAATAAATAAGGTTATAGGTTTTTCCCTAGTGAAAGACATCATTTTTCGATGAGATCTTTCATCATCATAAACTCTAATGTAGGATCATAGCCGGCGAATGAAGATATGACCCTTCAGGGTCATAGTAGAGTAATAATTTTGATATCAAATTATGTTAGACCTATCTGGGGTCAGCTTTAAAACAGTGAATAGTTGAGGATTCATTCCTCAATTTCGTTCTTCGGTTCTTCTATTTTTATATACCAATATCAGAGCATATTTGAGAATTCATTTTCCATTTATAACAAAAAAGCCGATCTCTTTTCAGAGATCGGCTTTTTAAGTTTATATACTCTTATGAATTACTTCACGAAGAGCATCTTTTGTGTCAATGCTGTACCACTTGTTGTCAATGTATAGTAATATACACCGTTTGCAAGTCCAAACTCGCTAGGTACAAAATTGAATGAGTGAATGCCTGCATCAAAGTTGCTTGAAGCAAGTTGTGCAACTTCACGACCGAATACATCGGATACGCTAAGTGTTACAAATGCTGGTTTAGGCAATTCAAAGCGGATTGCTGTTGAACTTGCGAATGGGTTAGGCTCATTGTTATAAAGCTTAAGACCTTCAGCAATGATTGTTTCATCAACACTTGTTGTAAGTGTTACTTTAACATCAATTTCAGCAGACTTTGTTGTACCGCAGTCATTTGTTACTTCGCAGTGATACTTACCAGCATCTGCATTTGTAACATTGAACTTGATATATTCTCTGCTTGTAGAATTAGGATCTGTAAGAGCTGTACCATTCAAGAACCACTTATATGTGGTTGGTCCATCTTCATTAGCATTAACTGACAATGAAAGTTTTGCACCTGACTTGATTGTTTCAGCTGGAACAGGCAAGCTAACTACAGGCTTAGAAGTATAAACAATATTAGCAGAAGCTGATACTGAACCACATGCGCCTGTTGCAACTACTGTATATGTACCTGCTGAAGCTGCGTCCATGGAAGCAATCTCATAGCTTGATGCTGTAGCACCTGCAATGTCTTGACCATCTTTCTTCCACTGATAAGTCATTGTACCACCACCGGTAGCAGTAACTGTCAATGTTTCTTTAGTACCTTCACAAACTTTCTTACCTGCAGGAGCAGATGTAATTTGTGTTGCAGCATAAAGATTCAATGCAACATTTGTTGACGCTGAAATATTAACTGCTGGTGTTGCTACTGCAACTGCTTTATACTGCCCTGCATCTGCAGATTCAGCATTCTTGATTGTTAATGAATTTGTATGAGCACCTGAGTACTTAGGACCATCAAACAACTGTACATCGCCTTTGAACCAGTGATATTCAACATTCAAGCCTGGAACTGATGATGTTGCATTAACTTCCAATTTTGCATCACTTGATTGACATGCATCTACTGTTGCAGCAACTGCATTGATGCTAACGGTACCGAGTGTCAATGTGAATGTTTGTGATGTTGCTTCACCGCAAGAACCAATAACTTTTACGCCATAGTTACCTGCATCTGAACTGTTTGCATTCTTGATGCTAAGAACTGGAGTTGTAGCTCCACCATAGCGACCATTATCTGTAATCACAACGCCATTCTTTGACCACTCATAACGCACAGGAGAGATACCAAAGCTACCTGTTGCTTCTGCAGCAGCTACTTCAAACTTTGCAGTTGAACCAGCTGAAACTACTTGGCTTACAGGCTCTTTATCGATTTGTGTTCCTTTCGCAACATAAACGATAGCTTCTTGAGTATATACTGTATTGTCTGAAGAAGATACACCACATGATGTTGTGATCTTACATACATAACGACCTGATGCTGAGAAGTCAACATTGCGAACAGTCAATACATAACTATCTACGCCTTCTACTGAAGAAGCAAATGGATAAATAGTATTTCCTTTGAGCAATTCACCATCTTTAAACCACTGATATGCAATTGAAGAACCACGCTTTGTAGTAAAGTTCAATACGAAGTCACTTCCTTTACATACTACTTGAGAAATTGGTTGTCTACCGATTTCTGTAGGTTGATTTACACCAACTTGACGAGTATATGCTGAAGTTGTAAGGTCAACGCCATTCGCTTCTCTTGCGCCATCATTCAATGATGCAATAAGTGAATAGGTACCTGCATCATATTCATCTGTGTTATTGATAGTCAAAATTGGACCAGTTACACCAGAGAATTTTGTACCATTTGCAAGTGATCTAGATGTAGTTGATGACCACTGATATGTAACAACATTTGTACCTGCCAAAAATGGATCAGCCAATGGCAATGTGTATTGGTATGGTTTCATTGAAGAAACAGCTGGACCTGAATTCAAAATTGTAGTTGTATTAACACATGTGCTATCGATAGTTGTGCCACTAAAAGCAACAACTGGAACAAGCTCATGGGCACCCATCATTGGAGGATTTCTACGAAGAGTACCATCGATATCAACATTAGTGTTTCCACCATTGAGATTATTAATGGTTTGTGTACCGCGAAGATATCTATTAACATCACCAATATACATGTCATATGGAGCTGCTAAGAATGTTGGCGCACTATATCGGAATGATAGATAAGAGTTAAGATCTTTTCCAGTACCTGAATACCAAAAATAAGGTGAGGTTCTTGCAGATAGATAGAAACCTACATTGCTACCGGTAAAGCTGCTTGTATTGCTACATGTAGAATTTCTGATATTGTTGAAATCAGACTCTGCAGCAGGGCTACCTGATGTAATTGAGTAGGCATAACCATTACTTGTATTGTTAATGATATTATTAACAACTCTTGTTCCAACAGCATTAGCATTTACCAAATTCAATGCTGCTGCAAGTGTAGTTACAGGTGCATTTACAATAAATGTGTTGAAGTAGATATTAGTATTTAAGAAGTTTTGAGCGGTCATTGCAAATGTAGTATTTGAAATACCATTTCCAACTTTAATCATATTGTTGAAGATTTCAACAGGTGATGTTTGGTTGAAGTTTTGAGCAAAACGGAAACCTGTTCCAAAACGATTGAATGAAATCTTGTTTGCTGCAAACTTTCCGCCATTTCTGTTGTATTCAATATCCAAAGCTGTAATTGCTGAAGGATTTGAAGAAAGTGTAGTCATTGTACTTTTTGTAACTTCAGCCATCTGAATATTACGCATGAAAACGCCACGGGTGTAAAAGTTTGCAAAGCTATTGCTAATCATTTTTGTATTTGCAGAAGCATTTGCACCAGTACCACCATCCAACCAAATATGAGCATCGCCATTATTGAATGAATTGTTCGTAAAGACCAATCCATCTGTAATGTGATTTGCATCACTCATAACCAAATAGTTATCTGTACCCATCAAAGTTGTGTTTACACCATTGAATGTACAATTTGTAAATACAAGGTCACGTGTAAAGTTTGCAGTTCCTTGATTGGTCAACCAGAAGAAACGAGCATAGAGTGCTGAACCATCAGCTTGGAAAGTAATACCATCAAAAGTTGTATAAACATTTCCAACAACTTTGAACATATAGTTATTTGCACCAGGACCTGCATTCTCAGATACCAAAACAGCACTACCTGGAATTGCTGGGTCTCTTCTAAATATTACTCTTTTGGTTGGTGAAGCACCAGGAACACCTTGAACAGAGGCTGTTACTTGTCCAAGTTGACCTTTTGTATTTGTATAAGCACCAGGTCTAACGTTAAATGTAACAGGTCCAAGAATACCACCATAAGTCAATGCAATTGCTACTGAATTAGGATTATTAAACCAATTTGTCGGAGTTGGTGTACCACCTACCCAATATTCGCCACCACTAAGTGCTGGACCAACAAATGCATCTAGAGTATTATTATTAGGATTATTATCGCCATTTGCATTGGAACCTTTCACTGAAGAAGCAAGAATGGAAACCTGAATGCGATATGGTGTCAATGGATTTGTAATATCAAGGTTTGATACCAATGGAATTGCAACTGAAGAACCACCTGAAAGTGGTGTAGCATAAGTAGCTGCAACAGGAGGAATTACATTTGAACCATCAGATACTCTAGTAACAGAAGCAGTGTATTGACATTCTGTCATTCCTGAAGAACCAAGATTTGACAATGTAAAACCAACATTATATACACCTTGTGGTACTGGAGAACCAACAACTGAGCCATCACCAGGATTAGTAATTGATACTGCTGTAGGTGAAGGATCTGAAAGTGGTGGAAGAATTTCGATGATATAATCTTCAACTTCACCGTAATAATTCATACAAGGATTCAAAGAATTACCTTCTGGTGGACCAACTGCTTTCCATCTTGACTTATAAAAGCCAGGAGTAAGACTTGCAAGAGGTGTAATTGTGAATGTTCTTGAATTCACGCTACCATTACAAGGCAAACCAGGAGGATTGATAAGCTCATTCGCATCAAAATTATTATTGCGATTGTAATCAATCCAGATATTCAAAGGAATCTCTGTACTGTAAGGCCAATCACCAAAAGTCTTGGCTTTCACAGTTACAGAATTAGGCATCCCAGCAAATAATCTGAAGGGAACTGAGGAAGCATAATCTGTATAACCGGAACATCCAGTTGCATTAGTTACGCTTTCAATGGTGATTTCGGTAAAACTTGCACCATATGGCTGGTTACAAGCATAACCCCATTCCGAATATTGGGGGTAGCACTGTGCATTCATTGTCTGCATGTTTGCAATCAAACCTGCAACAATCAATACAACAGTGGAGAAACAGAGGCGCAAAACATTTCGCATAAACAAACCTCAATTAGAAAAAATATAGATATAAATAAACGTTCAAAGTGCTACGGCCAAAACCCGCTCAAAATTTCATTGAGCTGATTTTATTACCAATAAAATATTGCTAAGTCCTTTAATTGGGCTTTTATGCAATGAGTGCAAATATACACCCACTAGTCAAAATAAAAAGCAAAAAATCGTATCGATTATTGAAATTTAGGGATGCTCTTTAAATTTTCGCAAAAAAAGCCATAAATGTGCATGTTTTTTAAAAATCAGTCATGTGATTTTCTACATTTCTCTGTCATTTTGTAGTATTCCATATGTACTGACAGTTTATATTCTCTTAATGTATCTATTGAAAGCTGTTTTTCTTGTACTTCTTTCCACTTATCCTTTACCATCATTTCGAGTTTCAATTCAGCCAATGAATCACAATTTCTTGTTGCAAGCATTATTGTATCATCTTTTTTGTCAGACATGCATGAACACCATTCACTTGCAATCTTTTTAGTGCCGGTCATTGTTGTGCAAGAATATAATAGTGGAGCCAAAAGGAGAAAAATGATTAGGATGATTTTCATAAAGCTTATTTCTTTTTAACAGTATTTATTATCGTTGAATTATTATAGAATGTCACTGATGCAACATTGTTATCAAGAACGAGAAAACGTGGTTGTTGTGAGTAATAACCAAATCCATGGTAGAACTCAATCATTCTTTTCTTTCCAGACTTTAATTGAACTATACCATGCGTAATGATTGATTTATCATCAATTTGTAACACTTGAGCATCCGATGGAAGTATGTGTGAAAATGTTCTAAGTGAGTCTTTGCAAGAGCCGACCATAAACAAAAGTTCATGTTTGTCTTGATTGGGTAGCATGATCATTGATCGAGCTTCATTTGGAACATAAAATCCTGTTTGAATATTAGGAATCGGGGTAAATTCTCCATTCCCATCTCCTAGTAATACTTCACCTATTCCTGCATCAAATCTCCAAGTATCTCTGTCAGGTCCGTAAAAATTACCTACATGAAGGATATCTACATTACCATCCCTATTCACATCAATTACTTGGCTTCCGAAAATTGGAGAGGCTTGAGAAATAACAGGAAGTGGCTTAATTGTAAACGGTTTTTTTCCATTATTGATAAGTATCACGCTATTTCCCATTGAACTTTTTAAATAATGGGATTTCTCTAAAACATCCTTTCCACCAAAAAGTTCATCAATTCCAACTTTTGCGATGTCTTCAATATTGATATAGAATTTTCTAAGTGTTGGAATTTGATTAATTAAACTACCTATCGTTCGAGAAGGATATCGTATTCCATTTTCATAATAACTCTGGATATATTCAATACTGCCATTATCATCAAAATCGGCACTGAACATTTCAAAAGGATAAGCATTGCACGGTTCTTCATAACGTCTATTTATACCAACATTACCAATGACATAGTCCATGTCTCCATCATTATCAATATCACCAGCATTAATACTATTCCACATTCCAGAAGTTGTATCGATTCCAAATTCAGCTGACTTGTCAAAGAACACACCTTCACTATTTTGTAGTAAAAGTATTTTCATCCATTCACCAACAACAATTAAATCTTTGTCTCCATCATTATCAAAATCAGTCCATAGAGCAGATTTCACTCTACCTGGCTGCATGAGTGGATTTGCAAGATAACTTGTCACATCAGTGAATGTTCCACCGGTATTCAGTAATAGATAACTTCTTGGCTCCTTATAAAAAGCTCCAGGGATATTTCTACCACCGACAAAAAGATCCAAATCACCATCTTTGTCAAAATCATTTCCTATTACACAAGACTTACCAATAGGCATATCTGGTAATACACTCTTAGTAAATAAACCTTTTCCATCATTGATATATAATCTGTCTTGTAACAAAGATGTATTTTCAACCGAGAGTTCATTTCCACCACTAGCAACATATATATCCAAATCACCATCTAGTTCAACATCAAAAAGCAAAATGCCCTGATCCTCAAATAGAGAATCTTGATGAAACACTTCTTGAGTATTTGTTTTGTCAAATGTCCCGGGTGTTTTTTGAAGAAAAATTGATAATGGGAAACCTTGTGGACCTCCAATCACTACATCATATAATCCATTTCCATCAATATCTCCGGAAGCTAGGGCAGGACCATTTATAGAAAGCTGATTTGGTAATAGTCTTTCATTATAAAAATCATCATAAGAATTTTCATTATGTAGAAATGCAATTGCGCCTGAGTCTCTTTGTGTAATTTCCGTAAATAATGTCTTGATTTGATTTTCAATAGATTCAATGTCATTTGCATTTTTTTGAAACAACTGCAAATGTTGATTTGCCTTGACTTTTGTCAACTTTTGTTGTTTACCACCTGGCCATGTGACAATCAGTTCATCGATAACTTTATTCTGTCCAACCCCAAAGTGTGCAATAGGAACAACACCTGATGCAAAGCCTCTAGTGCCAGCTAACTCCACGATTTGAGTTTGATTCCCTGTCTTAATTTGAATCCTTGCTCCCAACCCTTGGGTATTTTTAGTATTTCCGACACAACTCACTTTGAGATAATGTAGCTTCCCAGCATTCATTGTCGTGTTTTCATACAATACAGCAATCGTATCAATATTATTTAGAATCAAATCTATGTCACCATCATTATCAAAATCAGCATAAGAAGCTGAACAAGTATTGTATGGAATATTCATTCCCCAATCATTTGTTACTTTGCTAAATGTAAGGTCTCCATTATTCCTAAAGAGATAGTTTGGTACTTGCGTTCTTTTAACATCTCTGATAAGTTTTCCGATATCAAATTCTTCAGCCAACTCTCTAATATCACCTTTGCTTTTTGATTCATCAGACAATTTTTTATACCCCTTATCATGCAATTCCTGCATCATCTCATGCGTTACCCCAAGTCTTCGCAAGTCTTTGTCCATGATATCCCAATTGAGACCATTAGCTACAAATAGATCTTTATTTCCATCAAGATTGAAGTCAGCAAAGAATACTGTCCAAGACCATTCTGTAGCATCAACACCTGACATTTGAGCAATGTCACTGAATCTACCATTTCCCCTATTGAGTTGTAAAGTATTTTGAATAAACTGCGAAGAATCAAATGTTGTATTATATGTAGTAAAATTATCAAACTGCGTATTGATTCTTGCATGGGTCTCAGGAAGCATATCAACTACTATGATGTCCAGAAGTTTATCATTATTAAAGTCTGCTACATCATTCCCCATTCCAAACATTACTGTATGAGGTAATTCTTTTCTAGTTTTTCTTTCAAACTTGCCATTCTTATTATTGATATATAGACAATCTTTTTCTTCAAAATCATTCGCTATATATAAGTCAGGCCAACCATCATTATTGATGTCGGCAGCTGTGGCACTTAATCCGAATCCTTTATGAAGAATACCTGCATCTGTAGTAATATCAGAGAATGTATTATCTCCATTATTTTTCATAAGAATCGGTGTTACTCCCTCATGTTTAAAACCGACTCTTGAAAAACCATTATTCACAATTAAGACATCCAAATCACCATCTAGATCATAATCAAAAAATGTTGATTGAATTCCATTTCCAACTGTTGCCAAACCAAAGTCTTTTGCCTTTTCTGTAAATGTTCCCTTTCCATCATTTATGAAGAGCTTATTTGGTTCTTGATTGTATTTGGTTACATATATGTCAAGATCCCCATCAGCATCAATATCAACCATTGTTGAACCAAAACTATAACCTGCAGAATCTGTCACACCAGCAGAAACTGGTGCTTCCTCAAACTTCATTTTCCCTTTATTCAAAAACAATGCATTTTTTCCGAGGAAGCTTGTCAGGTAAATATCTATTAAGCCATCACCATTAACATCTCCAACAGATGTTCCTCCACTGGCAATAGTAAATAATCTACTTTCTTTCTTTAAATCCGGTGGTCCCGGGGTGAGATTCATAAATTTCACACCAGACTCGGAAGTATCTATTTGTTTAAATATCGGTATTAAGTCTTGTTTTTTATTTTCACTATTTTTCCCATTTACATTAATATTCCAGAACAGAAGTACTAAACCAAGAATACATATAAATTTCATAAACTATCTCATTGTAACAATATTGAGGTCAGCGAGAAGTTCACTCTTCTATTTGGTGAGAGTGTAATTAAGAACTCCAACTCGCTAAATTAATCAATACTAGAATCAGTAATTAAAGTCTTATAAACTTCTATTCAGTGTCAATTCCTAGACCGATGTGCTTTGGGATTGAATAACCATGTTTTTTTATGGTAGAAATTGCGAATGAAGTCGATAACACAATGCCACTATATTTCTGTTCCTGAAGACCATATGCATATTCAATTCGCAAATATGGAAAAGATTGCAACCCCGCAATATTGTCACCCGAAATAACCATACCTAATCCCAAAGCAGATGACCAACTGGTTCCAAGAAGAGGGTCCCCGGCATTCCAAATTGTTCCTGCATCTATAAAAGCCGTCATTCCCAAACGGAGATTCATGGGCAAAGCACATAGATTGGCTCGACTTTCAATAGTGCCTGACATTCTATTCAAACCAAATCGACGATTGAGCGGAATTCCACGCACTCCATTATCATTATCCAATGTCAATTGTCTAAAACCATCCCAATTCCACACGCTTCTTTGATGAAAGATACCAAGCACTGCCATATTTTCAATTGGATTCCAATGTGCGATAGCATCAATATCGAGCGCGGTATTGATTGGAGTTCCTTGAGAGATCCCACTTCCCGCGGAGATTGAACCTACAAGATACAGTCTATTATTCAGCATGAGATCGCTTTGTTCGAGAAATCCACCAACATAATAATAGGAATTCCCCTGTGCTCCATTAAATGGCATTATTCGACCCAGAACGGCAGTTCCCCATGCTCCAATGGGAATATCACGCTCATTAATGGTGATGGAGCGATCTGCTAATGATCCAAAACCTAATAATATTGACTGGGTATTATCAAATGCCTGAACTGTTTTCTGATTTCCTCTTTCTGCTTGCTTTGAATTCACATGTAGCGTGAAAAATAGATCATCCCGACGAGGAAGCAACCAGCCTGCCCAAGCGGATAATTCTTGTGATTCAAATGAGTATTTTTCATAATTTTCGCCATTAAATACAAAATCAATGCCTTGGCCGGTATTCAATTTTCCACCATATAATATTCCACCAATAGAATTGGGTCTTTTGGAAATATCTAATGTTAATTCACTTGTTAGCGCATGTGAACGAAGATTAAAACCTATGCCGAGAGGAAGATTAAATGCCGTATTCCAGTGAAATCCCGCAATTCCTTGCATGCCTATGCCCAATTCCGAGCGATTTCGCACATCAATCAGCATATGCATTGCATGTCCCAAAAGCCTATTTGATTCAAATCTCCCGCCCAAAGCCGATTCGCCGCCACCAACATTTGCAATGATCCCTGGGCCATAAGATGGTAACTCCTCTCGAATAACCAAATATGGGATACAATGTCTGCTGTCTAAAGTGTCAATTTCAATCCTTACCGATTGAAACAAACCTGATCTTCTTAATGCTTGTTCGGCTTTATCCAAAGACCAAGCATCTGTTTCCTCTCCAGCTTGCAATCCAGATATGGTCATATACTCCGCATCGCGTAAATTGCCTATGAAGTCAAGTCTGAAGCGATTGAATGATGAAAGTGATTGTTTCTCTCTTTCCACCACAATGGAATCCATCACTAGACCTTGTTGGGCCTGCATGGAGCCAAGCAAAAGAAACAATTGGAACAATACTATAAAAATGGTGTTATTCATTGATGTCAAGTTAATCGAGATTGGGTAAATTTCACACAATTGTCATGCCTTTCTCTTCGATAAGCCAAATTTTTCATAATGGATTGTGATTCATGCATAGAATTCTCATCATATTGATTTCCATATTATCCTTATTGGAAGTGTGTCCTATACTTGCACAAGGTGGTGGAAGCAGTAAAGGTAAAGAGTTCTGGCTAACATTCATACCGAATATACATCGTGGCGTAGGATCAATTCCAGGCTCACCTGCGGATCTAGAAAGACGCTCCGATTCTCTCTACATATTCATTGCAGCCGAGGTTCCAACTACTGGTAAAATCACATATCGTGATATTTTCAATCGACAATATATCCGCAATTTCACAATTTCTAATCCTGCGCAAATCTATTCATTCAGCGTGATGTGGGATGGATTTGAATTGGTTGGTGTGAATAATAGTAATGAGTTATTGCCTGATGGTGGACAAACTGAAAAGATAGCCGCACAATCATTTACAGTAGAAACGGATAATGATGTAATGGTCTATGCTCTGAATCAAGCATGGACAACCAGCGATGCATTTTTGGTATTACCGAGACCTGCACTTGAAAGAGATTATTATGTAATGTCATATCCTTCCGACAATATTATTGATGACAGAACCGGGAGATTATCCGTCGGAAGTACGCCTTCGCAATGTGCAATCGTAGCGGTAGAAGATAATACACGAATCACGATTGCGCCTACCGCTCCAATGTTATTTGGTGGTAGAAATCCATCACCAATAGTTCTAAACAAAGGCGATGTATATTTGGTGCAATCCCTTCCTAGTACAAGTATCAATTATGATTTAACGGGCACGAATATTAGTTCGGATAAACCGATAGCTGTTTTTGCCGGACATCAACGGGCTAGAATTCCTATAGATGGTGGTTTTGATTTGAATTCACGGGATTGCCTAGTTGAGCAAATGGTTCCAACCACCAATTATGGAAAAAGTGCTTTTCTCACTCCATATCCTTTGCCACAGAATGCATCACCAGTTGGATGGGATGTATACCGAGTTCTTGCGGCAATGGATAGTACAGTGATTTATGTGGATTCCATTCGCATTGCAACATTGAATGCAGGACAATATTTCTCTGGAAGATTAACAAAAGCCTCTGAAATGTACAGCGATAAACCGTTTATGGTGGCACAATACAAGAAAACATCATCCACTGGAAATACAGGACTTGCAGATAGCGATCCATTCATGATGATGATTCCGCCATATGAACAATTCCTCACTTCATATAGATTTATCAGTGCGCAAGCCATTCAGTTAAATTCAAATTTTGAACGAGTGAAGGTATACAATTTTCAATATGTAAACATTGTTGCACCTCAAACAGCCATTGATAAAGTTGTATTGGATGGCGCGATTCTTCCTGCAAGTCAATTCTCTCGCATTGGTGGTTCTCGATTTTATTATGCAACAATCCAAATCAATGATGGCGTTCATACAGTTTCAGCTCCTGAACCCATCGGAATTTATGTCTATGGATTTGGTCCAGCGAATTCCTATGGATATATCGGTGGAATGAGTTTTACACTCTTTGATTTCAAGCCTCCAACCATTACATCTAAGCAGGATTGTAATTCCATTCGTGGTATAGTATATGATTCCTCTGCAAATGATTCACGAATCAAAAGTATTGAGATAGAATCCCAAAAGAATATTCAAATCAATATTGGCGATGTTTCTGGTTTTCCTGACTCTGTTTCATTTAATGGAACCATTATTGATCAATATCAAGATGCATCATTTGTTCTAGTGGCAAAAGATTCTGCCGGATATTCAACACGCAAACAATTTAATTTGCCAGGATTCACAGTATTGGTAAAAGGGGACTCAGTACCACTTTCTATTCGAAAGGATGGTCCGATGAAAAGAGAATTCTGTTTCCCAATTACTCTTTCAAATACTGGATCATTTCCACAAGTGATTGATCGCATAAAGATTGAAGATGCTGGATCAGTCAAAGTAAGACTAAACTCACAATTGCCAATCACGATTCCACCCGGACAAAGCTTTGATATTTCGATATGTGCAATCGGAGATTCAATTGGAGAAAATACTTCTCGCATTATTCTTGAAAATGATTGCGCTTCAAGACATGTCGTGAATTTATTAGTTACCACAAATGCAGATCTAACACCTCCTGTGATTACTGCAGACAAAAGTGATTGCGGAATTCCGGTAACATTTTACATAAGTGATGAAACACTCATTGATTCTGGTTTAGACAGCATAACTGTCGATCAAAATGGAACAATCAATTGTGATATTGTAATTAAAAGAACTGGTGATCGTGCTACTGTTTCTGTCTCCATTATTGATCAATATCAAGATGCTAAGTATACCATCATCGTAACTGATAAAGCAGGTAATCGTAGAGTGCTTTCCGACTCAGTTCCTGGACTAACTATTAACATTCGTGATATAAATGGCAATAATATTACATTGCTAGATTTTGACTCAACTGGATTGGGCATCACGAAATGTGATACAATTCTCATTGAGAATACCGGTAGATTTCCAATCACTATACCACATGTATTCATGTCCAGAAATCTTGCATTCAGTATTCCCGTCTCACAAATGCCTCTGACATTGAATCCAGGCGAGAAGAATGCACTAGCGATATGTTATCATCCATTAATTGCAGCCAATGATATTGACACCATGGAAAGAGATACGATTGGAATATATTATGGATGTTCGGAAAAATTGATTCCGCTTACAGGAATTGGGGTTCAGATTCTAGGAAAAACTGGTACAAATTGCGATGTCATTCTTCGTAGTGAAATCGTTACTGTTCCAGGTTTAATTTCAGGGCCATATCCTCATCCATTACAAGATCATGGAAATGTAGATATTGGAATACAAAAACCTGGTCAAGTGAGCATTCGCTTGCGCAATGCATTCAATCCACTGGAGATATCATATCTACATAATGGATTCATGATGTCCGGCTCTTATACTCTAACATTTTCAACTGAGGGATTATCATCAGGTTTTTGGTCTATGGAAGTTATCTTACCTGAGGGAATTCGGACTATTCCTATTCTTATTACAAAGTAAAATGTTGATGAATTATAAGTAAGGAGATGCTGTAAGGGGCATCAATTGAATTGAATATAAAATCAATGAGGTGTTTATGGGAGTAATGTATGCATTATGTATCATCTGTGCTTTATGTGCATCAGCTTGTAGGGAAACAAAGACTGCAAAAGATGAAGGAATTGATTTGAAGCAATATGAAACTACGCTTGACCGTTCAGAAGAGCTTTCTGAAAAAGAACAAGAGCTAAGGCAATTAGAATTGGATTTGCAACAAAAAGAAGCAGAATTAACACGGCAAAAAACTTCGATTCCTGGTCCTGATAATATCAATGAAGCAATAACTCACCCTTCTTATTCCGGAAGGACTCAAGGTGATTATCCGCAAGTTTCCAATCAATTATTGACAGCAAATGATTTGCGATATACTTCAAAAGAAGTTTTACTTCTTATGCGCAATGAAATCTTCGCAAGACATGGTTATATTTTCAAGCGTAGTGATTTATACAATCATTTTGCAAAGAAGCCTTGGTATAATCCACAACACAATGATGTATCGCACTTACTTACACAAGTTGAAAAAGAAAATATTCGATTGATTAAAGCATTTGAAGATCTGTAAGAATGCTCAGGTCACATTGCCATAAGCTGTTGAAATGCACAAATTAAAAATGATCCTCGGCTATGCTAGGATTTTTACATTGAATAACCGAATGACCCCAGAGGGGTCTAACATACTTAAATATAAAA
>JACCDW011853468.1_pt1 | contig 25176 bp, 10 predicted proteins | sample 7449781 | NCBI WGS metagenome assembly JACCDW01 (sample SAMN15323449, study PRJNA562643) | freshwater metagenome | isolation source: river surface water | place: USA:Blue River Watershed | collected 2017-08-18
AGACATTAACCAAGTGTCATTGACAGTAATGGTTCCGGCAGTGGTATCTATTGATTCTGTTCGTAAGTGATTATAACCTCCCCATATAGCTTTAGCAATATTTAAAAATCCACTACCAAAATATGGACCTAAACTATATTCTGGAAATTGCTCATAACCAGTTGAATTATTTGTTGAAACATTATCATTATCTTTAAGTACAGTATTATAAATGTACTGTTTGGCTTGCTCCCAAGCTTCTCGTCGTTTGATTTGACCTGTACCATTTTCAGTGTAATACATAGTACGACCAGTTGCCGTAATATTTCTTGTAACACGATATGTTCTAATAGATCCTATATGATTAGCTGGCAAAGATGTTGGATTAGCAACGTTAGTATTAGTAGTTCCATTTCCCTCTTCTACTTCCAAAGACCAGCTTTCACTATAATCTTCAATAAACCCGCTAGCATTCAAAGCTTGTACTAATGTCAAGTTTCTATCATTTGATCTTATTGGTATTCTATCTGAACCAGTTGGACTTATAGTAGAATTAGTAATACCATCTGATATAATTTTATTGCCATTATCTAACAAAACCTCTGCGCGTAAATTAATAGTATATTTGCAATTTGTGATATAAGCACCCTCTTCAAAAGATATAGATTGAACTGTTGGATGAAATTTCAAAATTGGGGTATCTGTCATTGCGCTATCTGATTCCGGCCTATTACTAACAGGTAATAATTCGCAAAGTTGTCCATCTCTTTTAAATAATTCTCTAAGCATATTTTGCTTATGAATTATAGAACTCATAGCATTATCAAAATGAACTGCTTCAGTTGCCGGTCTAGCATAAGTTTGTTGGAATGCAGACTGTACAGTCGCTGGCGAATTGTGAGAAGTTGATCCACCGCCAATTATATAAAATGGGCTACCTTCATCTGGTAGAATAGTACCATTAAGAGTTATATCATAATAACTACCAAGCATACCGGCTTTATTTCTAATAACATTTTGAGTTATAGAAATAAGTGGAGTGGGTCTAATGAGACAGGGGGTAGATTCATCATAATAAACAGCTAGCATTATTTACCTCTTACACTTAAGTTAAGATTGTCGCTTGGACTTCCTATCCCGCTAGTATATAACCCCAAAGATGCAATGGCGGTTCCAGATGGAAACTGCGCAAAAAGTGGCAATCCAGATAGGCCAGAGTCGGCACTACCGGATTTTACATCGCTATACAATCCTAATGTATTATACACATATGCTGAATTTTCGACACTTATAAGAAGGGGTAATTGAGAGCTTGGCGGTATGTGACCGCCGCTAATATGTAAGTTTAATGTATCATTTATTAGCTTACCATATTGATAATATCCATAAATTGACTCAATATATGGCCTATGAGAAATAAAGCCTTTTGTGGACGGGTCTTGCCCAGATACCTCTAAGAATATTTCACCTTTGCTATTTGTGATTACACTACCACTAGTATGATATCGTGTATTGTGACCAATATTAGTAAAGTATAATGATGCGAATGGATTACCATACTGATCTCTGTCACCAAAGACTTTTGCAGATATCCAAGCCCCACTATTTGGTATAGAAGGTCTTTGAGATTTAAGCATAATGTCCTTAGCATAAGTAGCACCAACATTTAGCATAGATCCAGATGCAAAATTGCATCCAGCTATTATGCAATAGTCGGCATCGCTTCTATATGGACGAGACAAGTATATGTCTCTTCCAAACCTTTCTCCGCTTCCCTTTGCGTAATTGTCTCCATCTGGATTATATGGATATGAAACCAATTTTTCTACTAACTTCCAAGATTGAGTTTTGTTTTCCCAATCTGTAATTTTATTTTCATATACATATATAGCACCAATGTTATTGATGTATGCATTATCTATGTTAAGCTGATCTCTTATTCCAGAATCTCCTAGATCATAAATAGATAATTGTGGTATATCAAACTGAGGGTTAAAATTTTTCCTAGCAAAAGCTCCATCGTCATAATAAAAATCGTAGTAATTACCATAACTATGATTTGGCGATCCTATTATAATAACGTCATTTTGCATATCAACTGAATGACCGAAATGGTCTGAATAAATTCCCACTCCACTAAGTTGTCCCATCAATGAATTAGGTCTAATCTTTTTAGTATTTTCCCATTTGTTTTCTGAAGATTTTTCAAACATGTATACTGCACCGGCACCACCATCTTGACCCAAACGCAGAGGGGTATTATCTCCCCAAGCATTTAATGATTCTGAATCAAAGGCAGAAAATGGAGATCCAATTAGTATTTTATTGCCACGGGCAGAAACAGAATATCCAAATAAATCTCCAACATAACCAGATGGGAACTTATCAAAATCTAGATAATCATAACCTTTGTCTTTTACTATAGCGGGAACTCCACCGCCAATAGTTGCATCAGCGTAAGAAACGCCATCAATAACTCCACTAATTCGTGAAGTAGTAGAATGATTAATTTGTTTAGGTAAAAATCCACTTATTGCATATAATTTTATCTCTTCTATCTTTTTTGGATCAGTTTCTCCATCCCATGGTAATGCTGCCCCAACAATGTACTTAGGAATGTATTGAGATTCATAAGAATTTATTGGTGCTGATGGCAGATTTGGATAGTTACCAAAATTTTTATTAATGCCAAGATAAGGTGCTTTAGAATGATATTTATTTGGACTTCCACGTTCTGATGAAGTTAACTTGGTATATACATTAAATTGTCTACCAGCATTTTCTGAAAAGAATTCTGTTTCTGGATACAAGCTTCTAATAAATGAATATGTGTCTTGTGGAATAACATTATTTTCAGTAACATATCTGCCTTGTAAAATACTAGAGTCAGTTATAACTGTTATTCTAGATCTAGCAAATCCAGCATCAAAATCAGAAAAAATTTCTAATTCTTGTGCTACTACAACTGGACCATCTTCTATTAATTGATTTCCCAAAAACTCACATCCAGATTTACAATATTTTGTATTATCTGTACTAATTGTTCTAACAACTTCAACAATTTCACGACTTTCTTCTACTGGATCAGAAATTCTATAAAATGAAATTCCTACAGGCACATCAATGGTAGATACAACTGCTTTTTCATAAATAGGTATTAATACTCCCGAAATGCCGATTAATCTTACACTTTTTGGAGATTTATCATTTTTTAATCTAGGTATGGCACATGAAACATAAATGTTTACATTATCAGTATTAGAGACTTGAAAATCTTGAAAGCATGTTCCACCGCCACAATTTATTGTATTGAATGATGTATTAATAGTTTGAGATTCAAATAAACTTCTATTTTCATCCAGTTCATATATTCCAATTGTACCTAAATCTGGATATGTTCCGGTTGGAGTTACTGATGATTTATCGACATTAACAGTTAGGGCATGTGATTCGGCGGGATCTTGAGAGTCTGTAGTAACAAATAATCTATATCCAGATCCCGGCAGTACTGGTACATTTATTTTTACAATACCGGCATTAATATCCCAGTTATCATTGTTGTATTCTTTTGGAATTTCATCATAAACAGGATAATCTATATATGCTAGTGGAACAGCACCATCATTTAATTTGAATGGATAAAATGATCCATTACCAGAAAAATAATTTATTTTCTTGTTTTTAACATTACTAAAGTATTGACCACCTATTTGATGATTTTGATTTATTGAAAAAGAACCAAAGCCAGATAGTGGATATTCTCCATTATACTTTTGCAATAATTCCAAATTTATACCTAACTTCTCTAGGAATGTCTTTGTTTGAATAATACTAGATATTGTATTATCGCAAGTAATTATCAATCTTCTATTTCCCAATAATAACCAAAGAGATAGATTATCAATTTGCGAGTTAGAAGGTTGAGAAATTAAGTTTGGTAACCATGCGACGTTATAAGTGCTATCTAAAACATTAACATTATATGTAATATTATTATCTGCACCTAAAGCATCTTTTAACAAAGAATTGCTATATGCATCATAAAAAGACTCCCATCCATTCCAATTCAACTGCGCTATATATGATCGTCCAAATACAGTTTTAGAAAAAGAAATTAAATTTTGATAGAATAAGATGTTTTCATCATTTGATCCCTGTTTTAATTGAGACTCTATGACAAGACTAGGTATAATATCAATTTTAGAAGTTGGTTGATTTTTGTAAGAGTATTCCAAAGCAAAATATGATTTATCTGAAATTTCTTCTCTAGACAAATATGGTGTAATATCAATTTTCGGAGAACCTTTAGCTTGTAAAACACCGCCAAGTTCGTCTGTTGGAATATAAAATAAAGGAGTATTGGTTCTGTTATTAATATTGTATAAAATGCTGTTATAGTCATGACCAACCCTGCTGCCAGAACTAAAAGCGAAGTTAAGCTCTTCACTCATAGGAGAACCAAATTCATAATAGTTATTAGAACCTGCTGTAATTGTATCGTAGACAATACGTGTTCCAGAAACCGCAGGTATGGCTGGATATATAATTTCTTGTTTTACTTTTTCAGCTGCTACTAGTATTGGTATCGGTTCAAAATTTTTAGTTGGTTTTGGTTCAAAGGCTACATCCCCACAGGCTGGAGTATATGATCCAAATATTAAAGGCCAATTATAACCATATATTAATAATCCACCATTTGTACAACAAGAAGCATTCCATTCTGCCCTTAAGTCTCCGTAATTTTTTAATGGCATCTGACATTTTGTTTGTATTTGTATTTTTGTTTGATCAATTGAACAGTCATCAACTTCTTTGCAGGGCATTTCTTCAAAGTATGGATAATATATTTTGATATCAGCAACACCACTACCTCTAACTGGAGATCTTGTTACATAAGTACTTGTTAATCCTTGTGGAGTAAAAGATGGAACAATATTGTTAAATGAAGAGTATCCACTTGGAAGTGATTCATATTCATTTCTAGCTGGAACAATTCTCATTCTAGATTGTAATTTAGATAACAAATCATTTAAGATATTGTTTGATTGAGAATATATTCCATTAGCTTCCCACCTTGGATCATTTCCAACCAATACTAAATTTCTGTCTCCAAGTGCTAACCAATTTTTAATCTTATCCAAGATTTCTTCACTAAGAGCGGAAACAGCTGGCGTTATTATAAAGATTAATCCAGCATCCTGTGGAATTTCAGAATCATCGAATTGAGTTTTTACATAATTTTTGTCAGAAAAAATTTGAGCTAAATAATTAAAGTGTCCAGAATCTGCCGTGTTTGAACTAATATTCTCATGTAAATTTCCAAACTTACCATACTCAATAGCTTTGTTATGAGGATAATATTTTCTAGATTCAAATACGTGTACTGATCCTGTATACAAACTTGCTGACCAAGATGGATGAATTCTACCAGCGGGAATTCCTTCAGATCCTAGATATCTAGCCTGTAGAGTTTTTCCATTTGGTGCATATCCATCTGTATTATAATAAACATCTGCATTGTTATGAAAATTAAGACTATCCGTTGGTGCGCCAGCTACTACTACTGTGCCATTTTCATTGGTGTCTACACTATAACCTAGTCTAGAAGTTGGTGCGTGTTCTTGTGCGACAAATGACCAGCCACCAGCCGGTTGCATATTGCTATAATCAAATGTATATATATTTTGATATTCTTCTACATTATTATCTAATCTAGCTTGAAATTTGTCTTCTGGATCTAATGATAGATATAGAGCTTTTTTGTCTTCTAATAATTGAGGCTTACTGTAATATGCCGCAAGCTGTTTAGAATACTTGTCTGACCTTTTAGATGCAACCCAATCAGCAATTTGATAGTTGTAAAAGTAATTACGCGCTTCGTAATTCCTTTCATACATCATGACTGCTTGATTGATATATGGAGAACCAATTACTACAAGTTCGCCGTCATCACTTATACTAACTGCGTGTCCAAATCTATCATTGTAATCTCTTGTTACATTGGGAGAAGAAATTGCTTGAATTAAATTCCATGATCCACTTTCTTTTTCAAAAATATATACTTTTCCACCACTGTCTGGTGGGATGTTAAAATTTTTGTCATACTTGTTAAATGTTCCGACATTATTAGAGAAAAATCTTACTTGATTACTTTCAACTAATCGTCCAGTATCTAGAACTTCACCTAAAATCAATTTGGACATGTCTATCCAATCAGTATCGCCTTCTGTCAAATATTCATATACTATTCCAGATGATTGAACGCCATAAAAGTCTTTTAACCCACTAGCAAAACTATATTTCTGATAAAAGTCAATGAATCTATCTAATGCTGGCTCTAAGGCTTCTCTACCACCCATTGAAAAACTTCCATCGATACAAATACCTAGCATCGGTGGAATCCCACTATTTATACTATTGTTGTAAGGAAAAGCTTCCAAAAATGAAGAAGTAATTCCACTCAATGTTCCATTAATAGAGGACTCTGATAATGGGTATCCAAAGTTTTTACTTATACGTTTTAATGTAATAAAATCCGGTTTTTCTGGAAAGACGGGATCAGATTCGTCAGAGTTAGCGGTTGGTACGCAAACAATAATTTTGACATCAAACTCTACTCTAGGATCAGAAAAATAGTTGAATACCAAATCTTTATTAGCTATGCTAGACAAAATGTTTTCATATGTTTTTACTTTCCAAGGCGCACCGGGTGATGGGTCCGGTAAAATATAACTAAACTCGTCAGTAAAAATCATCAAACCAATAGATACTTTAGATGGTGGATCATCTTCAAAAGTTCTTGTCCATCTTGCACCAACTCCACCAACTACCAATATTTCTTGTTTATCTTCTCCTAAAGATTTTATATTTTCATTTACAGAGAGATCTACAGAATGTCCAAACTGTCTTCCATCCTGACCCACAAACCATGATGTTTGTACACCAGTGAAATCAGACGGCAACCCATTGATAAAAATATTTGACTCTATCGCATAATCACCTAGCAATCCAGATGGTAAAGTTAATTCTGTCTCAAGACTCCATTCTGACTTATAATTATCAAGCGGCCAATCAACAGTAGATGGTCTGGCATCTCTTCTATACAAGAATACTTTGCCAGCTTCTTCATATGTGGTAGATCCAGATGTAACTGGCATCTTTGGACATCCAATAGCTAACAAATCATTTTTAGACGCGACAGATTTACCATATTCTCCACCGGCAAAAACGTTATCAACTAATCTAAATCCACTATAATCATTGCTGATTTCGTCAGTTTCGTTTTTATTGTACTCTACTTCTAGAATTTCTGTTGGAATCTTTATAGCGTTTGAAGATCCAGATTTACCTGTTATATTAACGACGTATGGCAAGTTGGGAGCCAAGCCAGTATATTTTCTTATACCGTAAAAATGACCACTATATGGCATAGGATCAAAAACAACTGAGTCATATGTACTTTCAGTTACAAAAGAAATATTATTTTCCGTGGTAATTATATTTTGATTTTCCGCCGCTATATACTGCAATGAGTTACTATCTATAGTATGCTTAAATGATCCGCTAGGAAATGTAAGATTGGTATAAGTATTTTTAGCTCTAAATACGCCACCGTCTACACATATCTCTGGATAATACCACTTAATTCCATGAATATCTACTATGGCTTCTGTGCAATAACTCATTTTTTACAGTCTCCGTAACATGCTAAATTAACTCCTCTTATATTATCATCAGCATCGACATATGCATAGACATTATCTACAGATGTTATACCCTGACCAATGTTATCACTATCCCATTTTATTGTAGCACTTTTAGAGGCTAAATTGTCGGAGATAGGATAATTTAATGTCACCAGCGGCAAATTTCCAGAAATGTTAGTTTTAACCGGATCGAAACTAGATAAGAATAAATTAAATGAGTTAGATGTATTCCCAATAAATTGTTGATCATTATAAATATGCAATGACATAACCGAAGATGGGTATGCATTAATTGATCTATTTATTCCGCGTACACGTAAATTTAGTATATTATCAGCTGGTTGATAACCTTCCGGTCCTAAATTACAAAGATTTAAATAGTCATTTGAATTAAATGCCATGCCAGACACATAGAGTGGCATAACAGTTTCATTCATAAGTTGCCCACTGACATTAAGACCTAGACCCCTAAATGGTAGAGATCCAAACATGCCAGTAAAAACTTGTTCGCTACTGTCAATAGAACCATTACCAATAGTATATAGACTTAATATCTCTGGCGGCGTAAAATATCCACTGCTACTATTGTCAACGAATAAGTTCAAACCACTATTATGTATGCCGGTTGGTCCATGGCCAGTAACAAATAAATTGAGTGGCGGAAATCCACTAACAGGTGGACCATTTTCTGGTGTGAATAGATTTAAAGTATTAAATTGATAATAATATCCACTTGTATATAAGAACAAAGTTCCACTAGTGTGGCCATCAAGATAAATTGCATTGTTTGCTCTAATATTAGTATTATGAATTTTGACTTTAGATTTATAAGGCGAACCAGATGGGTAAACAAGATCATATTGCAAGAACATCTGATTGACATCATTTAAAAGATACTTATCTCTAAACTCATTAAAATATGATTCACTATCAAATGTAGCCCAAGGCTCAGATTTATCTAAAATATCATTAAATGTAAATTTACTAGTAATTTTTCTTACACATCCAGATGGTTCAAGATAATGAATAGATCTATTTACTAATCCAAGAGATTTACTTGGACGTTCTTGTGATTCTTGAGTTGGTGCATAAATACTTACAATAAATTTAGGACCAACTTTTCCATTTGGCCAAATAATATCATTATTAGTATGATGCTCTAATACAGTATCAACACAAAGAGAGTCTTCTCTAAAGTCATAACCCTTTGGTAAATTTTTAGATATACGCGGAGCTAATCCGTAAAATCTTGATTGATCTTCAGATGGAATATCAGATATGTCGAATCTCAAAAAATCATTTTCTATCTGAGTATGATAAGATACACCAGATAAATGTATGTTGGATGGTAAGGTTTTATTTGTTAACTGAGAATATCCAGAACCCGGATGGTCTAGACTAAACGTAATATAATCTTTTCCTTCTCGCTTTGTGTATGAATCAAAATCTGATGAAAAACTACATATCTTAAACGCACCAAGCTTCCATCTAGATATATCATCATCTATATTAGATGCTAATACACTATAAGAATCAAAGAAATCATTTGCAGTAATTTGATTTAAAAATCTATTAGGATTAGAATCTACTATATGACAACCACTTGAATAACCAATTTCATGCAAAAACATTGGTATAGATCCAAGTGATGTAAAATAATTAGAATATCCAAAGAAATTGTTTGTACTGCTACTATATGAATTAATAGTTACTTCACCTCTAAATCGATCAAATGGTTTTATCAATTGATTGTCGGTGTATAATTTGAATTTTTTAGTGGCACTGTTATAAGTTATCAATATTGGGAGCGGGAAAGAATATTGTGAAATTTTGATTGTATCAACTATTGTAGATATTGTGGAGTTGGTATTTTTTACTTTTAGTGTTAAGTTTTCATTCTCTACAACTATTGCAATAGACCAATCTCCATCTTCGCAGCACATTATTAAATGATTATTTAGCTCACCGCTCGATACTTTGTCGGGAGTATATCGAAAGAATAATACAAAATCATTATTTGAGCTAGTCAAAAAATTGGTATTTACATAATCGTTTCCAATACGCAAAGCTCTATCAAAATTATCATATACACTGTTGTTCCAAGATAATGATGAATAATCTGTTGTAATACCATCAATTAGCTGCTGAGAAGAATATCTCCATCCAAAATTACTTAATATATCTAAATCATCGTTTATAGATGCCCCTACTGCTACTTTGTTATGATCATATATACTTTGACCATTGCAGTTTGTAAAATCTATGTAAGAATTTAAAAATAAAGCGTCAGACTGCTGATGATTAAAAGAGAAATCAAATCTTTCACGGTCAAAATCTCCTCCAACAAATATATCTCCAGTATGACCTCTCCATCTTCTGGCAAAATTGGTAGATAAGTAATTAGGAGATGAGAATCCAACTACTAATCCGCTAGGCTGTTCGTTGCTTGATATTGTGCCGCTTCCATCTGGTAGTAGTGTTATTATTTTTTGTACAGCATTTCGGTTAGATGGACTACCTAAAGTATGAAGATGTAGAGCATTGGCTGGTTTGTAATATAAGATCAAACTAACATGAGCTATAGAAGCCCCGCTAGGTATTGGACATATATCTATATATAGATTTTCAAAATACGGACTTAAAGAATATTTATTGTATCCTAATTTATTTGGGTCAGAATATATATCTAATGGTATTATATATTCTTTAAATGATGTACTGTCTACTAAGATTGAAGTATTTAGTACGTAGTGATCACCCAGCGAAGATATATCATTCAAGAAAAACTCACTGCCATCAGATATACTACTGCTAGAAATACTCAAGTTAGGTTTTTTAAAACCAGATACATCTGGAATACTACTTGAGATTGTTGGTAAAGATCCACTATTTTGTAAGAATCCACCAATGGCTGGAGTGACATATAATAACTTATCGTCACTATATCCAACTATGTCGATTGGATAATCAGAATTACTAGGGTGCTTGCGGGCTATAACTTTTAACTCAGCATAGTCTACTTCAAAGTAGTCTTGATATTGATACTGTTGTTTTGTAGCATCGTCAAAGACTTTATTTCCACCAAAATTAAATGCACCGCCAGCATATACGTTTAATTCATCGCGATCCGTATCAAATTTAAGAATTAATCTACCGCTGTCAACATTTGGTAATGACCCGCTGAGACTGATATAATCTCCATAATCCGTATTTACATGTCTAATTTTTTGCAACAGATTGTTAGATGACAATACATCTTGATTACTGTATTCATAATCTGGCGTTCTCCATACGCTACTAGCCTCTGGATATATACCATTGTTAAACTCATTGGTAAACAATGTATTTGGTAATATTATTTTTTTAATTCTTTCAGACTTGTCCCGAACTTTTACAAAGCAATTTAATGCATTGTCTTTCAAAACTCCAACACCGCCACTATTTCCAATCTCAATAGCGGAAATAAACAATGCATTATATGGATTTGGACTAGGGGCATCTTTGATACATAGTTGCTCGTAACCCAAATTAAATCGATCATCAAATGGACGCTGTGGACAATCTACAGATACACTAAAGTTGCATGTATATGGTTTATTTTCTAAAAATAATGGACTACCAGAATCCATGTATGGATAACCAGAACTCCATGTTGTTTGATTGACTTTATTTATATTAGCTTGTGATATATATGTAGTAAAGTTATTATCACCTTTTACAAATATATCATCATACTTAATGATCAAATTGCCGCTTGGATCATTCAGAGTGATATCATATATTTTGTATCTCTGAGGTCTTCTGAACAAATAATTATCAAATGTTGCATATGCCCTCAGAGCAAAATAACTAAACTTGGGATTGGCAAGTGGATATGTTACTCTAAATTTGTACTCTAAATCTCCAGATGTAAGAGCTTGATCAAGAAATACAAAGCTTGTAATATCATCAGATGTTAAAAATCCATTTGAATTATTGTCAGTATAATTACCAGCAAAAACTCCTTCATCAATGTTTGTATATATATTGGTAGATTGACCTTGTGAATTGCTTATATTGACGTTGGTATTAGTAAACTTATTTTTAAATGATACATCACCAATAGGATATAGCTTAGATGATGCTTGAAAAGATAATTTACTTCCACTAAATTTATCAGTTTTTGTAGTTTGAAAATTACTAGAGGACAAAAATCTATTATTTACGCCAAGTGTGGCAGATGTTGACCCGAGAATTTTACCAACAGCGGATTCATATAAGTCTTCCTTTGGAGAGAAATTAACATTCTCATGAGCCACTACTTTTCCAACACTAGTTAATGCTTGAGTAAGATTTCTAAATATTGAAGCAGAAGAAGAAACTTTAGCAGATGAAGATATACGGCAAGAAAAGCCATGATTGAATGGAGATATATTAGCAGATATTTTACTATCTGATTGTAAGATAATATTAGTATTTATATTACAAACTGAGCAACTCATTTATGATCCTAATACTGAACTATTTCTTTTAAGTGATCCACCTTGAGAATCCTTGAACTCTCTTTCTATTGCTGCTAATATGTCTTTTCTAGTATCTTCTTTGAGCATTTTTAACAATCCAGAACTGTCATTAATATTTACATTGACATTTGAATTAGAACTTAATGTGATATTAATACCTTTAAGTTTATCGACGGCTTCAGATATTTGTGATCCAAAAGAAGTAGCAAATTTAGATAATCCATCAGTTATACCCGCAAACATTCCAGCAAAAGAACCACCACCTTGAGGTTGACCTCCATCTCTGAAGTATTGAACCATTCCGCCCTTTGCCATTCCAACTGCTTGCCCAGCGGCTGGTGGAGGAGAAGAGTTACCATTCATTGCTTGTAAAATTTGCAAGTTGTTATCACGTTGAACAGCGGCGCGATTAACCACAAATTCACCCGGAGTTAACATTGCTGGCACAGTGTCCGTTCCGCGAGGAACGAAGATACCACGACTTGCATAAATTAATCCGCCGCGAGACTTGAATTCGGCAGCACTCTTATTTTCAGAAGCCAACCCTTCTTCTGCTTTTGCTCTTCCTCTTGCCATAGTTTCATCAAACTTAACTTGCGCTGCTGTTACATTCATTGTAGCAGTTGTGACTTGCATTTCTGCCATTTCTGTTCCAAGTTGCCCAGTTTCTCCTAGCATACCGCCAAGTTCTCTTAATCTAGATTTACTTGCTTCTTCTTCTGCTGTAGTACCGGCCATAACTTGTGCTGCTCTCATATCAGTTACACCTCTGGCTGATAGTGCAGCACCGGCAGCACTTTCTACTAATCCACCGGCACCACCAAGTTGTTGACCATATAATTCTTGAACACCAGCTTCTTGCTGACGTTGAATATCTTGATATGCCATGCCTAAAGCGTCAGCACCATAATAATTTTGTAGACGAGTATCTCCACTAGCAATTGCGGCTGTGGCACCAACAGCTGATTGCTTCTTGAAAAATTCTTCTACATCTCCCTTAATTAAAGATTCCATAGATTCTTTCTCAAGCTTATTCTTTTCTTGGGTAATCTTTAATTGCTCTTCTTCTAACTTAATTAAATTTCGTATTGTATCTACTTGAGTTTTATATGCTTTCTCTAGATCTTTTTGTTGAGCATCAGCCTCTTCGCCAGATTTACCAGCCATTCCGCCCTGTTGTTGTCTTCTGGCTTCTATGTTGGCAAATCCGCCTTTAATTTCTGCATTCCTAGCTCTTAGTTCTTCAATACTTCCAGTTTTCATTGCGGTCAAACCAAGTCGATTTCCTTCAACGTTTGATTTTCCTAGAACATTGGCGCGTTTTTCCTCAAAACTAACAGCTTTACCACCGTACTTGGCTTGTACTTCTCTTCCTTCTAAAGTTAAATCTAGTGCTTCTTGTTGAGCAGCAACTAAATTGCGTTCAGCATCAATACGTTTTTTCGTAAAGTCAATTAATACTTGTTCAGCTTTTGCTCGCTCTTGTGCAATCTTTTGAACATCTTCAAACATTTTCTTTTGTACTTCAGTCAATTTATCTCCAAAGACACTTAAATCTCCAGCAATAATTTGATCAACATCAGTATCGCTTAAATCCATTCCTTCTATTGCAGCTTTAAGACTCTTTGCGCCTTCTTTATCCATTCCTTTTGTAAGTTCATCAGCAAACTTCTTCTTTATTTCATCAGAACTTAGACCCTTGAAATCTGCTTTGGCCATTGAATTTTTAATATTATCAAAGGCTTTATTGTAATTTTGTTGAGCAGATGTAAATGCTGCCACATTACCTTCAAATTTCTTAATATATTCTTCACCAACACCAAATTCGCGTAAATTAGAAGATACATTACTAACTGCATCTTTGATTTGTTGTGGATCCATTGCCTGCGCTGCACTACTCATTGATTGTTGTAAAAATTCAACATCATTTACGAATGTAGATCCTCCTACCTCTAATCCAGCAGAGAATCTATCCATTGTAGCAGATAGTGCAGATGATGTGGCCGTTGCTGCACGTAATCCTAGATTCATCGCATCATATAAATCTTTCTGACGCTTAACTTCTTTTTCAATATTTTCTATTTCTTTGTTAACTTGTTTAAGTTGTGCTTCCATCTGTGATGCTGCTGCAAATGCGGCTTTTGCTCCAGCCTCATCGCCAGAAGACTGTAGTTGATTACCTAATAATCTTTGTTCACTAATTTGTTTCTGTAACCCATTAGTTGCCTCTGCTCTAACAGCATTTATATTTTTTCCTCTAGCTACGCCAGATCTAATAGCGGCTTGACGAGCAGGACTTTCAATATTGAATGCTTCTTGTTGTTGTTTTGCGGCATTATTTATTTGATCTGCACTTTCTTTTCCTAGTCGCGCATTACGCGCTCCAGTAGTCTCCATAAATGGATTTAAACCACCTAAAGCTCCAACATTTCTTAGGAAACCACTGTCACTATAAGCATTGGATCTATTTTTTAAATTTTCAGTAGCGAAAGTATTTGCTCGTCCCATTTGAGCATTTGCTTCTCCTGTTTTAGCTCTAATTTTCGCAAGAGCTTCAGAAGCAGAAATGGTGCCATTTTTAAAATCATCCATAGCGGTAGCTGCAACTTTTTGAGCTTCATCTAAAGCTTTTTGAGTTTTAACCGCACCGGCTTGAGCCGCAGCTAAAGCCACGGCACTATCAGTTGTTGTTAAAAATGACGATTGTACTCCTAAAATTCCAACTCCTAAACCAACAAATAAACCAATCGCTGTACCTATTACTGGAATAAAACTACCAATAGCGGCACCAGCTGCTGTTGCTGCTAATACTCCACCAATGGCTCCAGAGCCTTGTTGAAAATCTGCCTTTTCGCGGACAGCTGTTTTAGCCCCCTCTACATCTCCCGATTCTATAGATTGTTTTAATCTTCCGTCAAAATTATATATACTTTCTGCTACAATATTAAAAGCTTGTTGGGCAAGATATGCCCCTCCAGCAACAGCTAATAATGGTCCAGCTAATTTAGTTATAGCATTCACAGTTCTAAGAACAGCTACTGATGAATCTCTACCAAGTCCTAATGATTGAGATGCGCTAAGAATAGCTTTCTTACCTCCAACGCCTAATGATCCTCCAATTTCTTTTGGTTGCCCTATTCCAAGAAATTTTCCAACAGACTGCGCTTTTAATTCTACTCCAAAAGATTTCAAAGCAAATGCTACTCCAGCTACTGTAGTAATAAGTCCAAGAAAAGAATGTGATATTTTATTTAAAGCAGATGAGTTTTCATCAAGAGGAGGAAGCATAGCCTGCAATGATGCAGTAACCATTGATATAGCTATAGCTGCACCGCCAACGTCTGATGGCATCATGCTACCTAATCCGCCAGATCTCTGAGATTGTCTTTCCTTATTTGCAGTTCTTGCTCTAGCAAATTCATTTTCTCTAGCTGATATTGCATCTGCTTTTTGTTTTTGTAGTTGATTCCAGCTATCAGCGCGACTATTAGCGCGAGTGTCACTATCTTTAAAATTGGATTGTGTTCCACCTTGTAAAGTATCTTTTGTGAGTTGACTAGCAGCTTGTTTGTTGGATTTAGCTTGTTGTATCAAGGCATTTTGTTTATCCATCAACTGAGTTTGTTTTTCTATAGTTGCTTGATGTTTTTTCTGTATACCCTCAAATTTTTGTTCTTCAGCCAAAGCCCTTTGATCTACTTCAATTCGCTTGGACTCAGCATCCATTTTCATCTGAACAATTCTATTGGCAGCTGTTCCAGTTGCAGCAGCTTTTCCTTGTTGTGTTGCTAATTTTGCCAGAGCTTGATCATAAGCACTTATTCTTGCATCCAAAGCGGCAGATTCTTGATATAAACCATCCGTTACTTGCTTTTGTTTTTCTAGCGAAGTAGACAATACTTTAGAATAACTACCAGTTTTCTTGATTTCTTGTGCTGTAGCAGCAATTTCACGTTGAATTTCCCCATTATCAGCTAATCCAGAAATTTTAGATTTAACATTACTTGATGTTACTGCGCCACCAGCTTTATTAGTCGTAGTTGCTGTTGCAGCAGTTGCTGCCGCAGAAGATGCTGGAGAAGTTGCTGAAGATGAAGCTGTTTCACTTGCTGTAGTACCAATTGCTTTTGCGCCCGAATTCAAAGCATCAACATAATCTTGCATACGTGCTTGAATTTCAGCACTTGATGCTCCCTGCTTCAACATTTGTATTACAAGTTGTGAATATGCCGAAGATAATTGAGCGGCTTGCTTAAAAGATAAATTATTAGCATTTGCATAATCTACTAATGATTTACTTAAATCTGGAGTAACGGCTTCTAATACTTGGAATTGTTTACGGCCCTCTTCAACACTAACATCCATAACGGAAAAAGTACCAGTTAATTTACTGATTATTTTATTCAATACTGTAGGAGCTTTTATATCAAAGCCGGGAATATTTGAGTCGCTAACAATTGATTTTGCCCCAGTTCCAGAAGTTCCAGCGGCAAAACGCTGAACAACTCCACCCTTAGCATATTTACCAACCTTGTTCATGCGGTTGAGATTACCGTAACCAATACGTTGTGCTGATGAGCGATTAACAACAAACTCACCGGGAGTTAGTAGGGCAGGAACAGTGTCAGTGCCTACACTGCCGCCAGTAGCCATTCTTCTTAATTTGACGCCGGCGTTTTTGTTAGCAATTATTTCATTAACTATTTTTGATTGTATGCCGCCACGTACTTCAGAAATATTCCTTTTAGCTTCAGCTTTTCTTAGAGATCCTAGCAGTGGATTATTTCCAAATAATGCACTAAGTTTTTCTCTATTCATAGATATAGATCCGGCAGGAAAATCAAAATTTGATCTACCTCCAGCAGCTTTTGCTCCTGTTAAAGCCGTAATCATTCCTTCAAAAATATATCCATCTATTGTAGACAAAAGATTTTGATCGTTAGAGACATTAGAAACAGCGGAATCAAGTAAAGACTTATTACCTTTGATTGCAGGATCAACATCTAAAAGTTTTTGTCTACTAACTTGATTGGCAACATTTGTTAAACTAAGTTTTAATCCTTTTTGCGTAGCATTTCTGATAACGGATGCATATTGGGAAGTTTGTAAATCATTTTTACCCGGATAAAATATTGGATAAGACGCTGGAGACAGTTCTGCTTTAACGCCCGTTCCTAAGTCCTTTGTACTATCTAAACCAACTGATTTGGCAAAAAATTGAGAATATTTATTATTTGGAGGGAGTGTAAATTGCGTTGGTCCAGATGCTTGGTAAAATCCATCCGCCCCTTTTGCTGGCTGCAAGACAAAAGCTCCTACTTCATTTGGGTTTACATCAAAAATAGCCTTGAATGTACCAGTAGAGCCGGGATCTCCTTTATATTGCTTGCTGCCCTTTTTAGCTAATGTGTTTGGTGCAACTGGCTGTTTTCCTCTTAAAGAAGTAGCCGATAATCCTGAGATACCTTTGCCAGTAGTGCCTGCGGCATAGCGATTCTCATTCATAGCCGCTAAAGTCCCAGCACCCATCTTATTAACGCTACTCTTGCGTATAACAAATTCACCCGGAGCTAGCATCGCTGGAACAGTATCTCCATTACCAGAACCGGGAACTAGACCACCCCTAGCAAAACCAAGAACTTTACCACCTTTATTATAAGCTCTACCAGAAGTGGCACCGCTCATCATTCCGCCCAAGAAACCTCCCATACCCTTCACTAATTTAAAAGCCGCCAAAGCTGCTAACATTGGAAGCAATGGCTTAATAGAGTCACCAATCTTTATGAGGGCAGATGCTAAACTAAGAGCAGTATTAGCCATTACTTGAAAAGTAGATGTTTCAGTAACACTACGAATAAGTGCCAAAAACTCTTCTTTGACTTTCATAATTCTAATAGCTAATGCCGCTTGTGCTGATGCAGCATCATTAGTCAAAGAATCACCGGCTTTCATAGCAACATTTAATGCGGATTGAGCGGTAGAAAATTGCTGTAAAAGTGGAAGAACTTTACCAATTTGTCTGAATCCACCAAGTTCTTCAGCTATACTAATAAAAGTAAGATCACCTTCTCCAAGTCCACTTAGGGCTTCACTTAGTCGTTTAATAGCCTCATATGGACCAACAAATTTACCGTCTAAGTCAGTAAGTTCAACACCAAATTGTTTTAAGAACTCAATAGTCTTGGGTCGTTGAATACGTGTAAAGATAGTACGCAAACCTGTACCAATACTTTCGGCACTTTCTCGCGTTGTGGCTCTTACGCTTGTAAATAATGCTAATAGTTCATTTAGATTACCACCAGAAGCTTTAAACACACCACCAGTTCTACGAACAACGTCAATTAAGTCACTAGCTTCTACAGCGAATGCACCAGCAACAGCATTAATAGAACCAAGCTGCTGTTCTAAAGCTCCAACTCCCTGCTGGAATTGTGCTAAGATAGCAATAGCACCTTCGGCAGTTTCTGTGATACTATCAAAGTTAGGGGCAAGTGCCGCTTTTGCTAGTGTTTTTAGTGCAATAGATGTATCTTCAGCGGTCAAACCAGCCTGTGCTAAGACTGTAGAAACTTCTAACAAATCAGAAGATGCTACACCAAAACCAGTAGACAGACTAGTAATTTGCTTTGTTAATCCGCGAAGCTGACCAACACTTTTACCAGTAACTTGAGAGACTTTAATTAACTGTCTTTCAAAATCAATAGCACTATTAACAGCACTATTGAGAGTACTAGTAAATAAACCAACTGCTCTTGTGGCTACAGAAAAAGCAGCAAAACGCCTAATGGACAAAGCAAATGCCTTGCCCATGCGTTCTGCTGCCGTTGTTGCTTGATTAACCTGTTGAGTTACTTGCTGTAATTGACGCTGTGCTTGTGGGCTATTCTGAATTTGTACATTAACATTTACGCCCTGTAACTGGCTCTGGATTTGTTGTACAACTTGCCTAACGTTATTTGGAGCTTGTAACTGTAATTGTGCGGTCAGTACGAATCTTGACATAATTCTCCTTTACTGATGCCACACAACTCTATCTCATTCACTATCCGTTGCTGTTGACTTCTTTTTCTTGGATATTGGTTTTTCGGCTTCTTCTGTTTCTTCTGGCTTAATTTCCTTATCTTGGTCATCTACATAAACAACGCTCGGAATATAATTACCATTTTCGTCAAGAACATTACCATCTTTATCTACTCGCTTACCATCTTCGTTGAGCCAGTATCCGTTCTTGTCTATTCTGCGACCTTGAGTATCTACAGTTTCGCCCTTGTCATTAACTAGACTTAAATCCTCGTTGACAAAGTGGAACATTTTAAGGAATTTATTTTCCGGCAGCTTTGCCTCAAAGTCCTTATCTACAGCGTACATCATACCCGCAAGTGCTGATGCAGCACTAAAAGCTATCTGATCGTCAGACCTTTCTTTATAATCATCTAAACTGTTATACACTTTCTGACCATTTTCATAAAAGGCAGAATGTGCTACTAGATAGTCAAATCTGACATTATCTGAGATGGATTCTGCGGTGTTTTGCTCAAGGCTCATTTTCTCTGCAATTAAGTCTCTAAGCTCATTTCGCTTAATTCTCATCTGAATAGCAATATCCTTGCCTTCTGATGCTTTTAGCTTTTTACCGCCATTTCCACTAACATACAATCTTTTTTCTAAATCAGAGATTTCTTGAACAACCTTTCTTTGCTCTTCGTCTTTACCTTCGTCCCAAATCCCCTGCTCTTTCATAAATTTTTCAAGTTCCTTCTTGGTCATAATTCCTTCACGAACACAATCTGTCCAAGCTTTTGCTCCGACTCGTTGAGCTTGAGAAATTAATGCGCTACTGGGGCGTTTAACTACTAACTTGACGTTTTCATCTTTGCCATTCTTATTTAAAACTACATCTACTATCTTTTCCTTATCCTGTGACATGGGTTCCTCCAATTATTTGTTAGGATTTATTACTGGAATTTTAAGTTGATATCTTGTCCACTCTACTTCATATTGAGCTAACTCAGCATCAATATTTCGTGCTTGATTATTACCACGGTCTAATATTTCTGATCTTACTTTGTTATATAAGTTTTTCATTACTTCTTGATCTTTTGTAAGAGGTTCTCCGTTTGGATTTTCCCACAAAAAATTAAAGTTTTCTTCTATTGTACTCAAAGCACCAATCATAGTGGTCTGTATTTTTTTCTTTAATATCTTTGATAGCCTATCTTTAGAATCAGACTTGTACTTTGAGTCTCTTACTTTTTTATAATCGTCCATTGTATCCTCCTTCTATTTTCCTTGTCGAGCGGCCTGCATTTGAATATTTTGTCTTTGATCTGGTAAATTTTGTTCTTCAATACTATTAAACTTTTTAATTGCTGCTAGTCTTTGTGCTTTTATTATATTAGCCTGTGTATTATTAAGACTATTAATCTTATCAGTTTGTTGTTGACTATTAGAAACTACATATACTTCAGATGCATTTTTAATCTTTTCATTCTTGGTTTCATTTTCAAATTCGCGTTCATTGCGTTCTTTTTCTCGCTTCTTATGTTGAACGATAAACCATCCATCAAGCATATCGTCATCTTCTATAACATCTTTATTTGGACAGTCCATAGATTCTTGAATATTATCATACATCTGTGACCAAATTAATAAACTTTTTTGATTATGTGTCAATTCTGTATTAGGCGGATTTGAGAACAATGAGATGTTTCCCTTATCACGAACTATCCACAAAGATTTCCAAGGATCATTTCTAGCTAATTCCCTACATTTTGTATCGCTCAAAAAGTGTGATTGCCACTCATCTACAACATACTGCAAAGATATTTCATCAAAGTTATATATTTTATCATTAAAGTGGGTAGTATTCTTTATTATCCAAGATAATCGTTCAGTTGAAGCAATGCCTTCGCATGTATTCTGATAGTACATATATTTTTTGTTCAAGTGAGTTGACAACTGAAGTTCACCAGCCCGTAAGTATTTTCTAATATTGTTAACCATCATGGTATTGTCTCTATTATTATATATTTCAACTTTAAGACGTTCAAGATCATTTTTCAATGATTCTTCCTTTTTATTGTCATGAATAGTCCACAATTCATTTTCTAGCATCCACTGATCCATATCATCTTCGGTCATTATTTCTTCTGAATACGCCTTATCATAAGCAGATTTATAGATTTGGCAAGATTTGAAGTTTTGTTCAACTGTAATGGGGCGTATTTCTAATTCTATATTATTGTGACTGATAAATACTTTTCCAGATCGTATCATAGAAACGAAAAACTCCCGCTCATGATGCTTCATACAGCTTTCTCACAAGCGGGAGTCTCATTTTTGTTTCCTTATAAATCCTAATAATTAATTTATTAACTACTGACCACTATAATGGAAGCCACCAAATTCAGTTGCTCCAATGTTAGCAGGATCACTGGGATGTATTACATTTAGGGCGTTATAAGTACTAAAGCTATAAGTAGTTGTCACATTTCCACCACCAGCATCACCGCCAGTATAGTTGACTGAAGATAGTCTATTTTTACTACCTAAATCAAAGATTGTTCCATCATGTAATACTATTCTAATAGTTTCATTTTTAGTATTGTTACCATAATTTTCTTCATTTACATTGAATCCAGTTCCACTCTTGATACCTTCTTCCAAAGCTTGAACAAAGTCTCCAGAGCTAGAAATGGCTTCAATTTCACAAGTAACTTCTACTGGAAAGTTTGCATATCGAGTATATGGACCTTTTCTTCCAAGTTCTTGTACACTTTCTCTATTTAAATCGCAGCTTATGCTGATATTTTGTAGATGCACTAATGGAACGCCAGTTGGACCAGTAGTATTAGACCAAGCATTTCCAGGGCTTGAGTTTTGTTTAACCCCATTGATAGACTGTGGAAGAACGGATCTGTTTAAGGAAACATTCTCTCTTCTTTGAACACCACCACGGAAAGTTCCGGGTTGTGCTGCCAATGGAGTGTCAGAATAAGAATTACTAACACCACTTCCTAATTGACGCGCTAAATTTTGTTGGAATTTGGTAGGATTCATACTCCATTGCTTGTGATTACCAACGAGCGTGAGAGATTCTGTAGCATTACCATCTACAGGAATTGTATAACCGATGCTGCTGATATACATACCACTCATTATTACTTCTATAGTATCATTTGCAGCAGTATTACCATCGCCAATGTGAGATACAGTATCAGAATAAATTCCGAGAATAGCATTGCATCTCTGCTTTGTTCTAGCTACTAAAGATGCCCTTGCTGGGTTTGTTTGTAAAGAAGCATCATCCTTGACAGCTGTAGAAGCAACGTGATACATCAAGGGATATCCGTCAAGCACTTTTTCTAGAGTAACTTCAATATCTGGTACACCTTCAATATTTTCGTAGATATGGATCTGACCTAGTTCGAATACTTGTTCTAGATTGAATGTAGTATTGATACCTACACTCTGAACACCATGTAATATCTGTATATTATTTGTGTGTTTTGCAAGGTTATTGGCTGGTTGAGTTGGGGTTAAAGTTACTACTCCACCGGCCCCAACGGCGGATTTTAATGGTTCAATTGCAACAGCCTGACAGGCATAGAAAATTCTTGAATTATTGTTAACTGGCATAATTCTCTCCTATTTTAAGATGGTAAGCTCTAGTTAGTTATACACTAAAATTATATTGATGTTTCGATTGTTTCTAATGTCATTCTCACAATACCAGCATAAAAATTACTATTTATTACTTTCATATTTTGAACACTAGAGTTTTTAAGGCGTAAATTTCCGCGATAGTAATTTTCTACCAAGTCTGGGTATCTTAAAGCTCCAGAAACAGGAAAACCATGATAATCCAACGGAAAAGACCCACTTCTCGCTATAGCATTACTATTAAACATATATATAGTTTTATCATTTTGTAAGGATATAATGTCTACTAATTTATTACGAGTATATTCATCTTCAGCTAAACAGTGGAATAAAATGTCGGTATCTACCCACTGACCACCGCCTAGTTGATAACCTTTCAATGTTCTTCTTGGAACAATCTCAATGGCTATAGCAGGCAATTGAATTCTAGCTTCTGCGGGAATATCATATTTACCTTTGTTAAGGTCATCAAAGTCTTCCCCCAAGTTTAGGGATGAATACTGAACTTCTGTTAACCAAGGTAAACTATTAGCATATACTACATTTATATATCTATAACTATATTCAGCTTTTACTACACTATTTGTTGGAATTGTGTTACTAAATACAACGCGACCATTGAAATAATCTACTTTGTGAGCATATGTTCCACTAGTATTTGATGGATAGAATACATTATTTACATATACTCCAGAAATACCCGGTATAGCATGATTATTCCCTACTATGGGAGGAGGATTGTAAGAAACGCCACTTTGCCAAATCCAGTTTTGTCTAAATCCCTCCCAAGCCTTACCGCTTGGAAAAGATGAATTAGAAGATATTCTTAGTTTACTATAATCTATTCCTTCTGGAGATAATTCCCCAAGTGAAACATTCATATAGTTGCCCTTTTCTAAGAGGGACCACTCTAAAAATTCAACAATATTATCTTGCAACTCATTGTTAAGAGTTGTGTCGAATACGCTATCAAAACCCTTTAAGTTTAAATAATTCATTTTAGTTTAGTATTTTTTCAAAGATCTTGGCTATTTGTTTTTCTTGTTCGGCCCCTACTAATGAGCGAGTTATAAAGTTATTGTCTTGAGTACCAGAAAATTGTGGAGGCACTCTAAAAGATCCGCCAGATTTCATATTTCCTAGTTTAGATCTGCCTAAACCAGTTTGTGGGTTGTATTGATAACCAACTACTATTATTTCATCACCCCTATTTAATAACCAATCTAACCAATGTAGGTCGCCACCTAAATAAGTTGAATGCCCTTGTGGAAGTCCAATGAGATTAGCAAAATTATCTGGTTGTATATTGATCTCAATTCCGCCATTTTTTAGTTTACTGTCATATGGAACTATAGATACGGAACATGAGTTAACAACAGCGGATATTATACTATTTATAATCGAAGATGGGTCAATAGTTATACCGAATTGTCCAACTAATGATTGGGGGTCACTAGAAGATAAAGAACTAATTTCTGGTTGATTAGATATCCATGAAGGAATTAAGAGTTTGATTTCATTAAATATTTTAGTCTTGTTTGATTTCATTAAGGAATTAAAATTCGAAGAAATAGCAGATAATATTTTGCTCTCTACTTCATCTACTGAATCTAATAATTTTAGAGAGATACTCATGCTCTACTCCATAAACAAGAAAAATATCTATCTTGTCTTAATCCAACTGGTATATGCTCACCCATTCTTTCAAATCTCATTTCTTTGTAGTCTTCTATTCCTTTATGGACTATTAAAGCTTTAGATTTCAATATTAGTGGCAAATCTTTCATAAAGCCGATTGTTTGTATCACATTATTGGGAACTTGTATATCTCCAGCAACGTTGATCCAATCTCTTGGATTCCAGTATACTTTTAATTTTATCTCATTATATACTTCTACTTCCCTTATGATTTTATTGGATCGCTCATAATCTGGATTGTTTATACGATGAGCATTAATAGAATTTCTTTCTGGTATATTATTGCTAGGATTATATATTACTTCTTCTATTTTATTGGTAGTAACAAGTTTACAAACTACTCCAAATATGTCAAAAGTAGAATCTATAACATCATAGTACTTGTCGAATACACTTTCTGGTACATTTACTGGCATATTAATACCTATATATTAGTGTTTATAGCTTCTAATTCTTCTGTTGTAGTTGCCATATTTATTGATTGTTTTATGGATGCATATGAATTACTTAAAGATGCTCTTGCTTGTCCGTATTGCAACATTAACGTAGTTAGATCTTGTAAAGATAGTGAATGTGAAGCCCCATCTAAATCTACAATAGATGTGGGATTATTCATACCCATTAAAGAC
>JACCDW011232300.1_pt1 | contig 25175 bp, 51 predicted proteins | sample 7449781 | NCBI WGS metagenome assembly JACCDW01 (sample SAMN15323449, study PRJNA562643) | freshwater metagenome | isolation source: river surface water | place: USA:Blue River Watershed | collected 2017-08-18
ATGCCAAAGAACAAAGTTAGCGAATACAGCGCAACAGCGGCTAATAACACCGACATTGGTGGGATTAACATTGCTGAAGGATGTGCGCCTAGTGGTATCAATAACGCTATCCGTGAGCTAATGGCACAGCTAAAGGATATGCAGTCAGGTACTGATGGGGATAGCTTTACCGTAGGCGGGGATTTATTAGTTTCTGGCTCAACGTCTACCTTTACCAATAACGTCATTCTAGGTAGCGCATCAACATCGTCTGTAACCTTTAACGCAGCGACTATTGCCACCCCTAACGGTGTGAATTTTGACGCTAATACGCTGGTTATTGACGCTGCTAATAACCGAGTAGGTGTAGGTACTGCGACTCCTACTGTATCTTTCCACGTTAATTCGACTAATGCTATCCGTATCCCTGTGGGAACTACGGCTCAGAGACCAGACGCTACGTTTACTGCTTCGATCAGCGGTACGACGATGACGGTTACGGCTGTGGATTCTGGTACGTTGGCTGTAGGTCAGACGATTAACGGTGCTGGTGTAACTGTTAATACTACGATAAGTTCTTTAGGCACAGGTTCTGGTGGTATTGGCACTTACACGGTCAATAATTCTCAGGCTGTAAGTTCATCAACCTTGACAGCGGCTAGGGTTGGCTACGTTCGTTATAACACTAGCAACTCGCAGTTTGAGGGCTATAACGGCTTGGCATGGGGTCAGCTAGGTGGTGGTGCTACTGGTGGCGGTGGAGATACTGTTTTCGTAGAAAATAGCAATGCGGTAACAGTTGACTATACAATAACAACTAATAAAAATGCGATGTCTGCTGGTGATGTAACGATTAACACAGGAGTAACGGTAACTTTACCTACTGGTTCTCGGTGGGTGATCGTGTGAAACTTAGAATTCTTGATGCAGATGAGTTAACATTTATTAAGTCATCTTGGAAAATGAATGAAAATGGCAATTTGGTTTGGGCAAGAAAAACAAATCGCGGCAAAAATATTGATGATCTAGTCGGATTGGCAACAAAAAAATCAGGTCATCAAGTTTGTTTTGTATGGTTTAAGCAAAAACTTCGCGGATATTCGCTTGCGAAAGTAGCATGGTTTTTACAAAAAGGTTTTTGGGCTGAAAGTGAAATAGATCATATTGACAATAATCCGCAAAATAACCGTATTGAAAATTTAAGACTTGCAAATCGATCACAGCAAATGAGAAACAGAGTTGCTGGAAAAATTGGTCGAAAAAATAAAGGTGTATACAAGCGAGAATATGGTGAAAAGTGGTCTGCTCAAATATGGGTTAATGGAAAATGTAAATGTCTAGGGACATTTGATTCAGAAGAAAAAGCGGTAGAAGCAAGAAAGTTTGCAACGCTTGAACTTCATGGCGAATTTGCAAATTTAAGCTCTTACAATTAGGAGTACATATATGGCTTCTTTAGTTCTCTCAGGCGATACATCCGGTTCAATTACGGTATCGGCTCCTGCTGTAGCGGGTAGCAATACGCAGACGTTGGTGGCGGCTACAGATACGTTAGCACCGATCATCAGAGGCACAGCTGTTACTTGTGCTGGTCAAACATCAATTGACTTTACAGGCATTCCGTCGTGGGTAAAACGGATTACGGTGATGTTCAATGGCGTAAGCACAAGTGGTTCAAGCCCAACACTAATCCAACTTGGAACCGGATCAACAACATATACAACATCTGGGTATCTGGGATGTGTTGCTGTTCTTGCTGCTGATGGAAGCACGGCAAGAACGACTTACACTTCAGGATTTCTTGTGACCAATGATTCAGCAAGTGCTTATGTGCGGCATGGAAACATTGTAATAACAAACATCACAGGAAATACTTGGACACAGACTGGATTATTGGCGCAAAGTGATGCTAATCGTATTCACTATTTTGGTGGCTCAATTCCTCTTGGAGCAGCATTAACCGCACTCCGTATCACCACAGTCAATGGGACAGATACTTTTGATACAACACCGTCCGCTGGCTCCATCAACATCTTGTACGAGTAAGGAACGATCATGGCTGGAACTATCGTAGCAGATACCATTCAAGCAGCTAGTACAAGTACGCTGGTGCTAAAGAACGGTGTAGCGAACACACCACCGACGATTCAAGATAGCGCAGGTACGCAAATTGGTACGTTCTGTCGTGCTTGGGTGAACTTTAACGGCACAACCAACGTCGGCGGCTTTTGTACGATTCGCGCATCGTTTAACGTGACTACTGTTGCAGATAACGGTACTGGCGATTACACGATTAACTTCACCACGGCTATGCCAGATGCGAACTATGCAGTAATAGCTATGGCTGGTGGTTTTGGTAGTGGTAACTCTCCAATCGGGATGTATGAATCTACTGCAACCACAAAAAGCGCATCACTTGTAAGACTCTATTCAAGTCAAGGCGGGGTTGCTGTTGATGGATCTTCTGAATCAGTCGCTATCTTCCGCTAAAGGTAAACCATGAAACTTATCATCTACCCTAACGATAACGGCGGTATTGTGCTGCTAACGCCTGCCCCTGAGTGCGGTCTGAGTCTGCAAGAGATCGCTGCTAAAGACGTACCTGCTGGCAAACCTTGGAAGATCGTAGACGCTGCTGACATTCCTGCTACACGCGAATTTCGTGACGCTTGGACTGCTGACTTTACTGAGGTGACTGAATGATCTCGATAGACTTTGACAAAGCCAAGTTGATTACTAAAGATCGGCTTCGTGCTGAACGTACACCACTATTAGCAGCTCAAGATGTCGCATTTCAACGTGCGTTAGAAGCTAATGGCGATACAGCAGCGATTGTGGCTGAGAAGCAGCGTCTGCGTGACATTACGGCTCAAGTGGATACTTGCACGACTTTGGATGAACTGAGGGGGCTATCATGTCAGTAATCATTAACGGTAGCGCAGGTGTTACTACGAACAGCGGTGCTGTGTATGACGGTATCCAGCGGGGTACGGTTGTAACTGCTTCAGGTAATGCAGTAGAGTTTACTAGTATTCCGTCTTGGGTTCGGCGGATTACGGTGATGTTTAACGGGCTGTCTACAAACAGCACTAACGTCATTAAACTGCAAATAGGTTCAGGTTCTTATTCAACATCAGGCTATGCTTCTTACATAGGGGCGATAACATCATCTAGCACAGCATCTTACGCAGCCATAACGGACGGAATTTATATGGCTGCTCATAATGCGGCTACAGATGCTACCAGCGGTGTGTTTACGTTAGTCAATATAACCGGAAATACTTGGGGTGTGGCTGGGACTGGTGTTCGAGCAGTTGCAACGACTGTAACTGTAAATACGACATCAATGGTTCCGTTTGCACTTGGTGGGGCATTGGATAGACTCCGCATTATTGGTAGCGCAAGCGGGAATCCTTCTGATACGTTTGACGCTGGTACTGTCAACATCCTATTTGAGTAAATCATGTCCGAAATCGATCCTCAAGAGTTTGGTGCGCTTCAGGCTGATGTACGCAATCTAACGCACGAAATCCACCTACTGCGTCAGGAAATGGCTCAGGTTAATGCCTCTATCAATCAGGGTAAAGGTGGTATGTACGTCTTACTGTTAGCTGCTGGTGCGATTGGTTCAGGTATTACCCTATTCCTTAAGAAAATGTTTGGTGGGTAAATGCTTGATCCAGTCACAATAACGGCTGGTATAGTTACAGCAAAAGCCGTTGTCTCTGGTGTTAAGGGGGCATTAGAACTAGCTAAAGAGGCCGTCGATGAGATAAGAGCCTGTGCAGAAGCTGGCAAAGGCGTAGCTGACTCGATAGGAGCTTTAGGCTCCTTTTTTTCTGCTGCTCATAAGATTGAAGAAAATATTGCTGTTGCCAAGGAATCAGGCAAGTCGGATCACGAAATGGTGATTGAGGCGATGATGGCAGAGCGTGAGTTGCGTAACTTCTACGTTGAACTCCGCGAAATGTTTACCTACCAATTCCAAGAACCGGGGCTATACGACGAGTATATGTCTCGGCTAGAGGCTTTGCGTGAGGAGCGTAGAAGGTCTGCTATGGAGGCGCGTTTACATGAAAAAGCCGCAGAGATGGCTATTAAACGCAAGAAGGCTAAACAATGGCAAATCATGGAAAGTGCCTTTGCTGTGATACTAGGTACTATAGTTTCAGGATTGCTAATTTACGGTATTGTCTGGATGTTTAAGCAAGGAGGAAGTTAATGCTAACCCTATTATCTACGTTTCTATCGTTCCTAATGGGTGGATTGCCCAAGATTCTTGATTTCTTTCAGGATAAGTCCGACAAGAAACATGAGCTAGAGTTAGCCAAGGTACAGACTGAGCGAGAGTTAGCCCTAGCGAAAGAGGGCTTTATGGCTCAACAGCGGATCGAGGAGATTCGTTTAGACGAGATTAAGACTCAGACTACATCAGACCAGAATATCGCTTTAATGGCTGCTCAACAGGCTGAGATGCAAGCTATCTATGCCCACGATATGAGTCTAAATGAGGGGACTAGCCGCTGGATGAAGAATCTCCGGGCTAGTGTTCGTCCTGTCATTACGTTCGGCTTTTTCTTCCTATTGGTGGCAATTGATATTGGCCTGTTTGCCTATGGCTGGCAGCGTGGAGCAGACTTCAAAGAGCTTGCCGATATGCTGTGGGATGACGAGACTCAGGCTTTGTTCGCAGCGATAATCTCCTTTCATTTTGGTGGTCGGGCTTTTGGCAAATGATTAGCGAGAAAGCCTTAAAGAAGATCAAACTGCACGAAGGGGTAGAGAATACACCCTATCGTTGCCCTGCTGGGTTATGGACAGTAGGTGTAGGCCATGTGCTTTACCCTGAGCAGATACGGCTAAAGTTCCAAGACCGTCTGCAATATCCATTGCGTATAGAGCATTTTAGGAAGTTTTCTAACGAGGAAATTGATGAGATTCTCAAGGCTGATCTTGCAAGGTTTGAGGCTGGTGTCAGAAGGTTATGCCCCCGTCATCTTAGCCAGTCTCGTTTTGACGCATTGGTATCGTTTAGCTTCAATGTTGGGTTAGGAAATCTAAAAAAATCGTCCGTCAGGATGAAACATAACAGAGGTGATTTTGAGGGTGCTGCTGAGAGCTTCATGCTTTGGACTAAGGCTGCTGGTAGGGTCTTTCCGGGTCTCGTTAGGAGAAGAAACGACGAGCGTTTAATGTATTTGTCACCATAGGTGCATATTATGAAACTTCTAGCCCTTGCATTTGTATCTACTTTAGCTCTTGCTGACGAACCACAGATAGCAGGATTTCCTAATAATGCAGGTGGCTGGACGGTCGTAACGAATCGCCAAGACTACTGTGCTGAGAAGAATATGCGTGATGGTTATGCGTATGGTGCAGGCGGTAAGGGTTACACAAAACTTTGCTGGTTGTTACAAAATGACAAGGTAATGGTGGTATTTGAGAATGGGCAGAATATGATTTGGTCTGTTCACTCTTTTGAGTATTTGGAAGCTGAACCGGAGATCAATCCATCGTGAAGAAGAAGATTCCTGACGATTGTATGCCGATGTGCCGTACCTGTAGCTTTTACGTAAGTGATAAAAAAGAAGAATTCGGGGAATGTAGGAGATTTCCTCCTCAAATTATCCCCGACGAGGATGGAGTTGGCTTCTCTTTTGCCATAACCGCTGAGGATCAATGGTGCGGAGAGTACCGTAGGGCAACTAACTAGAGGTGAACCAATGAAACGTGGATCGTATACGGACGAGGACTTTATTCGTCTGTGGAACCAACATGGAAGTGCCGCTGCTCTTAGTAGGGAATTAGGGATTAGTATCAGAAACGTCTATATCCGGCGTAGGGAAGTAGAGAAAAGGCACTCAATTATCTTAGCTGGGACTGATTTGCGAAGCCCTGATTTTCAGGTCAATTACGCAAATAACAATGTCAGAACCGGGGTCAATATCCCAGACGGGTATATTTTAGTAGCCTCAGACTGCCATTATTGGCCTGATGTAATCAGTACGGCTCACAAGGCATTTGTAAAGGTCATCAAAATGGTTAAGCCAAAGATGGTCATTATGAATGGCGATGTGTTTGATGGTGCAAGCATCTCTCGTCATCCTGTATCTGGATGGGAGTCTACGCCTACCGTCAAACAGGAACTAGAAGCCTGTCAGGAGCGTCTAGGAGAGATTGAGAAGGCCGCAAAAGGAGCTGCCCTACATTGGACATGGGGTAATCACGATATGCGCTTTAACGGGCGTTTAGCGTCTCAGGTGGGGGATACTTGGCGGGGCGTTGAGGGCATGGATTTAAAAGACCATTTCCCTCGATGGAAGTTCTCCACTAGCGTGATGGTCAACGAAAAGGTAATGATTAAGCATCGTTATCATAATGGCATCCATGCTGTTTACAACAATACGATGAAGTCTGGTATCTCTGTCGTTACCGGACACTTACACAGCCTTAAAGTTACGCCTTGGACAGACTATACCGGGACTAGATATGGTGTAGATACAGGGACTTTAGCGCAGATTGAGGGTAATCAATTTGATTACTCCGAGGATAGCCCTAAGAATTGGCGGTCTGGATTTGCTATCCTGAACTTCATTGACTACCAACTAATGCCACCGGAATTAGTACAGGTCATTGATGACAAGTTCTATTTCCGTGGCGAGTTAATAGATACGTGAATGGATACGTGAATGGATTATTGAATGGATTTCTGAGCCTCTTTAGCGATCTCTGAAGCCGTTTTTATCATCTGTTCATAAGTCTGACCACTACCCCTAGCAATTAAGCCTCCAAGAGCCGCTGCGAAGAAGATACGCCAATCTTCATTAACAGGGGTCTCTTGAGGCTCGTTCCATTTTGGATCGTCTGGGTTCTTCCGAGGTCTGCCCATTAGCCTATATTCCTTTCGTGATTCAGTTGGTTGATTAGCTCATGTAGCCGGATGATCTCGGAACGAAGCTGAAGAACTAATGACTTAGATTGCTCGTAACCTGCTTTCCATGCCTGATAGTGTTCTACTGTCGCATCAGGCATATTCTGTTCTGCCCACTCCGAGAACTTTTCCATTACGGTTTCCTTATCCAGTTAGTGTAAGGGTCTCCATTTGATACATACCGCGATACATATCTGTTTATCCTGCGCTTCATTAGCCTTTTTTCTATTCCATCAGCATCTAGCCTATCCCGGCTAAGTTTCTGCCTTTCTGCTTGCGTTAGCGGTGCTGGCTTAGGTGCGTTAGGCTTGTTCCCTGCTCTGTAATACTTAACCTGCTGAAACTTTTTACCTAGCTTCTCAAACTTATAGTGGCTAACGTAAAGCTGGTTAGTTTCCATGAGGTGCTTAATTCTGTCCTGCATTGACCTGCGTACAGTATGGATTGCGCTACATAATTCAAATATGTTCATTGCCTTAAACTTAACAAGGCTCAGAATCTTCTCATTTCTGTCCATCCTTGATGAATACGCCTTCCTTATTTAGATAACCTTTGCGGTCTTTGATTTCCTCGTATGCAGTCCTTAGACATTGCTTTACATCGACATCTTCAATAGCAGCAGCCACAATAAGGCATACAAGAACGTCCCCAATTCCATCGATAATTGCGTCACGGTCTCGTTTGATAACTGCATCGGCTAGTTCCCCCATTTCTGATACTGCTTTAAGAATCTGCGTCTTAGAGTCAGAGTTGCGGATAATCCCTCTTGCCTCAGCCCACCTAACGACTTCTAATTCCGTAATCTCAAAGCTCATAAAAACTCCTCAATTTCTGCAATAGGCATATCGAAAGCCTTGTGTATGGCAATCTTAGTCTCAGCCGATACACCGTTATGCCCATTACGAATCTTGCTGATCGTAGGCATAGATACGCCGATACGAATAGCCAGTTGACGGTCATTCTTAATCTCGTAAGTCTCTTTTAAGTAGTCCAACAGTTTCATTTGCTCTCCTGAGTTAATGCCCGTCTTTCCGGGCTGTCTGCATACTCACATAGAAGGGGAGACAACCTGATAAAGGAGTCTATGCGTATGCTGCGGTGGTTATATGCGCCACCTACCGCTGGGCTAATGGGTGAGGTACTCGCTGCACTGGTTCTATCCTTGACGACTTATAGTCGAAAAGCCAGCATCCGCTTTCCCTCATGGTTAATAGCAGTTTGTATTGCAGCTAGCACCATAACAGCAAGTTGTACAAGTTACGCATCGACCAGCGTCACAATATGTGTGATAGGTACAGGTGGCATAAACGAGTGGTGCTGTAATAGCTAACCAAAGTGCGAATAGGTATTTCATGGTTCCTCCTAGAAAGGCGCGTCAGTTAGATCGTCATCCTGAAAATCAGTCTTAGCTGGCTTCTTGGTCTCTTTCTCCTTGACCGCTAGAGAGAAAAACTTACCGTTCTTGCCTTCTTTAAGCCAGCCTGATAGCCAGTAATCTTTGCCATTGATGTTGATCGTGCCTGAATAGTCTGGGTGCTTGTCAGACTGTTTGTTAGTGTTACGTCCCAACATACCGCGATTAGTGTTGTCGTATTCCATTGTTTATCCTTTAGTAAATTTCTTGATGGCACTACGTTGCTTGCTATCCAACTGAGACCAGAGTGCAGTTTTCCAATCTGCGTCTAGTTCCAGAGAATTGATGTACTCCACAGCCTCCTCTACTTGATCCTTATGAATCATCATAATGACATCGGCTGCGTAAGACTTAATCTCATCTTGAGATTGTTCGTCTAGAGTATCGAATACGGACTTTGTGATCGGTTTAGCGGACTTAGGTTCGTCTGAGCCTGTAGTAGCGTCTAGTGCGTCATGCTCACAGATTGCCAGAGCCATAACGAAAAGATACCGAGTAATGTAGGTAATCGATGCGCCTAGATTCTGGACAGGATGACAGCCCTTGAGATGAGCTTCTGCCATTGGGCAAGTGAACTTAGCAATGCCACCGTTAACGGTATCGATAACCTGCATGGTTGCTAGGTCGCTGGTGAACTCTAGCGTATGGCAGAGTCCGAATTCAGCGAATATTGAGTTGACAGTAGGCAGGAAGTCGGTGAGTTCAAAGTACCGATAACCTGCGAACTTATTGTGTCCTGACTTCTTGAGTTCTACGTTCTGGAGTTTGACTCTAGCTTGCTGTAGCTTCTCATAGACCTTGGTATCCATTATTTATCCTTTAGCGAATTTCTTATTGAAGATGATATTGTTAGGTTGTGTTGTCTGAATAGTTTGTACCTTTGTAGCCTCCTTTTGCTCTTTGCGAATACGATCAAAAGTCTTGCGAATATTCGTTTTACTTGACGGAACATACTTAAACTCTTTGTCTAAGATACAGGGAAATGTCATAGGTTATCCATAAGCATAGAAAGAATGAATATTGCCACGATTACCCACAAGGCATGACGGTCAATGAAATCAGCTAGTTTATCGTCTGGGTTGAATAGTTTTCTCATTCTTTGCTCCTAAAGTTTTCTTCTGCCTCACGGTCTTTGCGTTCCTGATACAGCCTGTCTTGATGATCTATGTACTCATCCTCTGCGGTAGGCTGGTAAGCTGGTAAACGCTGCTCTTTAACGATACGGTCAATCATTCCGATGATAAACCGCTGCATACCGTCCTTGAGTGCCTGTGCGTCTTTTTGATGTCTTGACCAGACAAACAAAAGTTCGCTAAATTCTTCCTCAATGCTTGCAGCGTCCATGTGGCACAAAACATCGTCAGGATGCCCATCAAGCAGTTCCGAGATCAGGTATTGTTCAAACTCTTGGTCATTCATAATTATCCCCTAGTAAGTTACCGCTTCGAAATAGTGCCACAGATTAACAGGTTAGTGCAAATATATTTCTATAGATAAATGTAAACCTATAGAAACATTCTATTACCAAACGTCAACATTCTGCGATAATGAAATACGAGAAATACTTAAAACAATTGCAAGAAACTAAGGCTAAGGCAAGTGAGTTTCCAAAGCCTAGAACGACAACACCTAGAGGACAGCCAGTTGAAAGAAGAACCTTCAAAATCCTTAGTTCCAACATCAAGCGACAAAACTGGAACTACGACTAAGAGTTATAACTTTGGTCTGAAGTACTGCTATGGATGTAAGAAATCTAGGTCATCGATCCAATTCGGAGACCTAGAGGTTTGCAAGATTTGTCAATTACGAAACGTTAAGGTATAGTTTTAATTGTGCTTGGCGGCACGATATAGGCAAGCCCTAGAAGGGACTCTGCTGGTAGCCTACCAGTCCGCCAACACCGTTATCGGTGAGAGTCTCTCCTAGGGCTTTTTTTATTGGAAAAAGCTATGGTGAAATTTCAAGGTAGCCAAGGATGTGAGTTTTATATCAACCTTGATGGATGCATTGTCATCAAGCAAGACAGTTACGAATTTGGCAAAGAAGTTAGCGTTGTATTGACTCCAGCAATGGCGTGGGAGTTGCAAGCGTTAATTAACTCAAACCATGAGGAAATGACGTTTGCTTGGGCTGATGGAATGGTAAAGGAGCCTCCAAATGCCTAAACGCCCATCATTCCAGTTCTATCCCTCCGATTGGCTGAGGGATACAGCACTAAGGTCATGCTCAACAGGAGCCAGAGGTCTATGGATAGACATGATCTGTTTTATGCACGAAGGTAATCCTTACGGACATCTTAAGGTTGGGGATAAGGTTATCCTCCCAGTAAACCTTGCCCGCATGGTTGGGGAAACCTTAGAGGTTGTCGAAGGTTGGCTAAAAGAGTTACATCATGCAGGCGTTTATGACCTTACTGAAGATGGGACTATATGCAGCCGTAGGATGATCCGAGATGAAAATCTTAGACAAATCAGGGCGTTAGGTGGAAAACTTGGTGGAAATCCAGCCCTAATAAATGGCGATAAGGTTAACCTTAAGGTTATCCAAGAGGTTAAGCAAAATCCAACCCCTTCATCTTCATCTTCATCTTCAAAAGAACAATATAACGAGCATTTTTTGAAATTCTGGAATGTTTATCCAAACAAGAAAGCTAAGGAAGCTGGATGGAAAGCATTTAAGAAATTAAAAGCCGATGAAACATTTGTTTCTATGTTGATAAATGCTGTGCGTGAACAAGGATTGCTTACCAAAGATGTTCAATACGTTCCTCATGCGTCAACATGGCTCAATGGAAAACGATGGGAAGATGAAATCAAGCCTAACGTTGAAATCTTTATGGGGAGGAAAGTGCTGTGATTGGAGACCTACTAAACAAGCTGGAAAAGGTTAAAGGTTCAAAAGGTCGTTGGGTAGCTTGCTGTCCTGCTCACGTTGACAGATCACCAAGCCTTGCCATAACGGAAACTGACGATGGTCGAATCCTGCTTAAGTGCTTTGCCGGATGTAGTGCCTACGAAATTGTAAATGCCGTAGGAATGGACTTGACAGACCTATTTCCTAACGACAACAATCTAAGTTCCCTCAAGGAAAAACATTTTAATAAACCAGTCCGCAGACCGTTTTACGCATCAGACCTGCTGAAAATAATCCAATTTGAGGCACTTCTAACGTCCGTAGCGGCGTTTGATTTGAGTCAGGGTAGGCAGGTATCGGAAGTGGATAGAAAACGGCTTAAAACGGCTGTATCCAGAATTAACGAAGCTGTAAGTTACATTAACTAGGGGAAACTATGACCATCACACTAACCCGCGAGGAAGCGCAGCAGGTGTTGAATGTTATTGAAAAAAACATTGTCGGTGTACCGCGCCGACAAGCAAACGATCTACTCCGCACCCGACTCGCGCAGCCTGAACCGGAGCCGGTGGCGTGTGCTATGTGTTCGGGGCGAGGCTGGTACACCTGCGGCGCGTCAGATATGCGACTCAAATGCCCAGAATGCAAAGGCAAGAAGGCCGCCCCACCACAGCGCGAATGGCAGGGGCTGACGGATGATGAAATTATCGATACGGCGAACAACGCACCATTTGAGACTATGGTTTCAGCAGAGGATTACATCTACGTCATTTCCCGCGCCATCGAAGTCAAGCTAAAGGAGAAGAACGCATGAGTCTTGAGGCAAGAGCGATAGAACTAGACGAGGCTAGGAAGGCTCGAATCCTAAAGTCAGAGAGTATTGACGTAGAGAAGTATCTACATTCGAACGACGTAACGATCCGGGTTAAGAAGGCTTCTGACTGGCTAGATTCCATCAAAGAGGCTTACCTATCGGAAACGGTAGAAAAGAAAGTCGTTATGCCTTGGACTAAAACGCATGACTCTTTTGCCTATCGTGAGGGTGAGGTAACTGTCTACGCTGGTAGCAACGGCGGTGGCAAGTCGCTTATCACGGGTCAGATAGCGTTGAGTCTGGTCAAGCAGGGTCAGTCGGTCTGCATAGCATCGTTTGAGATGAAGCCTGAACGGACGCTACAGAGGATGCTTAGACAGTTCTCTGGGGAATCGTTGGATGATCCGTTGACTCACGACAGGGCAGGATTTATCACGAAGATGGTTGAACGGATGGACAAGTTTCTATCCGACAAGATGTACCTTTACGACCAGCAGGGAACTACGTCACCAGAGAAGGTGATTGCTATGTCGAGATATTGCGCCATCGAACTAGGGGTCAAGCATATCGTTATCGACAGCCTGATGAAGTGCGTCAAGAACGAGGATGACTTTAACGGTCAGAAGTCGTTTATCGACGAGCTAACGGCATTGGCTAGGGATCATAACGTCCATATACATTTAGTCCACCATATTCGCAAGCAGCAGTCGGACGAGACACAGCCGAACAAGAACGACCTGAAAGGGTCAGGGAGCATTTCGGATCAGGTTGATAACGTTTTTTTGGTTTGGAGAAACAAGAAAAAAGAAAACCAGAAGAACCGGGGTGAGCAGATAGACGAGACACAGCCGGATACTTTCCTAATGTGCGAGAAACAGAGGAATGGTGACGGTCAGGAGTGGTACGGTTTATGGTACGACAGTTTAAGCCAGCAGTTTGTGGAGAGGATAGGGGCGAGAATTGACTTTGATAACCGAGGGTCATTTGTATGAATACGATCGAGTTTGGTGACTGCCGAGAGACCATGCGGAAATGGGTTACTGAAGGCGTAAAGGTGCAGACCTGTGTGACCAGCCCACCTTACTTTGGTTTGCGCGACTACGGGCATGAAGGCCAGATAGGGTTAGAGCAAACGCCAGAAGAATATATTACTGTAATGGTTGAGGTGTTTCGATGTGTATGGGATGTATTGGCCGATGACGGTACGTTATGGCTAAACATTGGCGATAGTTACTACAATTACAGACCCGGCAAAGGACAGTCATTATCGAAACAGTCTTTTGCTAATAACGATCAAGATTTGCCACAGACTTGTGCAAGGCGCGGAAACAAACTAGAAGGGTTAAAAGAAAAAGATTTGATCGGGATTCCTTGGATGTTAGCTTTTGCTTTACGGGCTGATGGTTGGTATCTACGTCAGGACATCATTTGGCACAAGCCGAACCCGATGCCTGAGTCGGTACGAGATCGTTGCACGAAGGCGCATGAGTATATTTTTTTATTATCAAAGTCGGATAGGTATTACTTTGATAGCGAGGCGATGAAAGAAAAAGCAGTTGGTGTTCGTGGCGGCATCCCCAAAAAAATTCATAATGAGTCAGCTCAAGGAAAGCATGGAGCTACTTCACGTTTTTATAGTCCGTGGGATGGATCAGAAACAAGAAATCGCCGTAGCGTCTGGACTGTTACAACAAAGCCATATAAAGGCGCACACTTTGCTACATTCCCACCAGACCTGATAGAGCCTTGCATATTGGCTGGTAGTCGTATCGGTGACATAGTTCTTGATCCTTTCATGGGAAGCGGGACAACAGCACAGGTAGCTGTGGAAAATAATCGTCGGTATCTTGGGTGTGAACTGAATCCAGAATATGAAAAATTACAAGCAGAGAGACTCAAACAATCCAGATTGGAATTTGCTTGAAATGGAAAGACATCGGGCTGAAGTCCGTCAGGTTCTAGCTTGGCGTACTGAGGATAGGGGCAAGGCGATGGAATATCTGGCTAGGGTCAAGGGTGACAGGCGGGATAGGCTAGAGAAGGATTGCCGAATCCAATGGGAACGGGGAAATCGAGGTAAATGGGGGGATTGGCGTGGTCTATAAACGGGTGGATTCAAATCAAGTCCAGATTGTTAAAGAGCTAAGACGCTTGGGGATGGAAGTCGAGCATCTTCACGGGGTAGGCAAAGGATGCCCGGATATTCTGGTGGGCTACAAGGGCAAGAACGTCCTGCTGGAGATAAAGAAGGACGATAAGGCAAAGCTGACCCCGGATCAGGTCTTGTGGCATCACAGTTGGAAAGGTCAGGTAGCGGTGGTTACTAACGTAATCGATGCGGTTAAAGCGGTGAAAGAGGTTTGCCGGGAATAGGATTTACCTATACCAATACATTAACCTATAGAAATATATTTGTTTACCGATGGAAACCTTCTGTGAGAGTATTTGTCCATACCGCAGCACACAGCGGGATTTTTAAGGGGAACAAAATGATTACAGCACACTTAACAAAAGTTAAAAACGGTTGGCAGTTGACGCTAGTAAATGGTGTCCAGCCATTGCTTGAGAACATCATTACCAAAGTTGAATTTAAGGAAAAACGTGAGGCTAAGAGATTTGCTTTAAGCCAGAACGCTAAACCTTGGAACTACGTTTAAGGGGAACAAAATGGAATCAATCAAAATTGAAGGTGTAGAGCCGCATCAAGGCATTTACGTTGACACCATAGGCGAGGATGTCTGGGTCAACATTATAGTCAGAAACGGTAGTGCCAATCTCTGCATAACGCCGGAGAACGCAGAGAAGCTGATTGAGGCAATCCGTACTGCTATCTGTAAGGTGGAATATGAAGGTTGATCCTCACGAGGCAATCGACTTTATCTACCGAAACTCTACGGCTTACGCTAAGGCTAAGGCTGAAGTTACTTACCTTGAGGAGTTTCGTAAAAGCAAGAAAGCAATACTATATGCTCAGTCAATGGGAAAAACCGTAACTGACAGGGAGAATCAGGCTTACGCTCACCCAGAGTATCAAGCCTTACTAAAAGGCCTTCAGGCGGCTGTAGAAGCTGCTGAGGAACTTAGATGGCAGTTGATAGCGGCACAGGCTCGGATCGACGTATGGCGGTCTCAGGAGGCTAGTAATCGAACGATGGATCGGGTAACTCAATAGGGGATAGACATGGAATACACAATACCAGACGATAGCAATTTGGCACAATGTGAGTATTGCGGTTGGGTAGTAGACTGGGATGAGGTTCCCCATGCGCGGGACTTATCTGGCGAGATCGTTACCTGCTGCGAGGAATGTAACGAAGGCGAGAGTTTCGTCAATTATCCGAGCCAGAAATTTAATCAAAAAGGGTAGAATGAGGGCAGCTATCGTGAGGCTATATGCAAGAGCCTTTATTCGAGAATCTGCCTATCAAGCTGAGAAAGCTTAAGAAGCGTGAGATAGACGCTTTGATTGAGCTTTGCTTTGGGAATCTTGAGTATTACCACGAGCCTGAGATCAGGAAATTTGCCAAAGAAATCCAAAGGGCGATGCTAAATGTGGAGAAAAAGACAGATTGAATTACCGAAACAAAAGGCTCCTAGAGACCGCCCGAAAGCTACCGTGTTGCCATTGCGGAAGGGAGGATGGGACAGTAGTAGCAGCCCACAGCAACCAGTTGCGGGATGGCAAGGGAAAGAGTATAAAGGCTAGTGATTATCGAATTGCTAGCCTTTGTTTTATCTGCCATTCCGAGCTAGATCAGGGCAAGAATCTATCTAAGCAGGAACGGGTAGAGATGTGGGAAGAAGCTCACCGCAAGACGATAGGTTTACTTTTTGAAAACGGTTATTTGGAGGTCAGGTGACTCCAGTTTCTTCCGTCTTTTATAGCATAAATTGTTTGTATTGTTACATTAAATGCTTTTGCTAGAAGTGCTACTGGGACATCGTTGTTTATCAAAAAGTTAATTGCTAAAACTGAATTTTCGTTCAGGATTGAGCGACCATTGTTTGATCCTTTGTGTGTTCCATGCCTTACGGTGTCTTGATAATTTTGTTCAGGTAAGCCATAAGCGAGATTGGAAACTTTATTGTTAAAACGGTTTCCGTCCAAATGCCTAATTACCATTCCATCTGGACGATCTCCTATAAAAAGTTTTGCTACCGTTGTATGGATGTAAATTGTTTTTTGTCCGGTTCCATCAACGTCTTTGAGGGAAACACTTAGATATTGAGTAGCTGTATTTAATTTTCTTAAAACTCGACCTGTTTTTGTTTGACGTGCAAAATTACCAAAATTGCTTATTTGGTAGTAACCTTGGTAGTCAGGAACATCAACCCATTTTTCTGTGAGGTTTTCCATGAAAAAGACGAAATCTGAAAAGAAGATGAGCAAAGTATATAACGAATTTAAGGCAGGAACACTACATAGTGGTAAAGATGGGAAGGTTGTTACCAACAAGAAACAAGCAGTTGCAATTATGCTATCCGAAGGTGGGAAAGCGAAGAAAGGCAAGAAATGAAGTCCGGCCTATACGCCAATATCCACCGAAAACGTGAACGTATCGCTGAGGGTTCTGGCGAGAAAATGCGTAAACCGGGTTCTAAAGGTGCGCCAACTGCTAAGGCGTTTAAGCAGGCAGCTAAGACAGCCAAGCCGAGGAAAAAATGAAGAACGGTAAAAAGAAATCTGATAAAGAGTTGCTAAAAGAGTATCTCGACGAAGAAAAGGAAAAGAAAAAGAACGGTGTTAATGAAATAGAAATCGAGATCAAGATTCCTATGGGTAAGAAAAAGCGGGGCAAGAATGGCAGCAGCATGGACTAAGAAAGCCGGGAAGAATCCAAAAGGCGGCCTGAACGAAAAGGGTCGAAAGTCTTACGAGGCTGAGAATCCCGGTTCTAACCTAAAGGCTCCGGTCAAGTCAGGGGACAATCCTAGACGCGCATCATTCCTAGCTCGGATGGGGAATATGCCGGGAGCGGAGTATAAAAATGGTGAGCCTACTCGTTTGCTACTATCTTTACGGGCATGGGGAGCCAGTTCAAAGGCAGATGCCAAGGCTAAAGCAGCCGCAATATCCGCAAGAAACAAGAAGAAATGAGCCACCAGAGCCAGCTAGACTTTGTGTCTGGTCTAAAAAAGCGGTTTCCACAGTATTTCTTCGAGTCCACGGTCTTAGAGGTAGGAAGTCTGGACGTTAACGGTTCCATCCGGCAATTCTTTGTCGGCTGCGACTATACCGGGGTTGATCTGGGTGAAGGCCGAGGGGTTGACGTAGTGGCTAGGGGTGAGGAACTGGACTACCCTGACAATCACTTTGACGTTGTGGCTAGCTGCGAGTGCTTTGAGCATAACCCGGAATGGGTAAAGACCTTCAATAACATGGTCAGGATGGCTTCAGGGCTTGTTTTCTTTACCTGTGCTACTACGGGCAGGGCTGAACATGGAACGAGGCGTACAAGCCCGGATGATGCGCCATTTTGCGGGGACTACTACCGAAACCTAACGGAGCAGGACATTAGGGAGAGTTGCGATTTATCAAAGTTTGCAACTTATGAGTTTTCTACTAACAGCAGTCCGGCAGATTTATATTTCTGGGGCATATGCAAGCAATCGTAATTTGCACAATTGGCAATAGAGGTATTTCGATATTGTTGGAGTCGATACGGCAGTATGCGCCGGAGATGCCTGTTTATATCTGCGGTAAGGATTTAGAGCTATTAGCCAAGGCAAAGACTATTCTTCCGAACTTATGTTGGATGCCTAACGTCTACACGAACTTTGGCGATGCTTACAATGCTGCGGCTAGTTACACTTTCAAGCATGGCAAGTTTGACTCATTGATTTTAGCTAACGATGATGTGGTTCTTAATCCAGATACGCTATCGTTAATGAGGGAAGATGCGGGAATTCTGGAGTCTCGTAGCGTGAAATACGGATTCTTAGGTGCAAGGTCTAATTATGTGTTGCCGGATCAGAACATTAGGTTCCCGGTGGATGGGGATAAACGTAACGGATTACGGTGGGATAGCGAGTCAAAGATCAAGCTGACTCCGGTAATTGCGCCTATTTTCGCGTCGATAAGCCGGGAAGCATGGGAAGTAGCTAAGTTCCCGAGTACTAATTGGTATTCAGATAATATAATATGCCATGACTTGAACGTGGCGGGTTATCAGCATTTCGTTAGCAGGGCTTATGTGCATCATGCAGGAAGCCAGACAGTAGGTGTTGATTTCAAGAAATGTCACGAAGAACCGAGGGCGTGGATACTAGAGAACCGCCCAGATATGTACGAGGCTATCTATGGCTGACGGATTACTTTCAAATGTTTTAGGCGCGATAGATCGCAAAAAGCAAGAGGTCAAAGCTGGACTGGGGCTTTTGGCTAACAATCCGCAGGAATGGGCTGCACAGGCTACGGCTAGATATTTCCCGACCAAAGAAGAAGAACGGCAGTTCAGGATGGTTAAGGAAATGGGTGGAGATATAACCCAGACTCCGTACTACCAGAAGGTGTTTGACCTAACCCAGTTTCAGGGCAGTATTAAAGCTCCTAATGTTGGGGCAGGTGTAAGCAATTTACCTGACAAAATAATGTTGCAAGAAGGAAAACAAAAATTCCTTGAATCGTCAGTTGTTAAAAAGCCCATGTATCATGGAACTGTGTCTGATTTTACTGAATTCTTGCCAGATTCTCATTTCGGCACAGCAACTGCGGCAAATCAAAGGGCAAGGTCTTGGAGTTCTCAAAATGGAGAGCGACCAATGCAAATTATGCCTGTATATTTACAGATTAAAAAACCTTTACGAGTCTTAGATAACGAGGCTTCTGATGAGGCTGCATTATTAAATGCTATTAAGCGCGGCAAATATCCAGAGCTAGATTTAGATATAGCGAATAGAGAAGGTGCTAACGCAGCAGTAAAGGCCGCTGGTTACGATGGGCTTGTTTATAAAAACAAAGTTGAAGATAGAAACAAGCTGTCTTATGTCGTTTTCGACCCATCTCAAGTCAAATCAGCAATAGGCAATCGTGGGACATTTGATGTCACTAATCCAAATATATTAGCGGCAGGACTTCCAATAGGGCTACTAGGATCAACTCAAGTAGAGTTACCAAAGAAACAAGAGAAGAAACCAAAGAAGTAAGTATGGCTATCATGGATAGATGCAAATATGAAAACAATAGTTCATGTAAACCAGCACGTTATAAAGAAAAATGCAAAAACTGGCAGTCTTGATCCTGTTCTAACGGTAAAAACATATAAGACAAACAACTACGCTCACGAAGTAGAGATAAAAGGAAGTAGCAAGATAGTTTACAGTCCAGATAAACCTTTATCTTGTGGTGCAAGAGTTTGGATAGAAACAGAAGGTGAAGTAGTTGTCATAAAGTAAGCATGACATCCAGAGGATAATGCAATGACACAAACAGAAGCTAGAGCGTTTATCACATGGTTCAGGAACAATCATCTGCCTAAAGGTGTTGATTTTGTAAGAACATCATCAGGCAGGGATATATCGCTAGATAGCTTAGATGACGAAGATGCAATATTTGTAGCAAATCAATTTGAGTATATGTTTGACAAGGCAAGCGGTAAGGCATGACACCGGAAAGGTAATGCAAAAATGGAAACAAGTGACACTAAAGATGAGCCGACTACAGTGTACCCGGGGCTAACTAACGCAGGTAAGGGTAGGCCAGCAGGAGTACCTAATAAGAGTACTGCGGTAGTGCGTAATGCTATTGCTACTCTGCTAGAGAAGAACGTCCCTTACATGGACAGATGGCTCCAGAGGGTAGCTGAGGGCGATGAGGTGCTAGGCTTAAAGCCTGATCCAGCCAAGGCACTAGACCTAATGCAGAAGCTATCTGAGTACCATATACCCAAGCTGGCTAGGACAGAAGTAACGGGTAAGGATGGGGAAGCCCAAGAACACATAGTGAGATGGGGAGGACGGAAATGAGCTATAAGCCAGTAAATTGCCCACAATGCAGCGCGTTCCTAGTGAACAACAAGTGCTTGAACTGCGGATACGTTAAGTGGAAATCGTAATTCCGTACGAGCCAAGGGAGCAGCAACTAAGCATCCATGACGCTATCGATGAGACCAGATTTACGGTGATAGTTGCTCATCGAAGAATGGGGAAAACTGTCAGCGCGATCAATCATCTCATCAAGTCAGCCATTGAGTGCGACAAGCCTGAGCCACGATTTGCCTACATTGCGCCTACTTACGGACAGGCCAAAAGGGTAGCGTGGGATTACCTTCAAAAGTACACAAGATCACTAGGAGCTACCTACAATGTATCTGAGTTACGTGCTGATTTTTGGGGGCGTAGGGTTAGTCTTTACGGGTCTGATAATCCTGACAGTCTGCGCGGTCAGTATTTTGATGGCGTGGTTATCGACGAAGTTGGCGATCAGAATCCGAGAATTTGGAACGAAATCGTCAGACCTGCTCTTTCCGACCGTCTTGGGTGGGCTTGCTTCATTGGGACTCCTAAAGGCAATAACCATTTCGCTGAACTAGCAGAAAGAGCCAAGAACGAGGACGGATGGAAATTCCTACAATTTAAGGCTAGCGAGACAGGCGTATTACCAGAGTCTGAGCTAAAAGCTGCTTACCGGGAAATTGGTGAGGAACTCTATAACCAAGAGTTCGAGTGCAACTTCAATTCTGCCGTGCAGGGGAGCTACTTTGGGAAACTTATTAACGACCTTGAGAGGGATCATCATATTACTGATTTTCCTCGTGACGATCTGTGCCGTAGCTTTACTGCATGGGATTTGGGCATGGGTGACTCTACAGCTATATGGGTTGCTCAGGTGGTTGGAAAGGAAATTAGACTCCTTGATTGCGTCGAAAATCATGGGCAAGCGTTAGATTGGTACGTCAACTGGCTGAGAGACAACAAGTACGAGGGCTTTACCCATATCCTGCCCCATGACGTACAGGTTCGGGAGCTAGGCACAGGAAAGAGCCGTAAGGAAGTCTTAGAGGAAGCAGGACTGTCCATAACGGTTGCGCCTAGATTGCCTGTGGCTGACGGGATTCAGGCTGTGAGGAGACTGTTGCCTAGATGCTGGTTCCATCCGAGGACGAAGCAGGGACTAGATGCCTTACGGAACTACCGCCGGGAGCATGACGAGAAACGGGCAATATTCTATGAAAAGCCACTCCATGACTGGTCTAGCCATATGAGTGACGCTTTCAGATACCTAGCGATAGGTCTTGACGAGGGCGATAGTTCATGGCAGACATCGTTGCCAATTTCAACGAAATGGATTGTATAATAAGCAAAACCCATAAGGATTTGCTATGAAGATGGATGAGGGTCAAATCAAGGGAATTATCGAGAACGAAATCGATAACTCCATCGGATACATTGATACCGAGACTACGGATCAGCGATCCAAAGCACTAGAGTATTACCTGCGTTATCCGTATGGTAACGAGGTAGAAGGCCGTAGCCAGATCGTAACTGGTGAGGTAGCCGAGGCTATCGACGGTGCATTACCCCAGCTTATCCGGGTCTTTACGACCACCGAGGATATTGTCTCCTTTGAGCCTCAGACTCCAGAAGATGAGGAGTCCGCTAAACAGGCTACAGACTACTGTAACTGGGTCTTTTACCGTGAGAATGACGGTCTAATCATCCTGCACAACTGGTTCAAAGATGCGCTGATGATGAAGGTTGGCGTGGTCAAGGCGTACTGGGAAGCCAAAGAGGACGTTAATAAAGAGTCTTACAAGAACCTGACCGAGGATGAACTAGCCCTATTGCTGTCTGACCCTGCCATCGAGGTAGTGAGCCAGAAGGTCGAGATGGTTGACGGTGGTGTGGATATGATGGGTATGCCTATCCAGATTCCGTACTACTCGGTCAAGGTCAAGAAGGTTAAAAAGTACGGCTGCGTCAAGATTGAGAACGTACCGCCGGAAGAATTCCTAATTAGCAAATCGGCAAGAACTATTGAGGATAGCCCGTTTGTGGCTCATCGTCGTTTGATGACTCGTTCGGAACTCATAGCGATGGGTTTCGATAAGGACATCGTAGAGGGATTGCCTAGCTACGACGATCTCCAGTTCACGACTGAGCGTATTGCTCGATTCAGTCAGGGTGAGCAGCCGGATGAGAACATCAGCCTCGACCCAACGATGCAGGTCTGTGAGGTTTACGAGTGCTACATCAAGATCGACGTTAATGGGGATGGAATCGCTGAACTGCGGAAGATTGTCTATTCCGGCAACGAAATCCTAGATGACGAGGAATGTGACTTAGTACCGTTCCATAGCCTGTGTCCTATCCCGATCCCGCATAAGTTCTTTGGTCAGTCGCTAGCAGACCGAACAATGGACATCCAGCTAATCAAGTCCACGGTTACTCGTCAGATGCTGGATAACCTGTACCTAACGAACAATGCCCGTCTGGGTGTTGTCGATGGTCAGGTCAACTTGGATGATGCGCTTAATGCAACTCCGGGCGGTATTATCCGTATGAAGTCGGCTGGTGCGATTACTCCTGTCGAGGTTCCTGCGGTTACGGCTCAGGCTTTCCCGATGCTTGAGTACATGGATGGCGTTCAGGCCAAGCGTACAGGCGTTAGCGACCAGCAACAGGGTCTCGATCCTGACGTAATGAATAACGTCTCGGCTACGGCTATTGCAGCCATGATGAAGTCTAACTCTGGCAAGCTGGAGTTGATTGCTCGAATCTTTGCTGAGACAGGCGTTAAGTCGCTGTTTAAGGGGATTCTGCACCTGTTGGGCAAGTATCAGGATCAGGCCAAGATTGTCCGCATGAGAGGTCGATTTGTAACGTTTGACCCTCGGACATGGACGAATCAGTACGATGTGGCGATTAACGTTGGCCTTGGTTCGGGTGATCGTGAGCAGAAGCTAGCCATGTTGCAGATGATTCTAGCCAAGCAAGAGCAGATTCTGACTCAGTTCGGCGCATCGAATCCTGTGGTATCTGTGGCTCAGTACCGGGATACCTTAGCGAGACTGATTGAATCGGCTGGTTTCAAGGATGCTAAGGCGTTCATTAACGAGATCAGTCCTGAACTGAATGACGCATTATCTCAGCCACAGCCACCTGCTCCAGACGCTCAGGCTGAAGTAACTCAGATGCTAGCTCAGGTAGAGAGAGAGAAGACTGAGGCTAAGGCTCAGATTGAGGCTGCGAAACTAGAATTGCAGAGAGAGCAACTAGAGGCTGAGTTCACTCGTAAGGGTATTGAATTGTCGATGCAGAAGGAGCGTACTGCTTCTGAGATGCGTATCAAAGAGGCTGAGTTAGCGGTTAAGCAACTTCAGGCTATCTTGGCGATGGACATTGCTGACGAAGACAGCCGTAACAAACAGGCTGATATTGTCCTAAAGGCGATTAAAGAGCTAGGTAATATGAATAAGGGTATGAATGGACAAATCCCAATGGGCTGAACATTTACTGAGAGATGAGGGCTTTCAGGCAATGATGGAAGAACTCCGGTCAGTAGAACTAAGCAGGTTTGCGATGAGTGCTGCTAGCGAGGCTAACGTAAGGGAAGATGCTTACCACCAGCTAAGGGCATTAGAGAAGATTGAGGCCTACCTTGAAGGGCTATCGGCACAGAAGCTGATAGACGAAAAGCGGCTGAAAATTTTGTAACTGAGTCGGGCAGTTCCCGATATAATTTAGGAAACAATATATGAGCGATACTGGAAGTATGACCCCGGAAGGGAATACACAGTTAGACGTAGGTGGTGCAGCTAACGCTATCTTGGGTCTTATGGGTACGGAAGAAGGCTCCGAACAGGAACAACCTGAACCGCAACTCGAAGCCAACGATAGCGAGGCCGAATCTGAGGAAGCCGAAGTTCAGGAAGAATCAGAGGTAGAACAAGATGAAGGTGAGGATGAGCAAGAGGAGCCTCCGAAATACAGGGTGAAAGCCGCTGGTGAGGAACGTGAGGTAACCCTTGATGAGCTTATCAAGTCTTATCAACTTGGCACGGACTATACGAAGAAATCGCAAGCTGTAGCTGAAGAACGCAAAGCAGTTGAGGCCGAACGCCAGCGTATCGAGGAAGCTAGGTATCTCCGCGACCAATATGCGGAACGGTTGCAGGTCATTGAGCAGATGCTTAACCAGCAGCCGGAAACTGAGAATCTGGACTATCTGAAGGAAACCGATCCAATCGGTTACGCAGTTAAGGTCGCAGAACTGTCTCAGCGGGAGAAGCAGTTAGCCCAAGTTCGAGCAGAACAGGCTAGGATTGCCGAGCAGCAACAAAGGGAGCAGCAGGAGCAACTTGGTCAGGTAGTACAGGCTGAGTCTCGTAAGCTGGCAGAGGTAATCCCTGAGTATGCTGACCCGCAGAAGGGCGAGACATTACGTCGTGAACTCCGTGAATTCGGAATGAAGGCGGGATTCTCAGATCAGGAATTAGCGAACGTTTACGATTCGCGTGCAGTATTAACGTTGTGGAAGGCAATGCAGTACGACAAGTTACAGTCTGCAAAGCCGGGAATCACGAAAAAGGTTAACGAGGCTCCGAAGGTAATTAAGTCGGGAGTTTCACAGCCTCGTGATGGCAACGATGAGATGAAGAAACTTAAGGCTAGGGCAAAGCAGACCGGAAGGGTCGCTGATGCCGCTAAAGCATTTGAACGTTTTTTATAAGGAACTATCATGCCTACATTTACAGCACATACCGCGATTGGTCAGCGGGAAGATTTGACCGACATCATCTATGACATCTCGCCAACTGAGACACCATTTATGTCCTCGATTGGCAAGACCAAAGCTACCGCCGTGTATCACGAGTGGCAGACTGACTCGCTGGCTGCGGCTACTACTGCTAACGCTGCGATTGAAGGTGCTGACGCTACATCGGCAACTCTGTCACCTACCGTTCGTCTTGGTAACTACACTCAGATCATCCAGAAGACCGTTCAGGTTTCTGGTACTCTGGACACAGTAAACAAGGCTGGTCGTAAGTCGGAAAAGGCTTATCAGTTGGCTAAGGCTTCTGCTGAACTGAAGCGCGATCTGGAAACTATCCTGTGCGCTAACCAAGGTCGTTCGGCTGGTTCATCGACTATCGCTCGTAAGATGGGTTCGATCCTGTCGTGGATCAAGACTAACTCGGACGTTGGTTCTGGCGGCTCCGATCCAGCAACTATCGGCGTATCGA
>JACCDW010788535.1_pt1 | contig 25171 bp, 24 predicted proteins | sample 7449781 | NCBI WGS metagenome assembly JACCDW01 (sample SAMN15323449, study PRJNA562643) | freshwater metagenome | isolation source: river surface water | place: USA:Blue River Watershed | collected 2017-08-18
ATAAGTGGCTACGGCTACGGCTACGGCTACGGCTACGGCTACGGCTACGGCTACGGCTACGGCTACGGCTACGGCTATGGCTAATATGGGAATGATAAGAAAACGAAGTTGACAATGTGGAAAGAGGCCTATAAGATTGTTGTTGTTCCATTCATGGCCTTGTTGGGGATTAAGTCAAAGGTGAATTGAAATAAAATGAATTTACAGTTAGAAAAAGTTAAAATTTGCATTGTTGGTTTGGGCTATGTGGGTTTGCCACTGGCCGTGGCTTTCACCGAGAAATACAAAGTGGTTGGAATTGATATCAACTCCAAAAGGGTGAAAGAATTAAATCTAGGCACCGATTCTACCTTAGAAGTCGAAAACGCTGAAATGCGAGCAGCGCTCAACCGTGGTTTTATCCTCAGTGACGATATTACCGACGCCAGTGACTGCAACGTCTTCATTGTGACCGTTCCTACCCCCACCGATAAGCACAATCGACCGGTATTGACACCGATGAATAAGGCCTCCCAAGCCATTGCAGAACTTTTGAAATTAAAGTCATCTCTCAACCATCCACCCTCAACCATCATCTATGAGAGTACTGTTTATCCGGGGGTTACTGAAGACGAAATGGTGCCGGTTTTAGAGCGAGTGAGTGGATTGACTTATAACCAAGATTTTTTTGTGGGATATTCTCCAGAACGGATCAATCCTGGAGATAAAGAGCATACCGTGACGAAGATTCTAAAGGTTACCAGTGGAAGCACGTCGGAAATCGCAGAGTTTATTGATCAATTGTACAAGAGTATCATTACCGCGGGAACGCATAAAGCACCGAGCATCAAGGTGGCCGAAGCAGCAAAAGTTATTGAGAATTCCCAGCGCGACATAAATATAGCGTTTGTGAATGAATTGAGTAAGATTTTTAACCTTATGGGCATCGATACCCTAGAGGTGTTGGAAGCCGCAGGGACTAAGTGGAACTTTTTGAAGTTCAAACCGGGATTGGTCGGCGGACATTGCATTGGCGTAGATCCCTATTATTTGGCTCAAAAAGCGCAGGAAGTTGGCTACCACCCCGAAATCATTTTGGCCGGACGGCGCTTAAACGACTCTATGGGGAAACACGTGGCGACCGAAGTGGTGAAATTGATGATGCGCAAAGACTTGAAAGTCATCGACTCCAAAGTCTTGATTTTAGGATTTACCTTCAAAGAAGACTGTCCGGATGTACGCAATACCCGCGTAATCGATATCTATCACGAATTGCGTAATTTCGACATCAACGTAGACGTCTACGACCCCTGGGCCAATCCAAAAGAGGTAATGCATGAATATGGGGCTACTGTGGTAAATGAATTGCCAATTGAAAAATATAGCGCTGCGATTTTGGCAGTTGCTCATAAAGAATTCGCGGATTTGGATATCAGAGCCATTGTTGATAACGGCGTTGTGTTTGATGTAAAAGGAGTATTGCCAAAGAAGCAGGTAGATGCACGCCTTTAAAATATTAATTATTGTGTTCTAGTTCACCGTGAATGTTGCATTTTTTGCCCAACCACCCAATATCTAATAAACTAATCATAGTATAATGTCATTTACATTTCGATTAGCAAGATTGCTCCACAATACTAATAATTGGGAGAGGCCTTCAGGTGCTCAACGCGTAGAAGGTTTTACAATGCAACATGGTTTTGGATATGAAGAATGGTTGAATAGTAATCTTTTAACAGATAAAGTTGAGCGATATGGTTTCCTCGAATGTTTATTTGAACGTGTGCCAAGAGGGGATTACACAAAAATTCTTTTATTTACGTACCATCAGAATCTTTTCAAAATTGTTGGGATAATTTATCATCTTGAATACATACCTGTTCATGCTAGAAACATTATAGAAGAAAGTTTAATAGTAGGAAATGAAGATACTTTTCAGCATGATATTTTGAACGTTGGTGGTCTTATACCTAACGAGCCTGAAGGAGCTAGATTTAGGATTAATTTTAGTGTGAAAGAAGCTAATCTCCTTATCTTAGAACCCCAGAGCGCAATACCAATTGGACCTTCTGATTATCCTAACTTACATAGATATTTTATGGGAAGTAGATTTTTTAGATTACGAATTCTTTACAGAATCAATAACAGTTATATTCAAGAGATGAGTGAAATAGAAAAGAGGTTGAGTATGTTTATAAATAAATGATGAAGTTTATAAATAAAATCTATTCAAGATTCGTTGTAGGAATGAATTTACGCAAAGTAATGCACAAGGGTATAATCTATGACTTTAGTTTAATTCCTAAACCTTTTCAACATATGATTTTAAGGGATGCATACGAGTCAGGCGAAATTGAAATCTTAAAAAAAGTGTTAACAAAATTTAAGGCCACGGAAATTATAATCTTAGAAATCGGTAATGCGATAGGATATGTTTCGATTAACATTTCAAGATTAGATAAAAGAGTTAAAATCTTTGGTTTCGAATTGTCAATGAAAAATTATTCGGTGGCAACGTCAAACCTAAAATGTAATCCTAGCTTGGAATTTAATGTTGAATTTTACAATGTTGGAGTCACCAGCGGGGGGGGGGGATATTGAATATGTTGATGCAACAGAATTTTGGTCAACCCAAATGGCTTCAAAGACTCAGGTTGTTGAATCAATTATGAAAGCGAAAATGGAAACGTTGGAAAATTTAATTAAGAAGCACAATCCTACTATTATACAAATGGATATTGAAGGACTAGAATATGAAGTTATATGTGATACAAAAGATTTTGGAAATGTCACTCATATAGTATTAGAAATACACGATATAGAAGGTTTCCGTATCAAGAAAAATGAATTGATAAATCATTTATACAGCAATGGATTATACATCAATTTCTCTTTAAGTCATAAAAGTGTTTTATTGTTTCATAGATGAGTATAAAAAATATAATTCTTGAGATACCGTATTATTCTCAGTCAGTTCAAGGAATAATATGGGATTTTCACACGTTCAGTAAAAAAAATAAGATTAAGTTAAAAATAAAATTGAGTCCCAAATTCGAAAAAGAGATAATGGGAAAAGGTAGTTTTGCAAGGTTTGAGATTAACGGAAAAAAAGTGCTTATAGATGTTCAAGATAATCCAACAGAATATCAATTTTACAGGAATTATGATTTTATCTTTAAACGTTCTTTTGCAATAAATGGTAATTATTCTGCTAACGTTTATCCTTTTGGGTTCAGGTTCGATGTATTCGATGGTTTATGGGTGGTTTGCTTATCGAATTTGAAATTGTTTTTTACAGACAAGAGAAATAGAAAAGAACTTGTGAGGACTATTTTGAATTTGTTTGGGATTGATTATTTGGGATTTAACAATATTGGTCGAAATTGGGATAAACTCGAATTAATCAGTCGATCAAAACAGGTAGAGAAAAAAGCAATTTTGTTCTCAACGCGCTTGTGGGGGACCAATAATGGTGATAAGATAAGTAAAGAAAGAAAATCTATTAGCGAGCTGTTAGAAACTAGACAAGATGTTGTTTTAAACTCTTTGTTACCGCTAAAACAATCAATATACATGAAAAAACTTGAAGATTGTAATGTAATTGTAATTAATAACGGATTACATGACGTTCCCGGCATACGTTTTCCGGAAATTTTACTATCAGGTAAAGTTGTTGTTACATTGCCAATTAATGTTGAAATTCCAGGTCTTGTTGAAGGTATACACTATATTTCCACAAACTTGGAAGATTTGAATAGTTGCTTGGATAATTTAAGCATTGGGAATATTAAGCGAATTCAAACTACTGCAAGAGAATATGCTCAAGATTATTTAGGACCTGGCAAACGTGTAGAATATATTTTAAACCAAATTTAATTTATGCATAAAATTTTGGTTACCGGCACCGCGGGTTTCATAGGCTTTCATTTGGTGGAAAGGCTTATTAAGGAAGGTTGCGACGTATACGGACTTGATGTTATTAACGATTATTACGAAATTAATTTGAAGTATGCTAGGTTGGAAGAGCACGGTATTCGTCTGTTAACGCTTGAAGGGGCTGACCTGGAAATAACCCCTCGAAACAATTGGATTCCTTCGTCATCAAATCATTTGGGTACCGGTCACAGCTTTTACAATCAAATAGTTGACAGCACCAAATACGATAATTACAAATTTATTCGGTTGGATCTCGCAGATCACGACACTGTGGTAAACTTCATGGTGGAGCAAAAGTTCGATTACGTGGTGAATTTAGCCGCGCAAGCGGGGGTTCGGTATTCGATTGACAATCCGAGGGCTTACACGCACAGCAATATTGATGGATTTTTGAGTGTTTTGGAAGGTGCGCGTTACAGCAAGGTAAAGCATTTGGTTTATGCCAGTACAAGTTCGGTATACGGTTTGAATACGGAAATGCCTTTAAGTGAAGATCAAATGACCGATCGTCCTATGGCGTTGTATGCGGCCACTAAAAAGGCCAATGAGTTGTTTGCCCATTCTTATTCTCATTTGTTTGATTTACCCACGACAGGGTTACGCTTCTTTACTGTGTACGGTCCCTGGGGCCGACCCGACATGGCACTCTTCCTTTTCGCTGATGCCATGCTCAAAGATGAACCCATCAATGTTTTCAACTACGGCAAGATGATCCGCGACTTTACGTATATAGATGATATCGTAGAGTCGATTACCCGTTTAATTCCAAAGCCCGCTCCTCAAAATAAAGACGGGGTGCATTGTCAGGTATTTAATATTGGTAACTCTGCCCCCGTCGAACTTTTGCATTACATTGAAGCGCTTGAAATAGGTCTTGGCAAAACCGCCAAGAAGAACTTCATGGACATTCAAGCAGGTGACGTACCCGCCACGCATGCGGATGTTTCAAAGTTGGAGGAATACGTAAACTTCAAACCACATACTTCAGTTGAAGAAGGCGTGAAGCGTTTTGTGAATTGGTATTTAGTATATAATAAAAAAGAAATAGTCTAAAAAGAATGTCAAGTTCAATACATAATAACCCCAATTTGATATCCACTGTCAAAGGGGTTGAAAAGGCAATGCAAGATACCCAATTCAATTGGAAATTTGAAATTTCTCAAAAAAGGGGGAAATTTAAGATTAATTTCAGTGAGGTTTATCAATACCGAGACCTACTATTGCTTTTCATAAGGAGAGATATTGTTACCGTCTATAAACAAACTATATTAGGTCCTCTGTGGTTTTTGATACAACCAATTTTCACTTCGGTAACCCAATTTATTGTATTTGGAAAGATTGCTTCTATTCCATCTGATGGGGTACCATATTTTTTATTTGTTTTGGCAGGTAATACACTGTGGAATTACTTTTCAATATCATTTACCAGCGTAGCTGATACTTTTCGAAAAAATGAGGACATTTTTGGAAAAGTCTATTTCCCTAGAGCTATTATGCCAATTGCTGTTACGGCCTCGAACCTGTTCAAATTTGGAATTCAGTTTTTCATTTTCATTTTAGTTCTTCTATGGAGCAAGTATTCAGGCGCAAATGTTCATCCGAATATTTTTATGTTATTAACACCGTTTATAATTATAGTTATGGCTTTAATCTCCATGGGATTGGGTATGGTGATAAGCTCATTAACCATAAAATACCGTGATTTTACGTTTCTTTTGGGATTTGGAATAACACTTTTTATGTATGTTACACCTGTAGTCTATCCTACGAGTTTGTTTTTATCTAAAGTATCTCCTGATATGCACTGGATTATTTACGCTAATCCATTAACAAGTCTATTTGATTTGTTCAAATACGCTTTTCTCGGTGAAGGTAAACTTAATTGGTTAGGTATTGCGTGGTCGGGAATTTTTGCGGTCATCATTTATCTTTTAGGTTTGATTATATTTAATCGAACAGAGAAATCCTTCATGGATACAATTTAAACGCAGATAATTTCTGTTTTTAATTATCAAGTATCAAAATACAAAATATTTTAGAGCCAGTTACGCAGTCAGTTATCGATAAAAAATAAAATGATTATAATAGACAATTTTTGAAATGAGTTTAATTTTAAATATTAAAATATTTTTATACGATAAAAAAAATAAAATAAAAAAAAGACTTTTTCAAGTCAAAACAGATGAATACTATGTAAGTTCTTTTTTTGAAAAGAGTATTATAATTGAAAAGTCTGGAGTAATGCCCCAATTTTTGCCAGAAATAGTTAATATAGGCTTAAAAAAAAATAGATTAAACATTGAATTACCGGATCGACAAATAAGACTATATTCTAATGTTTTCATATTTCCAGGGTACTCATTCGTTTTCAGAGGTGATCAGGTTGAAATTCCTAAACTGAAAAAAGATATAATTAACATCAAGGCGAAAATAGCAGAGAAACGAATTAAATTAACAAGCGAACAGCTAATTCTTCAAAAAAAATCAAGGGAAATATTTCACAGTCCGTGCGGCATGAGTTTAATGGGTCATTATTCATTGCATTTTGGACATTTTATTTTAGAGTATTTGGAGAGGGTATCTCAGTTGGAGTACCTGGATTTTCCGGAAATAGACGTTTTCATTCATGAAAATACAGATTCTAACATCATCGATTTATTAGAGGCTTATACGTTGAAATATAAATTTAAAATCAGAGAAATTCCATGGAATTCCAAAGTTTTGTGTGATAAATTTATTGATGTAGACCCTTGTGCTATTGTTACAGATGGTGCTAATTATACTTCAGTTACCGACAAGTTGTTCTATGCAGGCTTGAAAGAATTTTACAAGGAATATAATTCTACTTCGATACGCGGTATGGGTACCAAATTGTTTCTCGCACGGCGAGGTCGTAGAACTTTGTCAAATATTATTGAAATAGAGCGTTATTTCCAATCCCAAGGGTATGAAATTGTTGATAATTGTCATGAGTTAACAATTGGTCAAAAGAAAGAATTATTTGGTAATGCAAGTTATATTGTAGGACCGGGTGGCTCAGCATTTTTCAATTGTATTTGGTGTCCAAGAGATGTGAAAATTTTGACATTTATAAATTATGAAATTGCATATGATAATTGCCTGCAAAACATGTTATCAGAAGAATCTGAAATATACCATATTGCAGGAAAAGAAATAAATTATAAATTTTACAATTCGGACTATTATATTGAATTAGATGAAATTATTCATTACGCAAAAGAATTAGGTTTTACATCATGAAAGTAGTCATCCTCGCTGGCGGTCTTGGCACCAGAATTTCCGAAGAAACAGATATTCGGCCAAAACCCATGGTCGAAATAGGCGGTAAACCCATTCTATGGCATATCATGAAGATTTATGCGGAGCAAGGATTTAACGAGTTCGTAGTTTGTCTGGGATACAAAGGCTACGTAATCAAAGAGTATTTTGCGAATCTCTTTTTACACCAGAGTGACATCACAATTGATCTTCAGAATAATAAAATTGAAGTACATAATCGTGAATCCGACAATTGGAAAATCACCTTGGTTGATACTGGTCGTGATACCATGACTGGCGGCCGTATCAAACGCATTAGAAAATATGTAGGCGATGAGAGGTTTATGCTTACTTACGGTGATGGCCTGAGTGATGTTGATGTAAGTGCCTTAATCAATTTCCACGAATCTCACGGTAAATTAGCTACCGTGACTAGTATCAAGCCCGATGGCAGATTTGGCGTTTTGGGAATCGACGACACAAATCAAGTGCATCGCTTCAATGAGAAAAGTTCAGACGATGTAGCTTGGATCAATGGAGGTTTTTTTGTTTGTGAACCCTCAGTATTTGATCTCATCGAAGGTGACAGTACAATTTGGGAACGTGAACCATTGGAAAGCCTAGCAACTTCAGGAAATCTATTGGGCTTTAAGCATCATGGATTCTGGAAGCCAATGGATTCTTTGAAAGATAAAAACGACCTGAATGCTTTGTGGGACTCGAACAATGCACCCTGGAAGAAATGGTAACAAAGGACATCTTACAACATTTTTGTGGTAAAACCGTATTAGTTACTGGCCACACTGGATTCAAAGGGTCATGGATGACTTATTTGCTTTCTTCAAATGATGTAAATGTAGTTGGATACTCCTTACCGCCCAATTCAACCCCGAATCTTTACAATGAATTGGATTTAAATTCACATTGTGAATCGAACATTGCTGATGTGAATGACCTGATTCAAATAACGGAAGTTGTGAGAAAATCACAACCCGATTTTATTTTTCATATGGCGGCGCAACCATTGGTGCGTTACTCCTATAGAAATCCCATTGAAACATTTTCTACAAATGTTATGGGTACGGCCAATGTATTAGAAGCGTGTAAAGTACTTGAGAAAAAATGTTGCGTTGTTTGTATCACAACCGATAAAGTATACCATAACAATGAATGGTTATACCCTTATCGTGAAACAGACGCATTAGGGGGATACGACCCATATAGTTCGAGCAAAGCGGCAGCAGAATTGGTAATCGACAGTTATCGAAAATCATTTTTTACTAATACCAATATTTTTATTGCCTCGGCGAGGGCAGGGAATGTGATCGGTGGTGGAGATTGGTCAGAAGATCGTTTGATCCCTGATATTGTGAGGGCGGCACAGAAAAATGAAGATGTCACACTGAGGAATCCCAATGCGGTTCGACCTTGGCAGCATGTTTTAGATCCTATTTTTGGATACCTATTGTTGGCTAAAACAATCGATGAAAAAGGATCTGCATATTGCCAAGCTTATAATTTTGGACCACGAACCGACGAAGCAAGAACGGTTTTTGAAGTGTGTGAAACAATCATGGGTCAATTATCTGCAGGTAAAGTAATCATTGAAGATCAGAAAATCACGCAACCACACGAAGCGGGACTACTTACATTGGATATTGCTAAATCTCTTAAAGAATTGGGATGGAGTCCAATATGGAACTCAGATAAAGCGTTAAAAAGAACTGCGAATTGGTACAAAAACTTTTTAAAATCTGATAGTGCGATAAGTTTAATGAAGAACGATATTAATTTATTTTTTAGCAATGAATCAATTTGATTATAAAAATATCGCAACTGACAGTTTGCGAGATCAATTAAGCGCTGTAATAGCTAAGAACATTCATCAAGAGATTGTTCCTGGACGAGATTATATTCCTGTTACGGGTAAAGTTTTGGATGTAGATGATATTTTACATGGGGTTGATGCTACGTTAGACGCTTGGTTAACTACGGGCCGATATGCCAAAGATTTCGAAAAGGATTTTGCCGCATATTTTGGCAGCAAAGCAGCCGTTTTGGTAAACTCAGGTTCCTCTGCAAATCTTGTTGCCTTTTACTCACTTACATCACCCAAGTTGGGTGACAGGGCGATCAAGCCGGGCGATGAAATAATTACCGTAGCTGCTGGATTTCCAACAACAATCAACCCGATGATTCAATTTGGTTGTATTCCTGTTTTTGTGGACGTAGACATACCAACTTATAACATCAATGTTTCGCTGATTGAAGAGGCTATCACCCCAAAAACAAAAGCCATTATGATCGCCCATGCTTTGGGTAATCCATTCAATTTAGCAGTTGTTACTGAGTTGGCTGCTAAATACAATTTATGGTTGATTGAGGACGATTGTGATTCTCTCGGAGCCACATACAATGGTCAAAAGACAGGTACTTTTGGTGATTTGGCTACAGTTTCGTTCTACCCCGCTCATCACATTACCATGGGAGAAGGCGGTGCAGTACTGGTGAACAATTTGAAATTACTAAGACCGGCATGGAGCTTCAGAGACTGGGGTAGAGATTGTTATTGTGAAACTGGTAAAGACAATACATGTGGCAAACGTTTTAATTGGCAACTAGGAGATTTGCCTTGCGGATATGATCACAAATACACATATAGTCATATTGGTTTCAATTTGAAAGTGACAGATACCCAGGCGGCCATTGGTTTGAATCAATTGCGTAAAGCCGATCGATTTGTTGCAAAACGACGTGAAAATCACAAGGCATTATATGATTTGATGAAGCCATTGGAGGAACATTTTATTTTACCTGAGGCAACGCTGAATGCAGATCCATCTTGGTTTGGATTTATGTTAACTGTTCGACCTGAGAGTAAGGTCAATAGAAATGAACTTGTCCAATTTTTGGAAGCTAACAAAATTGGCACTCGATTATTCTTTGGCGGTAATATGCTGAAACAACCCGCTTATCAGAATATTTGTCATCGAACAGTAGGGTCACTTGAAAATTGTGATTTGATTATGAATAATTCTTTCTGGTTGGGAGTATGGCCGGGTTTGTCGGTAGAACACCTTTCGCACATGGTGAAGATAATTAGTTTATTTCTTGATGGAAACCAAAGAATTTAGTAATTCATTAAGGAAAATTGCACTAAAAATGGTTTATGAAGCGCAAGCTTCTCACATTGGCAGTGTGTTCTCTATTGCTGATATTTTAAGTGTTTTATACAATGAATATTTGGATATAAATGAAATTAATTATAAGGAATTTTCACGAGACAGATTTATCTTGAGTAAGGGACATGCTTGTGTAGGCGTTTATTCCGCATTAAGACTTAAAGGTATAATTACCGAAGAACTGGTTAGTAGTTATGCTAAAGATGATTCCATATTAATGTCTCATATCAGTCACAAGGTACCAGGAGTTGAATTCTCAACTGGTTCATTGGGTCATGGTTTATCTTTTGGCGTTGGAATGGCAATGGGACTTAGGGAATCAAAAGTTAATTCTAGAGTAGTTGTTTTATTGGGCGATGGTGAAATGCAAGAAGGCTCAAATTGGGAAGCAATGATGTTCGCAGCGCATCATGACCTAAACCAAATGACTATGATTATTGATAGCAATAACCTACAGAGTTTAACTACGGTTGACCAAACATTGTCTTTACAACCATTGGCAGAAAAGGTAGAAAGTTTTGGATGGAATGTATTTGAAATTGATGGTCATTCATTTTCAGAAATTTCTAATTCTTTATTTGCCAAAACAGACCGCCCAAAATGTATCATAGCAAAAACCGTCAAAGGAAAAGGAGTGAGTTTTATGGAAAATCTTGTTGAATGGCATTATCGCTCACCGAATAATGAAATGTTTGAGTTGGCAATGGAGGAACTAAATGCGTAAAACTTTTGTTAATACATTGATTCACCTGGCCGAGATAAACGATAAAATTGTCTTATTTACGGGTGATTTAGGCTATTCAGTTTTAGAGCCATTTATTGAAAAATTTCCCAATAGATTTTTTAATTTTGGAATTGCAGAGCAAAATATGATGGGTGCGGCAGCTGGTATGGCATCAGTCGGTTATCATGTTTTCGTTTACTCAATCGCGAATTTCCCCATTTTTCGTTGTGCCGAACAATATAGAAACGATGTGGATTATCATGATTTAAATGTTACCATAGTTACAGTTGGGGGAGGACTTTCTTATGGTTCATTAGGTTATTCTCATCATGCAATTCAAGATTATGCTTTCATGCGCACAATGCCTAATACTCAGATATTAGCTCCAGGTGATCCAAATGAGGTTGAATACGTGCTTAAATTTATTATTGAACATCCTGGACCATCGTATCTGAGATTGGCGAAAAGTGGTGAGCCTAATATTCATAATCTTGATGAAATCTTGAAAGATATTTTTGTTTTGATTAAGAAAGCTGATAGTAGAAAATTGATTATTTCAACTGGAAATTGCAAATTACTAGGGGAAGAAATATTACAAAGTGATCCTAAATATGCAGACTATTCTTTTTATTCCATGCCAATTTGGGGTATGCGTTATAAACATGAATTTAATGATTTTATCAAAAAATATGATGAGGTCATTACTTTGGAGGATCATTTGCGGGATGGTGGTTTCGGATCTTGGATAAATGAAATTATTTGTGATAACGTTGAATCACATAAAGTAATGGTAAGATGCATGGCACTTCAATCTGATGTGCTCGGGAAAGTTGGGTCAGAGCGTTTTTTGCGAAAAATTGGTGGTTTAAGTAAAGAAATATGAAATTACTGATAATTGGAGGTACTGGATTTTTTGGAAAATCACTACTGGACCTTTTCTGTCGACGGGGATTGGATATTTATGGGATAAAAGAAATTATTGTCTTAGCACGTCGTGTTGAGGAATTCAAATCAAATTATCCCGAATTAATTAATGCCAAAATGCAATTCATTGCCATAGATATATCAACCTGTAATATACTACCAGAAGCAGATATTATTATTCATGCGGCGTCATCTACCGATGTCAGAAATTATAAGGCAGATGCACAGATACAAAGAGATAATATCGAAGAATCAACATTGAATTATTGTCGTTTAGCAAAAATCCATCATGAACAAGCGAAAATTGTATATTGCAGTTCTGGTGCTGTTTATGGGCAGCAGCCTGCTGATTTGGAATTCATGTCTGAAGAATTTGCCTTTCAAGATGTCAGCGATATGATTGATTACAAAAGAGATTATGCATTGGGTAAGCGGGCTTCAGAAGTAGCAATTCAGAATTTAGGTTTGGAAGGACTAAATGTCTCGATAGCGCGATGTTTTGCATTTTACGGAAAGTACTTGCCCAAAGATCAACATTTTGCGTATGGCAATTTTATTGGTGCTGCAGAAAAGGGGAAACCCATAGAAGTTCATGCAAAGCACCGTGTAGTCCGGAGTTATATGCACGCCGATGATATGGTTCATGCATTAATACGAATCGCCCTAGACGCAAAACCTGAATGCCCGATTTATAATGTAGGTTCTGATGAAGCTTGTGATCTCCGAGATTTAGCCAACCAAATAGGACAGCAATACAATGTGCCCGTAAAAGTTGCTCCAATCATAGATAGTAAAATTGATCGCTATGTTCCAAATGTTGATAAATTGAAGAGTCTTTAGCCCTTGGTTATAATGACTAAGCTTTGCGTATTTACAAATATCAAGCCGAACTTGATGGCAGTTTCAGGTTTTAACTGAGCATTTTACCAGAGCCTATTTTAATTGTATGAATGGACAACGACGATAGATTGTTACTTGGGCTAGTTTGAAATTATAAAGAAGAAAAACGCAATTAATTTTATTGTCTTACAGATTTAAAGATTAAATTTGGAACTATCGGTAGTTTGAAAATTTCTAGAATTAAGCCTTCTATTGCATTTGAAACCAAAGTTAATTTGTATGATTTAACTATTTACTCTCTGAATGGAATGTTGAAAAAACATCGTATATGAATTTGTGCATGCGATCATTGGCCAAATAAATTTTTGAAAGATTAGCAATTTTGAAATTTGAAAAAATTTGAAAAGCAGTTTAAATCGGATAAACAATTAGTCATGCAGAATGACGAGACTAAGTCTTTGCGATACATTTGTGGACCAGTGCTTTTTTGGGGCGCTTCTGTGGAAGATCAGATTAGGCTTTGGGATACTTATTTAACAAACGTAAATTGATTTTATATTTCGGAACTAAAGAGAAGTACAATTGTGTTCTGAATGGGCTCAATGAAAATCTATAGGTCTAAACTCAATATAAGAAATATATAATTAAATATTATTAAATCACTAAATTTTGATTATTAAGGTTATTAATGTAAAATTTATATAATATTTATAGTATGAAAAAAATCTCTGAAAGTTTAGTTTAATTTAGTTTTAAAAATATTAATAATGAATAATACAATATTAAAGTTAGAAAATGTATCTAAGCAATACCAATTAGGGACATTTGGAACCAAAACGATAGGGGGTGATGTTCATCGTTGGTGGTCAACCAAGATTCTGGGTAGGGAAGATCCATTTTTGAAGATTGGGCAATTAAATGATAGAACAAGTTCAGAGAAAGCAGAATTTGTATGGGCATTGAAAAATATCAATCTCGAAGTAAAGCGCGGAGAGGTTTTGGGAATCGTTGGTAAGAATGGAGCGGGAAAATCTACACTTTTGAAATTGCTTTCCAGAATTACGGCCCCAACAACAGGGACAATCAAAAGTGCTGGTAGAATGGCGTCATTGCTTGAGGTAGGTACGGGTTTCCACCCTGAATTAACAGGATTGGAAAATATATTTCTCAATGGTACAATTTTGGGAATGACCAAAGCCGAAATCAAATGTAAATTAGATGAAATAATAGATTTTTCTGGTTGTGCTTTGTATATTGACACCCCCGTAAAACGTTATAGTTCAGGTATGAAAGTTCGCTTGGGTTTTGCTGTAGCTGCGTTTTTAGATCCCGAGATTTTGGTAGTTGATGAAGTATTAGCTGTTGGTGATGCTGAATTCCAAAGCAAAGCAATTGGTAAAATGCAAGATGTAAGTTCTAATGAAGGCAGAACGGTCCTTTTTGTTAGTCATAATTTGGAAGCTGTTCAATCTCTGTGCTCCCGAGCAATATTGTTGGAAAACGGAGAAATAATTTTGACTGACACCGTAGATAGCGTCATTCAGAAATACTTGAAAGTCAATTTTAGTGATCTCAGTACTTTTAAGGAATGGGAATTCGGATTGGGTCCGGGTGATTATAGGGCGAATCTGAAATATATTGGGATTGATAATCCAACTGATTTAATAGAAGGTGCAGATGTGAAAATTAAAATTGGTATTATTAGCCAAATTGTAGATCAATCTTTGGATTTTACATATCGGATTTGTGGTGAAAAGGGCGAGGTATTGATAGAGGATTCTATTGTTATGTGTGATAGATCTGAGTTATCAAAAAAACAATACGATTTAAGAATAACTCTTACAAAATTTTCCGCGGCAGCCGGTAGGTATAGCATAGATTGTTGGTTAGGTTTAGGAAACGTAGAATTACTTGGAAAGCGAGAGTCATCAATACTTACATTTATGATTTTCCCAAACCCAAATTTAAATAGGATGAATCAAATAGGTATTTTAGCGCCATTTAGACAATTTGAAATTTTATGAGCATAGAAAGAATAATTAACGATTCAATTACTTATTGTATAATAATAAAAAGTAGTTATGTTATGGATGGTATTGAATTTTTCACTACAGATAATGATCCTCAACAACTTGGGTACATGAATCGCCCCGTGAATTATGAAATTAGCCCGCACCGTCATAACTTAGTTTCTCGTGAAGTCAAGTGCACTCAGGAAGTTCTGTTTATTAAAAGTGGGAAAGTTAGAGTTGACTTTTATACAAATGAAGAGGTATATCTAACCAGTAGAATCCTTTGTAAAGGAGATGTAATATTGTTGGCTGCTGGTGGTCATGGTTTTAAGATGCTTGAGGATAGTGAAATTATAGAAGTAAAACAAGGGCCATATTGCGGTGACATGGACAAGGTGCGGTTTTCATCCATTTCTGATGCTTTTTTGAGGTTTAATTGAATTTGAGATAAATTATCCAATAAGTAACGCCTTCAATATAAATATGGCGTATTGAACTCTTTATTATTTAATTATTCAATGTCTCAATAAATTGCGATTACTCAATAGTTGATAATTAGATTCTTGGAAAACTCAATAGTTAAAAATTTTTAAATTAAATAGAGAACAACAATTTAATAAATTATGAAAAATAAACCAATACCAGTCAATACCCCGTTATTGACTGGGAACGAAATTAAGTATTTATCGGAATGTATAGAGTCAGGTTGGATTTCGAGCGAAGGACCATTTGTTCAGAAATTTGAACAAGATTTTTCTGGATTTATTGGATGTGATTATGGAATCGCAGTAGCTAATGGCACCGCAGCATTGGATGTTGCGATAGCGGCATTGGGAATAGGTCCGGGTGATGAAGTGATCCTTCCGACTTTCACAATAATCTCGCCGATTATGCAAGTTATTCGGAGTGGCGCTACCCCTGTTTTGGTAGATTCTTGCATGGATACTTGGAATATGGATGTTCAACAGGTAGCAATGAAGATTACTAAAAAGACTAAGGCTATTATTGCAGTTCATATTTACGGCTTACCCGCTGATTTAAATCCACTCTTAGAAATCTGCAAGGCAAATAATATCTATCTTATTGAAGACGCCGCTGAGATGCACGGTCAAACTTATTATAGTCAAAAAGTAGGTTCTTTTGGCGATATTAGTACTTTTAGTTTTTATCCCAATAAACATATCACAACGGGAGAAGGAGGCATGATTTTAACTAATAATATTAATTTAGCCGAACGCTGTAGGAAATTGAGAAATCTTGCATTTGAACCTGATAAACAGAGGTTTGTTCATTATGAATTAGGTTGGAATTATAGGATGACTAACCTGCAAGCTGCATTGGGTTTAGCTCAGTTAGAAAAAATTGAAGAACACATTCTAAAAAAACGGGAAATTGGCAAATTATATCATGAGGGTTTAAAAAAAATTGATGGATTTCAATTGCCACTTGAAAAGACAGAGTATGCTGAAAATATTTACTGGATATTCGGATTAGTGGCAGACTGTGAATCGCGCAAAAATGATTTGGTATCCAAACTCAATAGTCAAAAAATAGGAACCCGGCCTTTTTTTTGGTGCATGCATGAGCAGCCTGTGTTTAAAGAAATGGGTATTTTTTATGGTGAAAAATATCCGATTGCCGAGATGATAGCTAGATGTGGCTTCTATTTACCTAGTGGTTTGGGTCTCGATACTATTGATGTGAAAAGAATATTGCAGGTAATAAATAATTCAAATTGAAAATAGGGGTTTGGGTTTACGAGAACCAACTTAAGGAATTGGAAGGTGGTGCTTTCGGTTACACAGAAGAAATGAAAGTTTTATTTCGTGCTGTATCTGATTTAGATCACGAAATATTTTTTATTGGCAAAGAGAAGAAAATGGATTCACTAAATTATATATGTGTCAAAGAATTAATTCAGAGGAATAGAATCCTTAATTTTTGGAGGATTTTGAAAAAGGTCCTTAATCTAAAGAATAATACACATGCTGATTTGAATATAGAGATTTCCAAATTAGTTGATGTAATTTACTATTCAAAACCTAAAGTGGTATTTCATGATATTCCATATATTTTTACTCTCTGGGATGTTGGACATTTAGCCAGTTATGGATTTCCTGAACTTGTACAAACTAGATTCTTTAATAGCCGTCAGCAGAATTTATTTAATTCATGTAATCAAGCGCTAATGGTAGTATGTGAATCTAATGTTGGTAAAAAAGAAGCGATGCGTCATCTAAATCTTTCCGACAATAAGATCGAATTATTGAGCCTGCTACCCTCGAAAGTAGTTGATGATGAAGTTGTAGCTTCTGAGCCAGATTTTTTTAAACTAAATAAAGTTGGGAAATTTATCTTTTATCCAGCGCGTTTTTGGCCTCACAAAAATCATGCAAATCTTATTTATGCTTTTGAGAATTATCTAAAGACAGAAAATGCAGATGTTAGTTTAGTATTAACTGGCGGTGATGGAGGGAATTTGTCTTATATTAATAGTTTGGTTTTTGAATTAAATATTACGCGTAAAGTTCATTATTTAGGAATTGTTAAATTTGATGAATTGAAATGGTTGTATTTAAATAGCGCGGGTCTAATATTTCCCTCTTTAATGGGTCCAACAAATATGCCGTTGATTGAGGCTAAGTTATTAAATTGTCCAATTGCATGTTCTAATTTATTGGGTCACAAAGAACAGTTGTCAGAAGTACAACCTTTTTACTTTGATGCATTAAATGTTATGGAGATTTTTAACGGTATAAAATATCTATTCGACAAAGACGAATGCGTCTTTCCTCGGAGTTATAACCAATTCTCGATAACAGAATACAGGAATAGAACCAAATTAGAATTAAAACAAATTTTTGAAAAGACGAATGTATTACGTAGGACGTGGGGTCGAAATTTTTAATATTTGTGTTTGATATTAGTCGTTGTTATTTTAAATACTTGAATACGTACCCTAATGAATAATGATATAAATATAATTATCCATACTACGTACTTTAAACCAGAAGATGATCTTCGGAATAAGGAGTTTTTAGAAGCGATATTTAGAAATGCTAAATTGAGTATTATATCTAAAATAGTTATTTATTGTGAATCAAAACTGGCCTTAGATTGCGATAAAATTATTACAATTGTTGTTGGTAAAAGACCAAATTTTAAAGTATTAACGTCTAATTTCGAAGATGATGCAGTCAATATAATTTGTAATTCAGATACATCATTCACTAAAGACTTGTTTAGAATTCGCCATTTTTTAGTAGGTTCTAATGTAGCTTGTTTTATATCTAGAAGATCAGGGCTAGGATTAATGAGTAGATATGTTATTTTCAAGCACAACACGGGAAATTCGCAGGATGCTTGGTGTTTTTTGGGAAAATTAGAACAGAATTGCTATTTGGTGGAAAAATTGGACAAGATCGAAATTGGTGTGCCGGGTAATGATAATGCATTGGTTTATGTTTTTAAACAACTTAATTACAAAATATTGAATCCGAGTTATAGTATTACCTTATTACATCATCATTCTTCTGAAAAGCGGAATTATGGTTATTTGGACAGGCTAAAGTTAGATTATGATATTGTTTTACCGTCTATGGGTTCTCGATTTTGCGCAAGTGAATGTTTTATTAGGATTTTGAATTTAATATACTACAAAAAATGGTAACTCTAATAATACCACATTACAATCGCGCAGAATTACTAATTCAAAATATCGTTGATATGGATATTGATCAATACCCAATTGTAGATATTATTATTGTTGATGATAATTCACATCATCAACAAGTGGTTCAGATTAGACATTTCATTGAAAGGTATAGTTCTGTAATTCAATTAGTAGAAAATGTAAAAAATGTAGGACCAAGTAAATGCAGAAATATTGGGTTAGAGAGAGCTAATCAAGAATTTGTTATTTTTTTGGATTCGGATGACAGATTGAATTTGAAATTATTAGATCATAAGCGGATGGCCGTTTCATGTGATTCTTTTGATGGTTATATACTTTACAAGTATATAAAACTAAGTGATGATACTCGGTGTTTTTCATATGATAAATTTGATTTGGATAATTTAAAGATGTTTTTAAAATGTGGTAAAAACATTGATATATTGCCTACGAGTTGTCTCATATTGAGAAGAGATTATTTAATGAATAATAATATTAAATTCCCAGTAATGCTGCGAAAATCTGAGGATACGTATTTTAAATTTAAACTGTTATCCTTTTCACCTAAACTTCTTGAAGTACCAACAATTGAATATTATTTTTGTTGGAATGATGTGATTGATTCAATAACAAGAAATTTAAGTTTTCTCAGCAAAGTAAAGAATCATTTATATACGATTTTTGCAATGCTATTAATGTATAGGTTGATAATTAGAAATACTAAAATTGGTTGGCTTACACCTGTGCCTAGAGCTGTTAGATCTATAAAAAGTATAATGAAGATGTGGTTAATTAATTTGTTGTATCAGAAGTAGATGAAGATTGGTTTGGTTTTACATCGTGCTCCGGGATATTCGGAGACCTTTTTTCTTAATAAAATTCGAATTCTGAAGGAGAAAGGTATTGAAGTTTTTCTTTTTGTCGATGGTGGCGGACGTCATTTTGATTTGTGTACGGTCTACACGGGCTTTTCATTTGATAGTTGGAATTTAAAGAGTATCATACTTTTGATTAAATCGATATTTCTATTATTCTTAAATCCTATATTAACCTCTAAGTTATGGAAAGCTAATAAGCGAGATCACTTTAGTTTAAAAGAGAATTTGTTGAGTCTGCTGACATCCGCACACATTATGAACATCCCACTCGATTGGTTGCATTTTGGTTATGCTACTACAGTTATTGGCCGAGAGAATTTGGCAAGAACTTTAGGAGCGAAATTGGCTGTCAGCATAAGAGGTTATGATGTAAATGTATTTCCCATAAAACACTTAGGTGTTTACGATTTATTGTGGAAACGCTTGGACAAATTGCACTACCTTAGCGATGGGTTGTTGAATCGGGTCATTGATTTGGGTTTTAATACCAAAATTGCCCATGAAAAAATAACACCAGCCATTGATCTTGAAGTATTTAAATTGCATAATTATGATAAAAATACTAATAAATTTCCAATTCTAATCACATCTGTTGCTAGGCTGCATTGGATAAAAGGATTGAGTTATGTTTTAGAGGCATTAGCAATCTTGAAAAGTCGAGGCTTTAATTTTCAATACCGTATAATCGGTGATGGATTGGAATTCGAACACTTGGTTTTTGTTAGGAATCAATTAAAATTAAATGATGAGGTGATTTTTGTGGGGAGACTTGGGTCGCATGCTATAAGAGATGTATTGTATGATTCTGATATTTATATTCAGTATAGTTTGGAGGAGGGTTTTTGCAATGCCGTACTAGAAGCACAACTCATGGGTTGTTTGTGTGTGGTGTCTGATGCCGAAGGCTTAAAGGAAAATATTTTAGATCAAATTACTGGTTTTGTTGTGGAAAAAAGAAATCCAACTTTGTTGGCGAAAAAATTAGAAAGAGTTATTTCAATGAATAATTCAATGCGAAGTTCCATACGTAAAAATGCGATAGAAAGAGTTCGAAATGAATTTAATATTGTTAAACAAAGTGCAGAGTTTGTAGAATTTTACAATTTATAATATGTTTATTTTTATCAAATATATTCACCCAGGTAGTTATTACCGTTTAGTACATCAAATGCCACAGGCAGTGCTTGATTTTGCGATGGTTAAAAAGTACAGAATTGGTTATAGTACTGAGATAATGGAAGAGTTAGATTTTGCTTACATTAAATTAGAATCCGGATGGATACCGGAAGCTCATATACTTCGCAGTCCATCTCAAGATATAACGATTGTTTCAGTCAAAGACAATTATATATTTGTTAGTCGGCATTTTTCTCGAGCCCAAATTTTGTGGGTGTTATTTGTTAGATTATTCTCTTTTAAAAACCCGGTATGTGAAATATTATCTTTCATAAATGCGTTGAAATATCCCAGAGTAAAAAAGGAGTCAATGCAATACGATGATTTCATTAACTATCAAAGTTCATTGATGCGATCGAGGCCTTTTGTTTCTGTTGTAATACCAACTTTAAATAGGTATGAATACTTGGAGAAAGTACTAGCGGATTTAGAGAAACAAAATTATAAAAATTTCGAGGTTGTTGTTTGTGATCAGTCTGAACCAGTTAACGAAGTTTTTTATTCTTGTTGGAGTTTAAAAATAAAACTAATTCAACAACAGGAAAAGGCGTTGTGGTTAGCAAGAAATAATGCTATAAAGTTGGCTCAAGGTGATTATATAGCTTTAACAGAAGACGATGTAGAATTACCTTCTAATTGGTTATTAAATCATTTGAAATGTTTAGATTTTTTTCAAGCCGATGTTTCAGCAGGTGTTTTTTACAAAAATGATGGTGTAAAAACAAAAAATAGTTTTTCAATTCCTACATTTAGATTTTCACAGCAATTCCCCACTGGAAATGCTATGTTGAAGAGGGCAGTTTTTCAAAAAGTAGGTATGTTTGACCGACAATTTGAAAAACAACGGATGGGGGATGGAGAATTTGGATTAAGGGCACTATTGGGTGGATTTCGAGTCATTAGCAATCCAATGGCCTTTATTATTGATGTTAAAGCGCCAACTGGTGGATTAAGACAGATGGGCAGTTGGGATGCTTGGAGACCGACTTCTTTATTATCACCTAGACCAATACCGAGTGTTTTGTATTTAATTAGGAAATATTTTGACAGGAACGAAGCTTTTCTGTACCTTCTACGTAATATACCCCAATCATATATACCTTACAAGTTCAAAGAAAATAAAGTTCTAATGTGGCTTGTATTTTTGGCTTTCCCAATTTGGCTGCCGATATCGCTAATTAGTGTTTTGAAATCTTGGAATTTATCGTCCCAAAAACTAAAACAGTCTTCATTAATTGATTTATTAAATTGAAACAAAATTTATTACTTATAACTAGTGAGTTCCCTCCTGGCCCGGGGGGTATTGGTCATCATGCTTGGTTTTTAGCTAAATATTTGAGTGAAAATCCCTTTGTAGAATTGCATGTTATATCCCCGGGTGACTACACAACAAAATTGGAGTGTGTTGGGTTTGATTCTTCTCAGTCATTTAAAGTTTTCCGTTTTCAACGAAAGGGTAAGCTTACTTATATTTTGCGGATAATTACTTTGTTGAAATTAATTAAAAAATATAAGTATACCCATTTTTGGGCAAGCGGTAAATTCTCTTTATGGATGATTTGGGTTCAGAAATTGTTTTTGCCCAATTCTAAATCATTATGTATTTTGCACGGTTCCGAAATTAATTTAACTAATCCAATTTTAAGAAAATTTACACACAATAGCATATATAATTTTCAAACAATTGTGTCTGTGTCTGAATTCACTAAGTCCTTGTTGCCCAATTGGATTTTGAATACTCACGATTGTTTAGTGGTAATTCCAAATGGATTGGACTACTCTGATTTGGCTCCGACAGGATGTGTTAAATTGGAAGGAAGTCCGGCTTTACTCACCGTTGGACATGTAACCCCAAGGAAAGGTCAACATAGAATGATTCATGCATTACCGGAATTATTAAAGAGTTTTCCCAAAGCAATTTATCATATTGTTGGTCGGCCGATAAATCAGAAAATTCTAGAGGAACAAGCACTTACTTTAGGTGTTTACGAAAGTGTAGTATTTCACGGATCAATTCAAGGTCGCAACGAACTTTGGAATTATTATGAGGCTGCGGATGTTTTTGTTTTGTTAAGCGAGAATCAGACAAATGGGGACGTGGAGGGCTTCGGAATAGTAGCATTGGAAGCCAATGCCATGGGAATACCCGTAATTGGTGCTAAGTATTGTGGGGTTGCTGAAGCCGTGAATGACCGGATCTCTGGTGTTTTGGTAGACGGAAATAATATTGAAGAAATTGTTGAAGGAATCCAATTTTGTGTTGAAAATAGATTTACCATGAAATTGTCATGTGAGGACTGGGCAAAAATGCATGATTGGAATTTTGTGGGTAAACGTTTTTTAGATTTGGTTTAATGGCACACAAGAAGCTTGTCGTAATTAGCCATACGGAACATTGCAAAAGTAAGGATGGATTAATTTTTGGTTGGGGTCCAACCGTCGAGGAAATTAACCATGTTTCGAAATTGTTTGATGAAGTCGTTCATGTAGGTTGTTTTGAGTCAATCGAAGATATTCCAAGGAGTTATCGTTTGTATACTAATACCAATGTTTCCTTTTTACCCATTCCCATGTTTGGAGGTAAATCAGTTTTGAAAAAGTTGAGTATTTTATTTAAAATGCCAAGGATTCTTCGTCAAATTGAAAAAGCACTACGTGGTGCGTCACATGTTCAAATTAGAGTTCCCATGGGAATAGGTGTTTTTTTAATACCCTATTTTTCACTTAGAAGTCGAAAATTTATTTTATGGGTGAAATACGCTAATAATTGGGGTGATTCAAAGCCTAGATTAGGCTTTCGCATTCAACGCCATATGTTAAGGCAAAATTGGGCGAATTGTAAAGTTACAATGAACGGTAGTTGGCCAAAGCAAGAATTACATTGTTTATCATTTGAGAATCCATGTTTGTATAAATGTGAGATAATTGATTTACAAACAGTAAAAAAAATCAAATCATATAATAACCCATTTAATTTGTTGTTTGTAGGTAGGATTGAACGCGAGAAAGGTGTCGGTGTGATTATTGATTGGCTTTCAAAAATAAATCTATCAGAAATTGGAGTAATTACATTTGTAGGTGGGGGTAAAGATTTAAATAATTTTTTAAAGCTCACCGTAGATTTAGGGCTCACTAATAGAATTAATTTTACAGGCCCAAAGTCCAGGGAAGAATTGCATGACTTGTACAAAAGTCATCACTTTATCTTGTTGCCTAGTATGGCATCTGAAGGTTTTCCTAAGGTGATTGCTGAGGCTATGGCTTTTGGATGTGTTCCTGTAACAAGTGAAGTGTCTAGCCTAAAGGAGTTTTTGAATAAAACAAACGCAGGTATAAGCTGGAAGGAATTTATTGAGCAGGACTTAAGACAAATTAGGATTCCAGACTCGCTCTTGGAAAATGGATTTAGACTTGCTCAAAAATACACCTTCGAATGGTATTCTCAACGGTTGGAAAAGGAGGTGTTTACTTGATACTTGAACGAATAGCCGCGGATCGCCAAAACTTTTTTTGGACTTGCATTCATATCGTTTTAGGCATTAGTTGTACTTTAACTCCCTATGTCCTAATAATTTGGTTTTATGTTATTTTTTTTGCAAATTTATCTAAATCCACTTATCTGTTACGAAATAGAAAACCAGCCTTTTTCTTAATGCTATTTTCTTACTTGATTTCCTTTGAAGTTTTAGATAGAATGGCCAAGACATCTCCTTTCATTCCTTATGAATTAAGTAAATATTTTTTATTGGCAATGGGTTTTTATGGTGTTATTTATTTAGGTATTCGTTCGCAAAAGGGTCTATTACTTGCGCTGTTGGTTACACCAGCAGTATTTTATGATTATAGTGGTCAACGTGAGTTTTTTGACATTGTCAATTATTATTTAGCACCATTGGCAATTGGTCTAGGCCTTGGATTTGCCGATAGATTAGCAATATCTAAGATGCATTTGAATCAAATTCTAAAGTTTGTTTGGTTGGGATGTTTGTCCAGTTTAGTCTATACATTCATAGAAACACCAGATCTACAAGATATGGAATTCACGCTTAGGGCCCAATCGGAAACCACGGGAGGGCACTCATCTAACCAAGTAGCAACTATTTTGGGGTTGGGTATGTTTTTGAGTTTTTACAGTGTGAGTAGACGATTAAGATTTTCTGGAAATCGAATTTTAGATTTAGTAATTTTAGGGGGATTTACATTTCAAGGACTTTTAAGTTTTTCAAGGGGGGGAATGTTAGTTGGAGCGGCAGGGATTCTAATATTGTTATTCCTACCTGAGAAAATAAAATCTACAACCGTTATTGTTAAAAATAACAAAGTTATTCTATCAGGGGTAGTTATTGTTTGTGGATTATTTGGGGTTTTTAAGATTGCCAATGTAGTAACTACTGGTAATTTGTTGTTGCGATACAAGGGTGAAACAGAGGGTACTCTATTGGGAAATAAAGAAGTAACAATGGACCAATTTGTGACAGGAAGGTTGAGTATTTTTGAAAAGGATATTGAGTTATGGCGAGAAAATTTCATTACTGGTGTTGGATGTGGTGCGAGTGCATATCTGCGGG
>JACCDW010561476.1_pt1 | contig 25166 bp, 23 predicted proteins | sample 7449781 | NCBI WGS metagenome assembly JACCDW01 (sample SAMN15323449, study PRJNA562643) | freshwater metagenome | isolation source: river surface water | place: USA:Blue River Watershed | collected 2017-08-18
AAGCTTGCGGATGTTTACCCGAACTCTCTCCGATTTTTCCCGGAGCAGCTTCTATGTTTTGATTCCGCAAAGCCTGTATCACATCTTCGGCTGAAAGCTTGTATGCAAATAATCGATCCGGATGCAACCAAATACGCATCGCATATTCTCTTTGGCCCATAATATCAGCAAAACCTACCCCATCGATACGCTTCAACTCGGGAAGTACGTTAATATCGGCAAAGTTGAAAATAAACTTCTCGTCGATATCCGTATCCTCACTCAATAAATTCACATACAATAACATACTATTCACCTCTTTCTCGGTGATTACTCCGGCCTTGATTACCTCTTCAGGTAATTCGTCTAGCACAGTTTGTACACGCGTTTGCACGTTTACCGCGGCTACGTCAGGGTCAGTACCTACCTGAAAATAGACTTGAATAATACTGGTTCCGTCGTTACCTGAAACGGAGGTCATATACGTCATCCCAGCCACCCCGTTGATGGCGCGTTCGAGTGGAGTCACCACAGCTTTCGCACATACTTCCGCATTTGCTCCCGTATACTTCGTGGTCACGGTTACCGCGGGCGGAACAATATCAGGAAACTGCGTAATGGGCAATTGCTTCATGGCAATCACCCCTAAAATCACGATAAATATCGATACCACGATCGATAATACCGGTCGGGTTATGAATTGTTGGACCATGTTACAATGCTTTATATTCCGTTAATAATTGACGCATCGGCTTGAAGGTCGACTTGATTTTTTGACCTTGCTTCACTAACTGGATACCTTCAATTAGGACGGTGTCTTTCGCTGAAAATCCGATTTTAACTAAATAAAAATGTGGGATTCTTAGGTCCGGAACGATGCTTTTCATCTTGACCAAGCCCCCTGCATCTTTGATAAACACGTAACTTTTCTCTTGAATTTCGAAAACAGACTTCTGAGGAATGGCCCAATAGCCGGATACCTTTTTAGGTAGTTGTACCTTTCCGGATGCGCCATGACGAAGTAGTTTATTGGGGTTTGAGAAGCGTGCGCGGAAAGCAATGTTTCCGGTGTTTTTATCAAATTCCCCTTCGATTGTCTCTACCAAACCCTTTTCAGGGTAACTTTCTCCATTCGCTAAAACCAAGCTAACTGTGGCTGATTTATTCACCCCTCCTTGATCGCTGAAAGCCAGGTATTCTTGTTCAGACACGTTGAAATAGGCAAATACATTATGGTTGTCAGATAAAGTAGTCAATAAGGTCCCTTCGTCCACTAAACTTCCCCTTTTGAAAGGTAAGCGGTCTACGATACCATCAAATGGAGCGCGGATATTGGAGTGTTCTACTTTCAATTCCGCGGCACGCACATGGGCTAAAGCCTCCTCGCGTTTTGCTTTTAACCCATCCACTTTCGCGAGTGAGATGGCTAATTGGTTTTTGGAGATCACATTTTTATCGACCAATAAACGTGTATTAATGAGCGTTAATTCCTCCGCTTTTAACTCTGCAGAAGCTTGACTCAACACCGCTTTCGCGCGCGCTAAATCAGCCATATACTCCTGGCTATTAATGGTAAACATCACCTGCCCTCTTTTCACTTGCTTTCCTTCATCCACCAAAATACGATCTAAGTAGCCTTTAACCCGGGCACGAATTTCTACATTTTGAATCGCATGAATATCCGCTACAAACTCCTGTTGAATGGTTGTATCGATGGCAATAGGAGTGGATACTTCAAGTGTTTGAATTTCTACAGCCTCTTCTTTTTTAGCTGTGCAAGCACTCAGAAGTAGTAATCCGATTAGGTATTTTTTCATATCTACTTAGTTAGGCCTTCCTCCATGTTGCTTGTAGGATGGCGGTTGATTTTTCTTTTTCACCGTATCAGCCCATTCCATGTTGGGTGATTTTGGTTGGTATTTAGGAGTTTGTGTTGCTGGTTTGTTTTCCTTTTCCACCACCGTTTGCTGCAAATTTACTTTTTCAGTTAAAGTCGGATTTATCTGATTCTTATAGTTTTTCCCTTGACTATAGCCAAAAAAAACGATACAGATAAACATAGACGTCAAAACGCATGTTTTCATAACGAACTAATTTACCCGTGCGAAATGCACAGATGACAAGAAGATTTAATGATTTTGTTTCAAAAAAGCAGGCAAGAAATTATGCCATGCGGGGAGGGGGACTCGCTTGCTCAAGGAGCACGTTCAATTCAGACTCATTTCGCTCTGGGAAAGAAGTCTTTTTCAGGTTAGGTATTTGCAATTGTAAAACTAAATTTTCTAGTGCACCGTGATTCCACCAGTCTTCTGGTGTTCCTTCTTCTTCTTTCGCATCTTCCCATTCTACATCCGTAAACATGGAAATCTCTGCTTTCTCCTTCAATAAATCAAAGGCATACGAAATCCCATCTTTTGTCAAAAGACAGGTAAACAACATGAAATAAAGCAAAATGCGTGTAAACATATTAATCTTTTATTTCTTCATAAGGGACATAATCACCCCCCACATCATCCGTTTTAGGTTTCGACTTAGGCGGCACATAATCCACATCAATGGTGCCCTCTTTACGCGCCTTCGAAGCAGTTTGTTTCGAGCGAATATCTTGCTCTGACATCTTTTTATGCACCTGTGTGATCACGTAACCTTTAAGCAAAAAACGCATTAAAGGAAACAACACATAGTAGAAAACTAAACCGAGGGCAAATAGTTTAAAAAGCATCTTATCTACTTAGATATAAATTACGTTCCCCATATACTTTGCGGAAGAAATCATCTTTCAAATCATCGATGAAATAGATTGCCTCACCCGTTGACTTCATTTCTGGCCCTAATTCCATATTTACGTTCGGGAATTTAGAGAAAGAGAATACCGGGATTTTAATGGCAAATCCTTTTTTCACTGGCTTGAAATTGAAATCCTTCACCTTCTTGTCCCCTAACATTACCTTCGTTGCGTAGTTCACGTAAGGCTCTTGGTAAGCCTTGCAAATGAAGGGAACAGTACGAGAGGCACGAGGGTTCGCTTCGATGATGTACACCACTTCGTCCTTCACGGCGAACTGGATGTTCAATAGACCTTTGGTTTTCAAAGCCACTGCGATTTTACGCGTGTGGTCTTCGATTTGCTTGATCACATTATCCGATAAATCGAAAGGAGGTAATACCGAGTGGGAGTCACCTGAGTGGATACCCGCCGGCTCGATGTGCTCCATCAATCCGATAATGTAAACATCTTCTCCGTCACAGATAGCATCTGCCTCCGCCTCGATCGCGTTCTCTAAGAAGTGATCCAATAAAATTTTATTGCCTGGGATATCGCGTAAAATATCCACTACATGTTGCTCTAATTCTTGTTCGTTAATGACGATTTTCATCGATTGACCACCTAACACGTAAGATGGACGAACTAATAAAGGATAACCTAATTCGCGGCCTAAAACCACTGCGTTATCAGCATCTTCACATACCCCAAATTTCGGATACGGAATACCTAAGTCTTTCAGCAAGCTAGAGAATGCACCGCGGTCTTCCGCTAAATCCAAGGCTTCGAACGAAGTACCTAAAATTTTGATCCCGTATTTAGACAGTTTCTCCGCTAATTTCAAGGCTGTTTGGCCACCTAACTGAACGATAACACCTTCTGGCTTTTCGTGCTGGATGATATCGTATACGTGCTCCCAGAATACAGGTTCGAAGTATAATTTATCTGCGATGTCAAAGTCTGTCGAAACCGTTTCTGGATTCGAGTTAATCATAATTGTCTCGTACCCTGCTTCTTTTGCTGCTAAAACGCCGTGCACACAAGAATAATCGAACTCGATTCCCTGGCCGATGCGGTTAGGACCTGAACCTAAAACAACTACTTTTTTCTTAGTCGAAGAAACCGATTCGTTATCTAAAACAGCCGACGCTCCTTCTTGTCCAAAAGTCGAGTAGTAATAAGGTGTCTTTGCTTCGAATTCTGCGGCGCACGTATCCACACATTTGTAAATACGCTTGATGCCCACCGCGTTACGCTTGTCGTAAACCTCTGATTCTAGGCAACGAAGTGTATGGGCGATTTGGCGATCTGCGAATCCTTTGTGTTTCGCTTCTTCTAATAAAATCGTTGGAATGTTATGGATCGTACATTTTTCCATCTCCTTTTCCACACGGACTAAATCTTCAATTTGGTTCAAGAACCATTTATTGATCTTGGTTAATTGCTGAATCGTCTTGAACGAAATGCCCATTTTAAAGGCATCGTAGATATGGAACAAACGGTTCCATGATGGATTCGCTAAAGAATATAAAATCGCATCTTGATCGCGTAATTCCTTGCCATCCGCACCCATACCATTACGCTTGATCTCTAGAGATTGACACGCTTTTTGTAAGGCTTCCTGGAAATTACGGCCGATACCCATGGTCTCGCCTACGGATTTCATCTGCAATCCTAAGGTACGATCTGCGCCTTTGAATTTGTCAAAATTCCAACGCGGCACTTTCACAATCACGTAGTCTAATGCCGGCTCGAAATAAGCTGACGTCGTTCCCGTGATTGCATTCGTTAATTCATCTAAATTATAACCAATCGCCATTTTCGCGGCAATCTTAGCAATCGGGTATCCAGTTGCTTTAGAGGCCAAAGCCGAAGAGCGAGATACCCGTGGGTTAATCTCAATCGCAATAATTTCATCCGTCTCCGGATTCAACGAGAACTGAACATTACATCCACCCGCAAACTGACCGATGGCGTTCATCATCTTGATGGCCATGTCTCGCATGCGCTGGTAGATCGTGTCTGGAAGCGTCATCGCTGGCGCCACCGTGATGGAATCTCCTGTATGAATACCCATAGGATCGAAGTTTTCGATAGAACAGATGATAATCACGTTCCCTAAATTGTCGCGCAATAATTCTAATTCGTATTCTTGCCAACCCATGATGGATTGCTCCACTAAAACCTCATGGGTAGGGGATGCGTGCAAACCTTTGTTCAAGGCCGCATCGAAATCTTTCGGATCATGCACGAAACCTCCACCTGTTCCACCTAAAGTGAACGAAGGACGGATTACTAAGGGGAAACCTGTCTCTTGTGCAATTTCTTTTCCTTCCAGGAAGGAACGAGCCGTACGACCTTTACAAACACCCACTCCGATTTCAATCATTTTCAATCGGAATTTCTCGCGATCTTCCGTCGTCTCGATGGCTTTAATATCGACACCGATGATTCGAACCCCATACTTTTCCCAAATCCCCGCCGCATCACAGTCAATCGCGAGGTTCAAGGCAGTTTGACCACCCATGGTAGGTAAAACCGCATCAATCTTGTGCTTCTCTAAAATGTGAATGATAGATGCTTTCTCTAAAGGCTTCAAATACACGTGATCCGCATTCATCGGATCGGTCATGATGGTCGCCGGATTTGAGTTAATTAAGATCACCTCAATACCTTCTTCCCGTAGAGAGCGAGCGGCTTGGGAACCAGAGTAGTCAAATTCACAAGCTTGACCAATCACAATAGGACCAGAACCAATAATTAGGACGGATTTAATCGAGGAATCTTTAGGCACAGGGGGTATAAATTAAATGCTGAATGTATATGTCTTTTTGGATGCTTTTGGTTAAGCTCCAAAATTGTGCAAAGTTAGCGTTTTAGGGTCGATTCGCAAAATAAAAAAGAGACTTTTGTGTAGGTGAGGCAGAACCCAAAAATTCCCTTATTTTTGACAACAAATTGTAGAAATCGTGATAAAAATACTCGTAGCTTTTGATGAAAACCGGGTCATTGGAAAAAACAATGAACTGATTTGGCATTTGCCAGCGGATCTGAAAAGATTCAAGGCCTTAACCACGGGTCACGTGATCATCATGGGGCGCAAAACCTACGATTCCATAGGTAAACCCCTCCCTAACCGAACTACTATCGTTATATCTCGCACACCCGGTTTACAGATCGAAGGTGTTATCTGTACCACCTCCATCGAGGAAGCTATTTTAAAGGCTAAATCACTCAGTCGCGAAGACATTTTCATCGTAGGTGGTGCTGAAATTTATGCCTTATCCTTAGCGGTAGCAGACCAGATTTTAGTCACCCAATTACATGATATCTTCGAAGGGGATGCCTATTTTCCAGAAATCCCCGCTTCAAAATGGGAGGTAACTGAAAAAGAACGCGGCGTGACCGATGAGAAAAACACCTACCAATACAGCTATTTGACCTACAGCAGAAAATGATTCGTAAAATCGACCTAAGTGCTGAAGCGATATCGATCGACCCTTACTACCAATTCTTGCAGGATCCGGTAGCTGGTGGCATTTGTCTATTTATAGGTACCATTCGAAATAAGAATCAAGGAAAAGAGGTCAAAGCATTGACGATGGAAGCCTACCCTCCTATGGCCTTGAAGCAAATCGAGTTATTGTGTGATCAAGCGGCCTCTAGGTGGCCCATCGAGCGCATTGCTTTAGTGCATAGAACAGGTCCTTTAGAAATCGGAGATATTGCCGTACTCATCGGAGTAACCTCCGTGCACCGAGCAGAAGCATTTAAAGCCTGCGAATGGTTGATTGATACACTGAAACAGGAAGTGCCTATTTGGAAAAATGAATTTTATGAGGACGGATCATCCTGGCTAGTTCCCCATCCCTGAGACCATCAGGCTGCAACCACGCATTTCAGCATTATCGAAGCGGCCTAATACTTTAAATCGAATTCCATCGGCTTCTAAGGAACCTAAATCCCGTGTTTCGATAAAGGAACAGGAGTCGATATTACCTAAATCTGCGATCTTAATCCCCCCCGTTTTATGCGGCTGAGTGACTAATGCAAACGGATCGCTGACCTCCCGTAAACAAACCCGCATGGTGTAGGCAGGAGTAAAAATTCCCTGCGATTTCGCGTAGCCTTGTGAAAACAACTCAGTCATCCCGTATTCTGAGGCGATGGAATCGAGTCCCATCTTCTCCTGCAAATAGGCATGCACCTTGTCCCTAATCCACTCCTCACGACGTCCTTTCATTCCGCCCGTCTCCATCACGATTAAACGATCCTTATGCTCTTGTAAAAAAGATAAATCAAGACCTGAATCCACTAGATCCAACAAACCAAAGGTCACGCCCATCAGCCAGACTTTTTTATCTGTCGCTAATGCTTCGCGCAAAGCTTCCACAAGTGAAGCGTACTGATTCAAATAAAATCCAGATAACTCAGAGCCGGAAGCCTTGATGAAATGATCCATCATAAAGACAAGCGAGGAGGTAGAGCGCTCTAGATAAGATGGCAACAAGGCAAAAATATGGTAATCACTGAGTGAGCCATACTCCCGCTCGAAGGCAATCTTTGAAATCTGCTGGTAAAATTCGGGATCGCAAACGGGGTGTTTGGAGGGAATTTGACCGGTTGTTCCGGAGCTTTCAAAGGAGAATAAGACGGGCTGAGAACCCGTTAAAATCGAGTGACTTTTAAATAATTCAATGGGTAAATAAGGAATTGACGTCCAATGATCCACCTTTTCCGGTGAAACACCTGACATTTGCACATACTGCTGATAAAGCGGATTATAAGCCACTTGAAAACGAAAAACCTCTAGAGCAAGCGCCTCAAAATCCGATTCTTGACATTGCAAGACCCGTCTTTTTAAACTTTCCCGTTCTTTCGCGATCAATTGATCCATTTGATTTTACTTGATGTAGCACAAAATTAACTCAAATCATTAACTTTACTGTCGAAAATTAGATGATTCCATGCGGAAAATAGTTGGAGTTTTAGCCATTGTATTGCTCGGTCTAGGTGCTTGTGTCCAAGAACCTACGTTTAGTTCTACGCCCGCCATCCAATTCAAGTCCATAAAAAAGATTACTAAATCGAGTAATGATGGATTTGGCGGCACCGTAAAGATCGACTCGGTGATTATGAGTATCAATTTTCAAGATGCAGAAGGGGATTTAGGATTGACAGAATCGCAATTGAAATCTGATGCGAAATACAAGGATTTTCGCAATTTTGAAGTAGCTGTTTTACTTAAAAAGAATGGTGTATTTATTCCGATTACCTTTAGACCTGCACTAGGCGGTTTGATGAATTTCAATTTTAAACCGAATCAAAAACCAGGCCCTATCGAAGGGAGCATTGATTATTCTACCCAGTTCGTTTATGCGTTTTACAAAGGCTATAGCCCAGAATTTACTCCTAAAAACGACACCTTGAAATTCAAAATTTTTATTCGGGACAATGCATTTAATCAAAGCAATACGGTAGAAACTGATCCTATTATCATCTTTCAAGACTAAAGACTCTTTAATTTTCGATAGATCTCCGGCTGAAGACGGTAGGTAAACATCCGTTGATCTTGCTCATCTAATTGAATATCTAATATTTCTTGATTCACAAAAATCAACCCTAACATCTTGGTAAAATTATCAATCAACTTCGCCCTAAACTGACGTTGCGATTCTGGGGAACTTTTGTGTTTGCCAAAGAAGGCGATAATCTGATGCCCGTTCACAAAACCTTGTTCGTAATTCAGTATCAAAAAATCCAGAAACAACCGCTCATTTGCTCCAAGCATAAATCGAATAGATTTTTTCAATCTATTCCGCTTTACTCGCCTGAAAATTTCAATAGCGAGCCCTATGAACAAACCACTACCTAAAACGATCAATAAGGTAGAAAAATCCTCTACCCAAGAACCCTCATCTAAGGTACCGATGTATTCCGATTCGCTTAATAACTTTTCTAAAGAAGCAACGGTATACCCAGCATCATCTACTGAGCTTTTGATTTGGTTATTAGACCAAATTAACGAATCCCCACTTACGTGCATGTAGGTTTCTGAATCACCCCCTCGATTTGCATTCAAGTAAATTCGGTGAGGATTTTTCCATTGGTACACCTTAAAGTCGTCATCCACGTCAATAAATAACATGGTGTCGTAGGCAAACTCCTTATTAGGCTTATCAGAAATAATAAAGTACCTCCCATTAAAGACGAATGGTTTCGTTTCTTTAGAGTCTAAGAAATTTAAAACGAGCGGCAATTTAATTTCTCCTAACCGGGTAAAACGTTGACTAAAGAAATCAAATTCGTACATACCGTAATCGCGATTATAAGCGTTTTTCTTTTCGGTATCGTTCATTTCTACGGTACTCAGCAAATAGAAACGGTCTTTCTTGGGTGAATAGCCCGACAGTCCATCAAAAATAGACGCAGGGACATCACCCTCCGCAGCGATGCTTAACCATTCTTTGGCAACAAAATCAAATTTTGTGATGACATTCGTCGATTTCCAAAAACCATATCCTCCAAAAGAATATATATCATCGCCTCGCATGAAAACGTTATTCTTGCAATTTGCGCCTCTAAAAAAGGTTTGATCAATACGTGTCAAAGTCCAGGTAGACTTGTCCAATTTGTACAACTGACCCGTACAATGAATGGTTAAATAATAGGATGATGTTTGATTAATTCGAAACTCTTGTACGCCCTCCGAAGTCGGCAAAATAGCCTCATAATCTACATTGACCGCTTTGATGGTATCCAACATCACCCACCCTTTCTGGGCTGTAAAGCGCTCGATTGTATGTTCTTTAACGTGCAACCGCAAATAATTTGTTGACTTATCCTCCTGCCATTTAATGTATTGTGCTATCCCTTTAGAGGTAAAAAGAAGACATAGAAAGAGGAACAGACTTGCTTTTTTTAGCATTTGATTGTGATTGCGTCCCCAAAATTAACTAATTTTGTAAATTAACAAGGTTTATTAGCATTCCACGCATGACAATACACAGAGAAGGACGAACACTATTACTCACTTCATTACTTATCGTATTAGGTATTAATGGCCTGGTTGCGTATTTCTTCCCTGAAAATGTGTATTTAAGAGAGGCTATCGTTGTCATCACCGCCTTGTTTTACCTGATTATCCTGCAATTTTTTCGTGTTCCAAAGCGTCACACCGAGCTAAACCCTAAACATATCATCGCTCCGGCTGATGGTAAAGTAGTGGTTATCGAGGAGACCGTCGAAACCGAATATTTTAACGGACCACGCCGCCAGATTTCGATCTTTATGTCACCTATTAATGTGCACATTAACTTCAATCCAATCTCTGGAATCGTATCGTATTTCAAATACCACCCAGGCAAATTCTTAGTGGCTTGGCATCCTAAATCCAGTACTGAAAACGAGCGTACGACCTACGTAGTCAAGCATGAAAATGGAACTGAAGTACTCTTCCGTCAAATTGCAGGGGCTTTAGCAAAACGTATTTGCTGGTATGCGAAAGAAGGGGATGCGGTCGCACAGGGGACAGAATTTGGCTTTATTAAATTCGGTAGTCGCATCGATATCTACTTGCCACTAGACGCAGAAATTTGCGTTAATTTAGATGATAAACCAGTGGGTGGCGAGACTGTGATCGCGAAATTAGCCTAAGACCACGTAGTCCAGGACTCCTCAATTAATCCAATAATTTTCTCCAAACCTTGTTGATCCACTTCAGAGAAGTCCGCTAATTGATCTGAATCTAGATCGAAAACGAGTACGACTTCCCCATTCACTATCGCAGGCAATACGATCTCCGATTTCGACGCTGAAGCGCAGGCAATATGCCCTGGAAATTCTTCCACATCCGGTACTAAAATCGTTTGTTTCGTCGTGTAGGCGTGTCCACAAACTCCCTTGTGAAAAGGAATTCTCGTGCAGGCCACTGGACCCTGAAATGGTCCTAAGACTAATTGATTTTCTTTCGTGAGATAAAATCCTACCCAGAAAAAACCAAACACCTCGTGCACCGCCGCCGCTATATTTGCCAAGTTCGCGTATTTATCTGTTTCGCCCGCTAGGAGCGATTGAATTTGGGGATATAATGACGCGTATTTTTCTTCGCGGGTTCCGTCTATTTTTACTAAATCCTCTGCCATCTTATGCGAAATAACGTTGTAACCAAGTGGTGTTTGCTGTTTGCAACCAGCCAGCGCGGTAAGCACCGAGCGATTCAGTTTGTAAAGGAATAATCTGAGTGGATGGCGTTAATAAGGGGTTGTTTTTCAATGCCGTCAGAGGAATCAAGGTCAGTTCATTTCCCTCCACCACAGCGGTGCTGCGATCGAAGAAGTCAATTCCTAAGTTTGCTCCCATCTCCTTAAACCAACGCGTCGATGCATCAATGGAACAGCCGGACGCTGCATTCACCGTTTCATCCACCGCGATGACGATTACTTGTTCAAAGCGAATCTCGAAGGAGGCATTTAATCCTGCCCCGTGGGCCGCCCATTGGGTTAAGGCAGGTGCTAGGTATTCTTCAATCGCTTGGATTTCCGAAACAGTAAATTTACGGTTCGCCTGGTAGACCCATACGCGGGAATCATCGGGCATTTGTTCAATGGGTAAATACATAATATTACATGGATTGCTGCACTAACTCAGCTAAATCTACTACTTGGATGTGTTTTTCTTTACCTACTTTGTTCAGTCCGTCTTGAACCATGACCATACAGAATGGACAAGCTAAGGCCACTTTTGTGACTCCAGAATCGACCATTTCCTGCACTCTTTTCACCTGCACGTCTTCTCCGCCCGTTTCTGGTTCTTTGAATACTTGTGCGCCGCCCGCTCCACAGCATAAGCCTTTTGTTCTGCAACTTTTCAGTTCTACTAAATCCTTTTTCAATCCAGAGATGATCTCACGCGGTGCTTCATAAATTCCGTTTGCCCTTCCTAAATAGCAGGAATCATGGTAGGCCACTTGTTCTAAGGTGGAGCCGTCAGAGGCCTTCACTTTGCCTGAGCTGATTAATTCTGCCAAAAGTTGGCTATGGTGAATCACCTCATAATTCCCACCTAAAGTAGGATATTCATTCTTTAACGTATTAAAACAATGCGGACAGGCCGTCACAATTTTCTTCACTGCATAGAGGTTTAACACCTCGATGTTAGACATGGCCTGCATTTGGAATAAAAACTCATTCCCTGCCCTTCTTGCCGGATCACCCGTACAGGATTCTTCTGTTCCTAAGACCGCAAAGCTGATACCCACTTTTTGCAAAATCTCGGCAAAAGCTCTCGTCACTTTCTTATGGCGGTCATCAAATGATCCCGCACAACCTACCCAAAAAAGAAATTCTGGCTGTTCCCCCGCTGCGGCGAACTCGGCCATCGTTTTAATTGTCTCCATTATTTCTTCTGTTGTTCCCGCATTTGCGTAACCGTTAATCGACTGCCATCTTCACTCCAGCCTGGAGGCCCGAAAATGTAGCCTAAAACACCTCTCATGCTTTTGGCATTGGCCACATCTTTGACCATCTGCACCCATTCATAAAAGGCAATTTTAGCGGGATTATAACTCTCAATCTGTTTCGTCAATCCATAAGACGGGCGCTGATTTTCTGTAACAAAGGAGCCAAACATCCGATCCCAAATAATCAATACCCCCGCATAGTTCGTGTCTAAATAATCTAGATCCGTCCCATGGTGCACGCGGTGGTGCGATGGGGTATTCAAGATATATTCAAACCAACGCGGCATCTTGTTAATTAATTCCGTGTGAATCCAGTATTGGTACAACAAACTGGTTTGTTGGAAGAACATCACGATAAAAGGATGAACCCCGATCAATGGAAGCCAAAGCCAAAATACGAAACCGCCTGATAAATTTCCCGTCCACGTTTGGCGTAGCGCTGCGGCTAAATTATACTTAGGTGACGAATGGTGCACCATGTGGGATGCCCAGTAAAAGCGAACAATATGCGAGATGCGGTGTACCCAATAATAGGTTAAATCCTCCCCAAAAAAGGCGAGCACCCAAACGGGCCATGTTTGTCCTAAATCGAATAATTTCCAGTTATTATACACATAAAACGAGGCTCCTAACGTAATCGCTTTTGTCACAAATCCAATCCCTAAATTGCCTAAACCTAAACCGATGGACGTCATCGAATCTTTCGCCTCTACATAGTCACGGTGCGTCTTGTATAGGATATAAGACTCCAGTAGTACGGTGAAAAGGAAAAAAGGTACTGCGTATAAAATTAAAGTAGGCCCCATTTTAGTTTAGTTTAACCACATCGCGCAAAAATGCCTCCGACGATGCAATTGGTTTATCTGTTAACTTACCTAACAGATTAGAGGTAATCACGTGATTTCCAGAGTTTGGAAATGCCTCTGACTTTTTTAAACCTGCAGGCGTGCCTAATTGTTCAAACATCACTTTCATCGCATCCACCGAAACCACATTGTCTTGGTGCTCCTCGTCCTTGTAATAATAACCCATGAATACGGGAATTTTTACTTTTTCAAAGACTTCTTTCGTCATCGCATGCGTCAACAAATTTTGAACCGCTACCACCCCTTCAAGTCTGTAATGTAAACTCCAATTTTCCGCATGACCTGGTGCCATCACGGGAATATCCCGGTAATCACTTCCCGTAATCAAATGGGCCATTTGTAAGCCCCATGGATTATCGAGCAACGTTGCATTGGGATCTTTAATCGCAATGCAAGGACCATACAGCATCAAGGCCTTAATTTCTGGATGATTTGCGGCTAAAATAAGTGACATAGCTCCTCCAAAAGACGTCCCCAAAACCACCACCTCATCGCCTAATTTCTTCGCGATGGCATAGTAGTTTTCGACACTTTGGTAATACTCATCCGCCGTCACGGTGGCAAACGTTGAATCGGAATCAGGCACCCCATGACCCGCCACGCGGGCAAGCAATAAGTTTGCACCGAATTTCTTCGCCACCTCGCGGTGCAAAGGATCTCCTTCCATAGGCGAAGCAGAGAAACCGTGCACGTACATAAAGACAATTTTAGTCTTCTTAGGCTGCGCAGTATCAGCCCAAACAATGCGCGCCTCATTCCCCGGCTTCAATACGGTATTCGACTCTTTCGAAGCGATATAAGCGGGCATGGCTAGAGCGGAATCCGGAATATCCGTCCAACTCGCACTAGGTGTAAGCACAGGTGCCTCAGGTTTAGGACCTACAAAATAGGCGCCTACTACTAGTATTAAAACAACAAGTATTTTCTTCATAGCTTATTCTTTTGCCCAATTCAAACGATCGGCAGGGTTAAATTTCCACGGACTTTGGTTCGTCTCTACATTCGCAAACATGGCATTCCAAGCACCAGGCGCATCCGAAAGCTCCATAATCTGGTAGCGACGCATCTCTAAGATGATACTCAACGGAGAAAGCTCCATGGGGCAAGCCTCCACACAAGCCTGACAAGACGTACAAGCACGCAATTCTTCGGCAGAAATCCGGTCAAACAAAGACTTACCATCTTCCACGAATGTCCCTTTATTTGCTTTCAAAATACCGCCTACCTCCTCTAAGCGATCGCGAGTATCCATCATTATCTTCCGTGGAGAAAGGGCGCGACCCGTTTGATTCGCCGGACATTGCTCCGTGCAACGACCACATTCCGTGCATGAGTAGGCATCTAAGGCATTCTTCCAGGTTAAATCCATGACATCTTTAGCACCAAACTTCGCATTCGATTCAGGCTGCTCTTCTACCGGTTGACCTAACATTAACTTAACCTCGTGCGTCACCGCCGGCATCGCAGACATCTTTGCAGAGGATTCAAGGCTGGAGAAATACGCGGACGGGAAGGCAAAAAAGATGTGCAAATGTTTTGAATAAGTTACATACAGAGCAAAAGACAATATGCCGATGATGTGAAACCACCAAGCCGCGCGTTCAAGTACGATCAAAGCTGATGTAGAAAGCGGCTCGAAAAGTCCCATCAATTGACCCGAGATAAGGAAAGATCCCACCGACTGGTAATGTTCCACCCCTCTAGATTGTAAGACGGCATCTGTTCCATTCATCACCCACAAGGCTACCATCAAAACGACCTCAATGAGTAAAATTTGGTAGGCGTCCTTGACTGGAAAACCGCTTAATTCTGAGTGATTAGCCGCTTGCAAACGAGCCGTACGAAACACACCACGACGCAGAAAAAAGAACAAACAAGCCACAAAAACACCCCCAGCTAGGAGCTCGAAAAAGTTCATTAAACCGCTGTAGAAGCCCCCTAAGAAAGGGGCAAAAAGACGGTGCGTTCCTAAAATACCATCCAATACTATTTCTAGCACTTCGATATTGATTAAAATAAATCCAATGTAGAGCAAGAGGTGAAAAAAGCCAACTAAGGGCTTCGTAAACATCTTCTTTTGGCCGAATGCCAAAAGCGCCATCCGCTTAAACCGTTCTGCTGGCTGATCCGACAATTCTACAGGTCGGGCTAAACGAATCGTTTGAATGATAAGCGAAAATCGCTGAAAAATGAGATAAGCCATACCTCCCAAAAGGGCGATAAAAAGCAATTGAGATAAATAGTTCATCGTTGATGTAGAATTTACATAAATGTAAAATAAAACTACGATAATTCCTTTTTCAAAAAGCGTCCCGTGTGACTATTTTTTTCTTTTGCAATCTGCTCTGGAGTTCCGCTCGCTAACAATTGACCGCCAGCATTACCCCCTTCAGGCCCCATATCTATCAAGTAATCGGCTACTTTGATCACATCCATATTATGCTCAATAATCAAGACCGTATTCCCCTTTTCCACTAACTTCTGTAATACATCTAATAAAAGGCGCACATCTTGAAAGTGCAATCCGGTGGTAGGCTCATCTAAGACATATAGCGTCTTACCTGTATCCTTTTTCGATAGTTCCTCTGCTAATTTAACACGTTGGGCCTCTCCACCAGAAAGGGTGGTTGCGTGTTGTCCTAAGGTAATATAGCCTAAACCTACTTCGGCTAAAGTCTGCACCCGGCGGAAAATACGTGGTTGGTTTTCAAAGAATTCCAAGGCCTGTTCTACCGTCATATCCAGCACATCCGAAATTGATTTCCCTTTGAATCGAACCTCCAAAGTTTCCCGATTAAAACGCTTCCCCTTGCATGTTTCACATTCTACTAACACATCCGGCAAGAACTCCATCTCAATCTTCTTGCGACCCGCTCCCTCACAACTCTCGCAACGGCCACCTTTTACATTGAAACTAAAACGTCCTGCCTTGTATCCTCGAATCTTCGATTCAGGTAATTCGCAATACAACGTACGAATGTCGCTATACATATTCGTATATGTGGCAGGATTAGAACGAGGCGTGCGGCCGATAGGACTTTGGTCCACTTCGATTACTTTATCGATGTTTTCCAAACCCGTAATCGCTTTATGTGGCATGGCATCCCGCTTTGTGCGATCGAAATGCTGCTTCAATTTCAATACCAAGGTGTCGTGAATCAAAGTCGATTTACCCGACCCAGAAACTCCCGTCACTACCGTCAAAGTACCCAAAGGTAATTTCACCGATACATTCTTCAAATTATTTCCGGTTGCCCCCTTCAATTCGATGCTTGAGCCATTACCTTTCCGGCGAACGGATGGAATGGCAATCTCTAAAGCCCCATTCAAATAAGCTGCCGTAGGCGTCTTCAATTTCAAAAATTCAGCCGGCGTACCTGAACCCACCACATTCCCTCCGTGGCGACCAGCCCCCGGACCAATATCCAAAATATAATCTGACTCCAGCATCATATCCTTGTCATGCTCCACAACTAACACCGAATTACCTAAGTCCCTTAAATCTTTTAAGGCTTGAATTAATTTCTCGTTATCGCGCTGGTGCAAACCAATACTCGGTTCGTCCATGATATACAAAACACCCACGAGCTGCGTTCCTATCTGGGTCGCTAAGCGTATCCGCTGCGCCTCTCCACCCGACAAACTTTTCATCGGTCGATCCAGTGTCAAATAGGTCAATCCAATCTGGGTCAAAAAACCTACACGTTTTCTAATCTCCTTCAAGACCTCTACCCCGATCTGCTGCTGGCGATCGCTCATCCGTGTTTCCACATCAGAGAACCAAGCCTCGAGCTCGGTGATATCCAGTTGAGCTAATTGTCCAATGTGTTTACCTGCGATGCGGAAATGCAAGGATTCTTTCTTCAAGCGATAGCCGTCGCAATCTGGGCATTTCTTGATGATCATGAAATCCTTTAACCAGTCTTGGGTCTTTTCAGAACCCGACTCTTGTTGGCGTTTCAGGAAGTTCACGATGCCATCGTATTTCGTATTCCACTCCGTTCCTTCGTATTTCTTAGACGGCACCGCCACCGGCGCATCTGAGCCATACAACATCAATTCCACCGCCTCCGCTGGGAACTTCGCGATAGGGGTAGAAAGGCCCACTTTAAAGGGCTTTAAGAGCACCTCTAATTGCTTGAATATCCAAAGCTCCCGGTATTCTCCGATGGGCGCAATCGCACCGCGGATGATACTCAAAGAGCGATCTGGAATAACGGAGTCCTCTGTAATTTCCTCTACCACCCCTAAGCCATTGCAGCAAGGGCATGCGCCATAGGGACTATTAAATGAAAAGGTATTCGGTGCGGGTTCGTCATAGGACAAACCTGTCGCCGGATCCATTAAGGTCTGAGAGAAGTAATGTAGTTTATTCTTTTCATCGAGGACATAGACTTGGCCTTTGCCTTGGTTCATCGCCGTTTGTAGGCTTTGGGATAAACGCAAGCGTTCGTCTTCTGCTACTACTAGACGATCGACCACTATTTCGATATCGTGTACTTTAAAACGATCGACCTGCATCTTAGGTTCGATGTCCAAAATCTCTCCGTCAATCCGCACCTTCGTATAGCCCCACTTGGCAATCTGCACAAACAACTCACGGTAATGTCCTTTACGGCCTTTGACTACGGGCGCGAGTAAAACGACTTTGCCTTTGTTGAATTGGGTTAATAAGGTCTCGATGATTTGATCGACGGACTGCTTCACCATTTTCTCTCCCGAAAGGTAAGAGAAGGCCTCCCCGGCACGGGCATATAGAAGACGCAAGAAATCATAGATTTCGGTGGTCGTGCCTACCGTAGAGCGGGGATTTTTAGAGGTAGTCTTTTGTTCGATGGAGATCACCGGCGAAAGGCCTTCGATCTTGTCTACATCTGGTCGCTCCATGTTACCTAAAAAGGAACGAGCATAGGCCGAGAAGGATTCCATGTACCGTCTTTGGCCCTCTGCATAAATCGTATCAAAGGCTAAAGATGATTTACCAGACCCCGAAATACCTGTCACCACCACGAGCTGATTGCGCGGAATGGAAACGTCAATATTCTTTAAATTATGCTCACGCGCACCCAACACTTGAATGTGGGAAAATCCGGTAGAATCTGACGCCTTTGAAGCCATAGTTTGGGAATCGATCGATCCACAAAGGTACAAAAAAAGAGGCTGCCCTTAAAGGGGCAGCCTCAAACTAATTTAAATAATTCTTATTTGTTCAACAATTCATCAAATGTGATGCTTACGTAGTAAATGCTACCAACAAATGGGTTACCCCATCCAGTTGTGTATAGCTTGCCACCTAAGTTTGTACCACCTACTTTAATGATTGACTTGATCTCAGACACTTTCTTGCTTACTTGCATATCTAATGTAGAGAAAGCAGGAATTACTGATAATTGTTGTTGGTTCACCACTTGGTTTACAAAAGAAGATTGCCAAACAAATTTCTCTTGGTATCTCCAAGTTGCATTGAATCCCCAACCTGAATTACCCAAGTTACGATTTCCAATAGAAACGTTTGTACGGTAGTTTGGCGTATTGAAACCTAATTGGTAATCAGCTAATCCACCGTTGTCTTTTACTGCATTGTAAGAAACGTTTGATGCTAAAGTCCAACGCTTTCCTAAGTCATAGTCAACACCTAAGCCCCAACCGCCTGTTACTACTTCGTTTTCTACATTAGAAGGGAAAGAGAAGTAGTTCAATGAACCAGCAATCGTTGTGCTAGGCTGAGCTACTACTTGTCCTGCTGAGAAGTTCGTGAAGTTTGATTGATAAGCATAGAAATCAACTAACACTTTAGGAGTAACCATTCCTTTGTATCCGATTTCGTAGGTTTGAACTTGTTCTGGCTTCCACTCTTTCGCGCGGTAAGTTACCCACTTAGATGGATCTGTTGGGCTCGCTAAGATAGATTGTAAAGTAAACGAGTTACCAGATAATTTATAACGATCCTGAACTACTGCTAAACCACCTAATAAACGAGCAGATGGAGTTAACAAGTTAATGTACTGATCTTGTGTAGTAGGGATACGGAAACCTGTTTGAACTGATGCACGGAAGTTAGAGGTTCCTTGTGTAAATACCCCTGATAAACGTGGGCTAAATACGCCTTGGAAATTCTCGTTCTTATCGTAACGTAACGATCCAGTTAATTTGAAATGATCTGCAAAGAATTTCTTAGATGCTTGTGCATAAGCTCCAAATTCAGTGATTGTAAACTCCTCGCCATTGTCTTGCAAAGCGAATAACGTTCCTTCTGAGTTCAAGGCATATTGACGGTAGTTACCACCCACGATCAATTCCAATTTATTATTTAACTTCTCCGTTAAATTATACATCCCCTCTAAGTGATATAGAGCAGACTTATCCGTAAACTTAGCTCCCTGAGGAAGTGGCTTCGCTTTAATCGCTTCAACTGCTGCATTAAACGCTGCAGTTCCAGGAACTAAACGACCCACATCAGCTGCAGAACGAGCTGTTCCATGGTAGAAAGGGAATGACGCTTGTGTACTAGCAATAGCTAAACCTACAGCAGAAGCAGGCGCAACTCCTTTCAAAATATTCGTTTGTAATACTGTTCCAAAGTTATTTAAAGCTAACCCTGCGAAAGTAGAGAAATACTGAGGATACCATGTAGCTGATGGCTTAGCAGCCTCATTCACTAATTGTCCCAATGTTCCCGTTGCATAGGCATCACCTGAGTTCTCTTGGGTAGTATAAGCGCGAACAAAGAAGTTAGATCCTTTTAATTCCGCCTTGTATTGTCCCATTGAGAAGTTCTTGATCGAATAACGATCAGCTCCTGTGTACATCGTAGTACCCTGGCCATAAGACCCTTGTAAAATCAACTCAACTTTATCATTAAAACGGTAATGTAAAGCCGCATTGAATTTAATGTTACGATTTGCATAAGACGCGATATCACGCTCTGCATATCCCTCCCGAGAAATATTTACATTAGGAGCAATATATCCCAAGATAGCTGTAGGAGTCAATAAACCACCTGTAGCTGCCGAAATTTGATTAATTCCTACTGTCAATGGGTTTGTAGGAACACCTAATAATGGGCGTAATGAAGATAACATATTCACGTTAGTCTCATCTCCATAAATGTTAATACCGTTAAAGGCTAAATTAGATCCACGAGACCCTGATCCTAAAACTGTACCATTCAATAAAGATTGATCACGGGTATCCGTAGACTGCCAGTCCTCTGCCGTTAGTTGATTGAAGTTTAATTTAAAGGCTAATTTGTTGTTAAAAGCTTTCGCATAACGGATTGAGAAATCTCCGTAAGGAGTGGTTGCTTCCGAACGGTTGCTTGCGTGCATAGCTCCCGTTTTCACTTGAGCAGATAATCCTTGGAATAAGAAAGGTGATTTCGAATCCATTAAGATGATACCGTTGATCGCATTGGGACCATATAAAGCAGACGCTGCTCCTGGCAATAAGTCTACTGATTGTAAATCTAATTCAGAAATACCCACGATATTACCTACTGAGAAGTTCAAACCAGGGGCTTGGTTATCCATACCATCGATTAACTGTACTACACGTACGTTACCGTTGCTATTGAAACCACGCATACCGATAGACGAGAATGAAACAGATTGTGTACTCATCTCTACTCCTTTGATATTACGTAATGCATCATAGAATGAAGCAGCAGGTGTTTCACGAATAGCGCGAATGTCCATACGCTCTACTGAAACAGGGGATTGCATAACGCTTTCCTCCACACGTGATGCCGAAACTACCACGTCTTGTCCTAAAATAGACTGCTCTTTTAATGCAATTTGAAAATCTGTCTTATTCCCTTTTACTGGAATCTCTTGACGCTCATAACCTACCATCGAAACGACGATTGTTAAAGCACCAGCTTTGTTTGTTGATAGAGAGAAGTTACCCTTTGAATCCGAAATAGTTCCGGTTACTGCTCCTTTAACGCCGATACTAACACCAATTAATGGCTCTTTAGAATCTGCGTCCATGACCTTTCCGCCAATTTTTGTCTGAGCAAATGCGGATGCACTTAAGAACAGAACAAGCGCAAGGCTAGGTAAAATCTGTTGTATAATTTTTTTCATAATGGGTGTTTTTTAATGACACAATTTGTTTTGGTTACTCTAATTAAAGCAAAAATAAGGAAGAATTTAATATACACCACTATTTTGTTATTAAAAAATTACTAATTTTTCCGAAAATAATTTAATCGTAATTGACCGCTCAATCATTTTATTTTAAAAAGGCTGATTAATCACGTAGCTTTGTGCATAAACTTATGACATGAGAGCCCTCCTATTATTGTCAATCCTTTTCCTTAGTGCCTGCGCTAGCAACCAGACGCCCTACGTATTAACTACAAGGTGGAAGGATGCGCCACAACCTAGCGCGATGGATTATTCAGACCCAGCCGCTTGGTCAGCCCTGCCTACTAGAAAAGATGCGGCGGATTTTTTGCCCTTGAAATCCACATTAAAGGATGGCCAAGCAGAGGCTAAAGCCGATGTTTTCTTTATTCATCCCACTATTTTCACCTACAAGCCAGAGAATGAGTATGTGTGGAATGCCTCGATGACTGATGCCGCTTTAAATAGTCGGGTAGATAGCTCGACCATCCTCAATCAGGCGACTGTCTTTAATGCGGCAGGTCGAATCTTTGCCCCGCGTTACCGCCAAGCTCACTACCAAGCTTTTGTCACCGAATTCAAAGAGGACAAAGAAGCTGCGTTAGATGTGGCTTACTCCGATGTAAAAAGAGCTTTTGAGTACTATTTAGCCAAAGAAAACAAAGGTAGGCCCATCATCATCGCAGGCCATAGTCAAGGCACTGTTCATGCCACTCGCCTATTAAAGGAATACTTTGATGGAAAGGAATTAGGAAAACAACTTGTAGCAGCCTACATCATCGGCATTGCGACTCCTAAAAACACCTTTACGACTATTCCTGTTTGCAGCACCCCGAATCAAACGGGTTGTTTTGTCGCCTACACGACTTTTTTACAAGGCTATTTGCCTCCTTGGCATCCAGGAACGGCCACTGAATTAGCTTCGGTGAATCCATTGACGTGGTCCACTGACGAGACTTTTGCCTCGAAAGAAAAGAATGTAGGAGGCGTATCCTATGGATTCAAATTCGTCAAAGAATTTGCAGATGCCCAAAATCACTTAGGTCTTTTATGGACAAATGTCCCTTATGTGCCTGGCCGTAGTTTTGTCAAATTAAAAAATTGGCACAAAGCGGATATTAATTTATACTACCAAAATATTAGAGAAAATGCTGTCCTGCGTGTTAACACGTTCCTCAGCCAAAAATAATACTATGCCTAATTGCCTTGTCATTATGGCGGGCGGAATCGGAACCCGGTTTTGGCCCATCTCCAGAAGTAATTATCCGAAACAATTCCACGACGTGTTAGGCGTAGGAAAAACGATGCTGCAACAAACAGCAGAACGATTCGAAGGAATTGTAGCGAAAGAAAATATCTACGTAGTCACCAGCGAAGAGTTCGCAGGGATTGTACAAGAACAACTGCCATTTTTAAGCCCTGATCAAATTTTAAAGGAGCCACAGCGTAAAAATACAGCCCCATGTATAGCCTATGCAGCCTATAAAATCAGCAAAAAACACCCGAAGGCAAAGTTAATTGTAGCTCCGGCCGATCACGTAATCTTAAAAGAGGACGTCTTTAAAGAACGAGTGAACGAGGCGCTAGCTGCTGCCGTTAAAGATCCTGTACTAGTTACATTAGGTATTGTGCCTACGCGTCCTGACACAGGGTATGGCTATATTCAATACCAAGAGTCTGATCAGACTGCGAAGAAAGTAAAAACCTTCACCGAAAAACCAAACCTAGAATTAGCGGAGGCTTTTATTGAGAGTGGGGACTATGTTTGGAATGCTGGACTTTTCGTCTTCGCCATTTCCACCTTTAAACATGAATTAACGAAACACCTTTCTCGTTTAGCCGAACAATTCGAAGAGGGTCGCGCGTTTTATTACACAGACCAGGAAGCCGCCTTTATCAAAAAGGTTTATGCCGTATGCAAAAGCATTTCGATGGATAATGGCATCATGGAAAAAGCGAAAGAGGTAAAAGTGATTTTAGCAGATATCGGCTGGTCTGATTTAGGCACGTGGAAATCCTTACATGAGATTAATGAAAAGGATGAACTACAAAATGCGGTGGATGCGAATGTGATGCTCTACGAAACGAACGATTGTATCATCAAGGCGCCTAAAGACAAATTAATAGTGATTCACGGCTTATCGAATTACATCGTAGCTGAACATGGAAATGTATTGATGATTTGTCCCAAAGACCAAGAGCAACAAGTGAAACAATTCGTGGAAGATGCGACAAAGCTAGACGCTAGCTTTAGTTAGGATTCAATTACCTGTATGAGGGAATTAAAATCGCTGATTAGTTGAATTCTAGCCGGAATGGGCTGAGCAGAATGAAGCACATTGTATCCCGTCAACATGATCGTAGCCTCTGGCAGGTGCTTATCTAAATTTGCTACATATGCAGGCAACGTATCTTGCGTCGGTTCAGTCGTAAATACACTGAATATATAATCTGGCTGATGTATTTCGTAGGCTAAACACAATTCATCAAACGGTAAGGATTGTCCTAAATATACCGCCGAGTGCTGGCGTGCACGAATCAAATAACTCGCAAAAAGTAAGCCAATTTCGTGTAATTCCCCCTCTGGAAGATATAACAAGAACTTTTTAGCATTCGCCTTTGGTTTGGCCATTTGAGAATCGATGGCTGCGATGATTTTTTGGCGAATCAAATGAGTAATAAAGTGCTCTTGCGCCGGACCAACTGAACCAGAAAGCCATAAAGTGCCTAAACGCGTCAAGAAGGGATAAATCACTCGTAGCATAAAGTTCTCAAAACCATATGCCTCCGTAATAGACTTTGCCAACTCCTGGAAACGATACTCATCCAAATCCATCATCGCCACAGTAATGGCTTGAATGTGTTCTGGATAATCTAAATCCCCACCGGAAAGCTCCAGAATTTTCTCGGAAATTTCAGCTTCAGATAATTCGGCAATCTTAGAAATCTTGATTCCTCCTTTATTTTGGAGGGTGGCAATATTTAAGATTCGCTTTAACTCATTGTCTGAATAGGTACGAATCCCGGTTTCAGTCCGTACTGGTTGTAGTAGGTGATACCGCTGCTCCCAAATACGTATCGTATGAGCTTTTATGCCACTAAAATTCTCTAAATCCTTTATGGAGTACACGTTCATCAACATTGTAACACGGGAGTTAGAAAAATGTTTAGAAATTAAATTGCAAAAGTAACCAATGCCCTAAAAAGAATAAAAATTGCAGAGTAGCAATGAGTCTAAAAAGGCTTGATTTAGAAGGAAATGGTGTATTTTGATAGGCTAAATGAAAAAAGAATGAAGCCATCCACCAAGCAAGAAAATTTTGCGAAGGCACTTGTACCCCCGCCCAAGTCCAAAAATCATAATGCACTGCCACTGGCTCGATTAAAAAATCCAATGCTGTCATTAAGCCAGCTCCAATAGCTGCCTTACCTATTTTACCGCCAATATTCCATTCTTCCACTAAGGCACTAGTAGCTAAAACAAGCACCAGCCAATTCAATCCAATGGTAATGGGCACGTTAATCAACTTAAATCCCAAAGTCTTCCCGTAACTATATACCCCAAAAATTTGACCCGTCCTTACTCCTTGCACCTCTAAGAACCAACCAGCGATGGCGAGTGAAGCTAAAAAAAGATAGGCTTGAAACGAGGGTTTAGGAAAATAAACCACACAAATAAAGGCTGTAAACCAAAGTGTCAAAGGTACTAAGGAGGTAAACAAGGCCTGAGTCGCCGGTAAATGCATCCCGATTAAACCGGAGGCATACAAGACAATCAAAAAACGTTTTAGAAATACAGGATTCATACGCTAGTTTTCACTACAAATGTAGGTAAAATTACACAAAAAATGCCCCAGCATTTCTACTGAGGCATTTTGGGCGGATGATGGGATTCGAACCCACTACCCCTGGTACCACAAACCAGTGCTCTAACCGAGTGAGCTACAACCGCCATTTGGGACTGTAAAAAT